>OLON01000084.1_pt1 | contig 69024 bp, 88 predicted proteins | sample 1672691 | NCBI WGS metagenome assembly OLON01 (sample SAMEA3136714, study PRJEB25190) | human gut metagenome | biome: human gut; feature: human-associated habitat; material: faeces | place: Austria | collected 2013
ATGTATCTTGTGAATATCTCTTGGGTGTTAAAAATGAAAAATAAGCAGTGATCTGTAATCTACTCACAGACCACTGCTTATATTTTTGTTGAAACGATAACCTACACCCCATACCGTCTGTATGTAGATTGGCTTACTTGGATTATCCCCTATCTTCTCCCGAATATTCCGGATATGGCTCATGACGATGTTATAATCACCGAAATAGGGTTCTTCCCAAACAAGATCATAAATTTGCTCCTTACTAAACACCCTTCCCGGACTGCTTGCTAACAGATAAAGTATTTCAAATTCTCGATTTGTAAGCGTAACTTCTGTATTCCCAGTATTCAAGTCGAACGTCCGTGAGACTTGGCGCGTGATTCTGTATTCTTTGTGTTCCCCGTCCCAAGGTCTAACGCAACAACAACGGTTACTTTCTTCACAAGGCTCTTTTCTTTGTGATTTTCACCTATTTTTTTGAAACTGAAAAACTCCACAAAGTGCGTAAATTCAAGGATTTCTACATATTCTTCCTTTGTAGCAACACCACAGTCTCCACATGCACTGTTCCAGGGAACATATCAACTAAACAGCATCTCTTGACCTCATACCCCGCTTCTCTAAATACAAGCAGGTCACGCATAAGGCTGGTTGGTTTACAACTTACATATACCATTTCATCTACATTGAAATTAATGATTTTTCGTAAAGCTTTCGGATGAATTCCGTCGCGAGGAGGGTCGAGTACGAGAATATCCGGCTTCCGGGTTAAGTTATCCACAACTTTGAGGACATCGCCGGCAATGAATTCACAATTGTCTAAGTGATTGTCCACTGCGTTCTTTTTGGCGGATTCCACCGCTTCTTCTACGATTTCGACACCGACTACTTTACTTGCTACGGGTGCAAGCATCTGTGCGATCGTTCCGGTTCCGGTGTAAAGGTCGTAAACGAGTTTATCTTTTGTTTCCCCAACGTATTCTCTTACCTGATCATACAGGACTTCTGCTCCTAAGGTGTTTGTCTGGAAGAAGGAGAATGGAGAGATTTTGAAACGCATGTTATAAAGGTATTCATAAAAATAATCTTGTCCGTAAAGTGTTTTTGTTTCATCGCTTTGTACTACGTCTGCAAGGTTGTCGTTTAATGTATGCAATATTCCAACAACTTTCCCATCAATTTTCTGGGAGAGAATCATATTGACAAATTCAGATTCGTCCAGTCTGCTCTGTGTTGTAGTGACAAGATTAATTAAAATATCTCCTGTTTTTACAGAACGACGCATTACGAGGTGGCGGAGAAATCCTTCGTGACGAATTTTGTGGAAGTAGGTTTCGCCTTTTTCTTTGAAGTATTTTAAGATTGCCTGAAGAAGTACGTTGAAATCAGGGTCTACGATGCGGCAATCGTCTAATGTTACGATATCATAGAAGCTGTTTTTCTTATGCATTCCGAGTGCAAGTGGGCCGTCTTTTTCTTCGTCTCCAAATGTAAATTCCATTTTGTTACGGTAGCCTTCTGTGATTGGGCTTCCGTAGATATTTTCGATATCAAAAGAAAGACCGTTCTTTTCGATTAGTTCTTCTACTTGACGTTTCTTTAAGTCAAGCTGCTGTTCATAAGAAAGATTCTGATAACGGCAGCCACCACAAATACCGAAATGTTTGCATGCTGCTGGCTGTTCTATCGGGGATGGCTCGATGACTTCAAGAAGTCTTCCTTCGATTTTATCTCGTTTCTTTTTATTAATGGAGAAGCGTACTACCTGACCTTCTAACGCATTTTTTACGATTACTTTCTGCCCCTCAATATCTATAATTCCTTTATTAGGGAATTCGGTTCGGATAACTTTTCCCTCAAAAATATCTCCTTTTTTCATAAAATAATTCCTTTCTATATACACAAAAAATAGAAAGGATGCTGCAATGTGCACCCTTTTCCATTATAATGTACTCTCTGAGTCTTTCTTGCACGAGTACATTTATATTATTTTTTAAATTTTCAGTTCGCTAAATTTCGATTTATAATATCCGTGTCCGTAATGTGCCTCGCCTTCATCGTCGATTTCCATAATGAGAAATGTTGGCATATGGTCTGACTGTCTTGGATAGGAAACGCTTCCCGGATTTAAAACGGTTACATCTTCATCAATTTCGATATATGGTTTGTGGGTATGCCCAAACATAACGATATCTATATGATTCTGAAGTGCATACTGTTTTAATCGCTCTACGCCACGGTACACGCAAAAGGTATGTCCGTGGACAACCAGCACTTTATAATCGCCAATATTGAAAATGTCCTGTGATGGCAGTTCCAAGTTATAGTCATTGTTTCCGGCTACCATATGTACCGGACAATCTACTAAGGAGCGGATATAGTCGTCTCCTCGCTCTACGTCTCCACAGTGAATGAGCATATCGATATGCCCCACCTGCTCGATAACCCCTGCCACATCGTCATTACGTCCATGCGAATCACTGATTACCAAAATTCTCATTTTCTTTTCACTCATCTATTTATAAAATCTCCTTTATCTGGCGCAATGCCTTTCCACGATGACTGATTTCGTTCTTTTCCTCTGCTGAAAGCTGGGCCGTTGTCTTTCCTTTCTCTGGAAGATAGAAAATAGGGTCGTAGCCAAAACCATTTTCTCCGGCTGGTTCCTGTGCGATTCTTCCCTCAATCGTTGCCCGACGTGTCTCTACTCGTCCATCTGGAAATGCTGCTGCGATTACGCAGACGAAACGAGCACTTCTTACGATATCAGGGACGCCATGCAGTCTGTCTAAAATAATCTGATTTTTAATGCGATAAGATGTATTCTCTCCCATATAGCGAGCCGAATATACTCCTGGCTCTTTATTCAGATAATCTACTTCTAAACCGGAATCATCTGCTAATACGAGACTGCCTGTTGCTTCCATTACAGTTTTTGCCTTGATGATTGCATTTTCTTCAAATGTTGTTCCATCTTCCACGATGTCAACATCTACTCCGGCTTCTTTCATGGAAAGAATCTCGTAATCCAAATCTCCGAGAATTTCCCGGATTTCCTTCATTTTTCCTTCATTTCCTGTGGCAAATATCAATTTCTTTTTCAAAATGCTGCCTCCCAAAAAACTTGTGCTTTTTATATCACTTCTAACATTTTCGATATCTTCATATTAAATATTTTCTGCTAAGTATTCTCGCATTAAAGTACACTTGAAAAAATACTCATACAGATTATTCTTCCGGCTGTACCATTTTCTTTCTTCTCGGTGGTTTTGGGCCTGGAAACATGTAGAAATATGTCTTCATCATTCCGTTATAAATCTTTCGGTTCTTCGCCGCTTTCTTTCCGATGTAACGCTCTGCATCTTCATAAGCAGTGATGACATACTCAGACCAGCCGTCAAGTCCTGCGAAAGCTTTTCCCATATCACGATATAACGCCGGAAGATCTTCTTTTTCTTCTAAACGTTCTCCGTAAGGAGGATTTGTAATAACAAAGCCGTACTTCTTTGGATGGCTTAAATGATGAACCGGACGCTGCTGGAAATGAATGAGTCCGTCCACGCCTGCTCTTTTCGCATTTTCTCTTGCTGCTTTTACAATCTGCGGATCAATATCATATCCTTGAATATCCATCTCCACGCTCGTATCTACTAAAGATTCTGCCTCCTCAAATCCTCTGGCAAAAAGCTTTGGAGACACGATATTGTCCCAATTCTGCGCCTGGAATTCGCGGTGCATTCCCGGTGCGATATTCGCTCCCATCATTGCCGCTTCAATAGGAAATGTTCCACTTCCACAAAACGGATCAACAAGGATACGGCTCTTATTCCACGGAGTGAGCTTGATAAGTGCAGCCGCCAATGTCTCCTCAATCGGTGCTTTGCTGACCATGCGGCGGTATCCTCTCTTATGAAGGCTTTCACCAGAAGTATCAAGACCAATTGTCACAATATCCTTATAAATAATAACTCGAACCGGATAATCGGCACCATCTTCCTCAAACCAATTGATGTGGTAATGCTCTTTCATTCGCTCTACCATCGCCTTTTTTACGATGGACTGAATATCGGAAGGGCTGAAAAGCTTACTCTTTACAGAAGTTGCCTTTGTTACCCAGAATCTCGCATCGGACGGAAAATACTCTTCCCAAGGAACCTTTTTCACATTCTGGAATAGTTCCTCAAAAGTTACCGCCTTAAACTCTGACACTTTTAAAAGGATTCTCTGCGTTGTTCTTAAGAAAATGTTTGCTCTTACCAAAGCATCCATGTCTCCGGCAAAAGTTACCTTTCCATCTTCTACCTTCACAATCTCATATCCCAAATCTGCTATCTCTCTTTTACACACTGCCTCAAGTCCAAAGTGACACGGCGCAATAAACTCATATTTGTTGCTCATCTTACCTCCATTCATTGCATCTTTCTTCTGTTTTTATACAAAGACACGTTTCTATATCTAAAGCAATATTTATAATATTACTTCATCTGCCTAACCTCATTTTTCTATATAAATTACTACTTAAAATACCACGATACACATGTACTTCATCCTATTTTTTCATAATCTACATATTTCTCAATAATTATAATTGTACTTAGGAAATGTTGCTATGTCAAGAAGTACGCACCATCGTCCACAAATCGTTCTTCTCCTTTTCTAAGTATCCTTTATAAAACATAATGCCGCCAACCACACTGTATGCGTGAATTCCCACAGAATCAAGCTTCTTCGCCGCCAGCATACTTGTGGAACCTGTATCACAATATAAAAAAACTGGCTGTTCTTTTTCTATATTAAAATCTTTCTCTATTGCCTCTATATCGAACTTTTCATCCATAATTTCTTCAAATGGGAGATTGACTGCCATTGGGAGATGCCCTTTTTTAAATACTTCCTCTGAACGCACATCAACGAGTAGGCCTTCTGAATCGTAGCTTCTTTTTATCGCTTCCGATATCGAAATTAAATCAAACATGATTGAAACCTCTTCCTTCCTTTGTATCAGAATATGTTGGTTTTCCCTAAAAGTGTGGCAAAGAGACGCCCAATGCAAGAGAAAAAAAAGCATATTTGTGACTTTAGTCGCGGCGGTTTGAATGCTCGCTTATGCGCTCGCATCCAAACCTTGCTCCGAGGCCACAAATATGCTTTTTTTCTCTTGCATTGGGCTGTCTTTGGCAGCTCAGGAGATTCAAACTGTAGTCTTTTTGCTTAAACGGAAGGCAGATCGGATGTAGAAAATGGGGCTTTTTAATTTTTTCTTTGGTATGACAAACGCGTGTTTAAACTTTCAGCAATTCCATTCCCAGCCAACCCAGCCAAAGAATAGCTCCCGAGAAAGAAGGCATCCTATATTTGTGGCCTTAGATCAAGGATTGAATGTGAGCGTGGAGGCGAACATTCAACCCGAAGTGATAGAGTCACAAATATAGGATGCCTTCTTTCTTCGGGAGCGTCTGTCTTGCCTGCGGCAAATCCTATTCAGCTACAATCTTGATGAATTTCTTCTTTCCTCTCTTTAAGACTTTTCCTTCGCCTTTAAAGTCATCAAGTGTATAAGCAGCCTTAAAGTCCGTTACCTTTTCGCCATCCAATGTTACACCACCCTGTGTTACATTACGTCTTGCTTCAGAACGTGTTCCTGCTAAACCGGATTTTACAAGAAGTGCAAGGATATCTACTGTGCCATCTCTTAAGTCTTCTTCTGTAACTGCACATGCTGGCATATTTGCTGTGTCTCCGCCGTTGCTGAATAATGCTCTGGCGGCATCCTGTGCTTTCTGTGCTTCTTCTTCGCCGTGAACTAATTTTGTAAGTTCAAATGCAAGAATTTCTTTTGCTTCATTTAATTTGCTGCCTTCCCAGCTATCCATTGCATCAATTTCTTCTAACGGAAGGAAGGTCAACATACGGATACACTTCATAACATCTGCATCTGCAACATTTCTCCAGTACTGATAGAAGTCAAACGGAGAAGTCTTATTCGGATCTAACCATACAGCACCGGACTGTGTTTTACCCATTTTCTTTCCTTCGGAATTTAAAAGAAGGGTAATTGTCATAGCGTAAGCATCGGCATCTGGTCCTAATTTACGACGGATCAATTCTGTACCGCCAAGCATATTACTCCACTGGTCATTACCACCAAACTGCATATTACAGCCGTATTTCTGGTATAACTCATAGAAGTCATAGCTCTGCATGATCATGTAGTTAAACTCTAAGAAAGATAAACCTTTTTCCATTCTCTGTTTGTAGCATTCTGCACGAAGCATGTTATTTACTGAGAAGCATGGGCCTACTTCACGAAGTAATTCTACATAGTTTAAGTCTAAGAGCCAATCTGCGTTATTAACGAGCATAGCTTTTCCATCAGAGAAATCAATAAAACGGCTCATCTGCTTTTTGAAGCACTCTACGTTATGGTTGATTGTCTCTTTTGTCATCATCTGACGCATATCTGTACGTCCGGATGGATCACCAATCATGGCAGTACCACCACCGATTAAGGCGATTGGCTTATTTCCTGCCATCTGAAGACGTTTCATCAGGCAAAGTGCCATGAAATGTCCTACATGAAGGCTGTCTGCTGTTGGGTCAAATCCAATATAGAATACAGCCTTTCCGTTATTGACAAGTTCCTTAATTTCTTCTTCATCTGTTACCTGTGCAATCAATCCTCTTGCAACCAGTTCGTCATATACTGTCATAAAATCCTCCTAAATAAAATAAAAAAATCCCGTCCTAATAAAAGGACGAGATATAACTTCGTGGTACCACCTTTTTTCGCAGAGTAAATGCTCTGCCTCAAATGAGCGTCAAACAACGCCTCTGCGGATAACGGCCGCCGCTCCGTCACAGCCTACTAAAAACAAATCTTACCTGTTCCATCACATTCAGCAATTTCTAAAATCTACTCACGCTTAACATGATAAATATCTGTCTCATTCGGTGTACAACTCAGGAATGTATTCACTTACTATCTGCCATATGACCTCCCACCAGCCGATCACTCTCTGGAATGCATGAATAAAAGCTACTTGTTTCCGTCTTCGTCTTTCTCATTTTTGAAATTCATATTGAAATTCACATAAAAATGATGCTCCTATACTGTAAATTCTATATTATTACAAATATAAGTGATACAGAACATCCGTCCTGTACGGACAAACATCATGTTTCTTATTGTAGTAAAACCTGAAAATTTTGTCAAGTAGGATTTTTGATTTATTCTGTTCCTGTTCGTTTCTGTTTTCGTTTGGATATATCGCATATACCAAAGCTTTATTTGCCATTATGCCTACTTCGTTATTCAATGAATAACTATGAATACTCACTCATTCTTACTTTCTTATTCAGCGAATCAAAATATAACCGCCCGTATTCCTTTTTCTGCTAAAATATAAATGCGTATCCCCCACATTTTTCTGTGGAAACATATAGGAAATAAGTTCTGGCAGCTTAGCCCGTTTTAATCTTTGCTGTTCTCCTGCCCAGTCTCTTGTTGCAGAATCAGTAAAGACTACCTGCCCCTCTTCATCCACACCTAACAGAATCATCGTATGATAGGAACCCGCATATTTTTTATCAAAAAAGTGAACGATTCTTTTTCCTTTTCTACGCATTCGGCTTGTTTCTATAATGACGGGCTTTCCCTTATATAAATGCTCCATCATCTGCTTTTCGGCAGCTTTATCCTCAAAATCTCCTATATATTCGCAAGAAACACCCTCTTCTTGCAAAATAAGAGAAATTCCATAAAGAGAAACCGGCATCTGCCTTGCCATCACTTTCCCATAATTCTCCGTATATACTTCTTCGGGGAAATGCTTTCTCTCCACCTCAGAAATTGTTCCATTTGGTTTCAAATCTGCATACTTTTCCACAAAAGCCGCCAATGCTGTTGTCAAAGAACAGCAGGCACACCCATGCCTGGTCATGTATTCGCTGTAATCTTCATAAATTCCCGCTTTCTGTTGAAAAACAGGATATATTCTTTGTGAATCACCGTCAGTAATTACTACATTAAGTGTTTTTTCGTTCAAACCATCTTGAGGAAGAATGGGGGAAAGGAACTTTCTTCCCTCTTTATCACTCACAAAATTTAAATGTATACAATTCATAAAAGTCCTTTCTATTCTGGTTTACGTAGCAAGGGAGACGCCTCCAGAGAGAGAAGATACTTTATATTTGTGACTCTATCACTGCGGGGTGAATGTTCGCTTCCCATGCTCACATTCAATCATCACTCTAATGCCACAAATATAAGGTATCTTCTCTCTGGGAGCTGTTTTTTGCTGTAGAAGTAAAATCAGAATTCATGTTGTAAGATTTGGATATCATTTATAAGATTATAGCTTTCCATGAAATGAAATATTAAGGATTGACACGCAAACTATTATTATAATATCACAGCAATTTTACAACAACAAGCCAGAGTTCCTATTTCTTCTGTCCCCATCCTCAATTTTTTTCAACTGATTTGTAGGATTGAAATACACAGCCGCTGTAAAACACTTTCTACCGGATTGCACAAAGAATATGAGAAAAAGAACCCCTAAAAAATTTATTGAATTTTGTGACTTTGTGCTACGGAATTTTGACCATAGAAACTTCGCATTCGTTTCTGCTGCCTTAGCAGGTCGAAAAAAGCTCCAGTGGAGGTTTTGAGAGCAAGTTTCTGCTTTACTGGGCAAAATGGAGCGTTTAGCACAACGGAACAAAATCAATAAATTTTTTAGGGGCTCTTCTCAACAATCTTCTGGCAATCCGGCTACAGATTTCTTTACAGTGGCGTCTCCCTTGCCTGCGGCAAATTAGAACTTAAACACCGCTACCCCATATGCCGGCAATTTATATCTAAAGGAATACTTTCTTCCATCACACTCTTTCTTCGCTGGTTTATATTCTTTTGGTCTTCTCTTACCAGTTCCGCCAAACTTTTTATCATCACTGCTGAGTACAAGTGTGTGCTTTCTTCGGCAAGTTGTTCCGACACGGTAATCTGGACGTTCTACTGGTGTGAAGTTGATGATGAAGAGCATATTGCTCTTTCCGCTTTCGGAATGTCTTACGAAAGAGAATATACTTCTATCACCGTCATCGGCATTGATCCATTCGAAGCCTTCTGGATAGCAGTCGTATTCGTAGAGACATTTATTATTTTTATAAAGATGAAGTAATTCTTTTACAAATGCCTGCAAATGGCGGTTCGGCTCTTTATCTAAGAGGAACCAGTCAAGTTCTCTCTTTTCACTCCACTCTCTATGCTGTCCAAAATCCTGTCCCATGAAAAGAAGCTTCTTGCCTGGGTGTCCTGTCATGAACGCATAACCTGCCATAAGATTTTTGAATTTATCCTCGTAGCTGCCTGGCATTTTCTCTATCATAGAGCATTTCAGATGAACGACTTCATCGTGAGAAAGGACGAGCATATAGTTTTCGGAGTATGCATAAACCATTGCGAAGTTCATCTTTGTATGGTTATATTTTCTAAAGTAAGGATCAAGCTTCATATACTCTAAGAAATCGTGCATCCAGCCCATGTTCCACTTAAGGCTGAAGTCCAATCCGCCGTATTCTGCCTTATCCGTTACTTTTGGCCATGCGGTAGATTCTTCTGCAATCATAACGATTCCTGGATTTCTCTTCTTTACGATTGTATTCAGGTGCTTGAAGAATTCAATTGCCTCAAGGTTCTCGTTACCGCCGTAAATGTTTGGAACCCACTGTCCGTCTTCACGTCCGTAGTCAAGATATAACATAGAAGCAACCGCATCTACACGAAGTCCGTCTACATGATAATGTTCTAACCAGAAAAGCGCGTTACAGATAAGGAAATTCTGCACTTCTGTCTTGCCGTAATCAAATACCTTTGTTCCCCAGTCTGGATGTTCTCCTTTTCTTGGATCTGCGTATTCATAGAGGCAGGTTCCGTCAAACTCTGCTAATCCGAAAGCATCTCTTGGGAAATGTGCTGGCACCCAGTCAAGGATAACACCGATATTATGTTCATGCATATAGTCCATGAAATACTGGAAGTCTTCTGGTGACCCATGACGGGATGTTGGAGCAAAATAATTTGTTACCTGATATCCCCAGGAACCATCAAATGGATGCTCTGCAATACCCATCAGTTCCACATGAGTATATCCCATATCTTTCACATAAGCTGCCAGCTCATGTGCAATCTCTCTGTAATTATAGAATCCATCCTCATCTTCTTCTGTCTGTTCATGCTTTTTCCAGGAACCCGGATGTACTTCATATACAAACATTGGATTCTTTTTATCATCAAATTTCTCTCTCTTCTTCATCCATCGGCTGTCATGCCACTTAAAATCAGAAATGTCTGCCACAACAGAAGCATTGTTCGGACGGAGTTCTGCCTGAAATCCATAAGGGTCTGCTTTTAATGTTTTTTTGCCATCCTGTGCAGTAACACAATATTTATAAATATCTCCCACTTTTATCCCTGTAAGAAATATCTGATAAATTCCAAGTGGTTCTAAACGTTCCATCGGTGTCGCATTCTCATCCCATTCATTAAAATCACCAACAATGGAAACCGCTGCCGCATTCGGTGCCCACACAGCAAAATATACTCCCTCTTCCCCATCAACTGTCATAGGATGCGCGCCAAGTTTATTATATAAGTCATAATGTGTCCCCTGACCAAATAAATACTGGTCAAATTCTGTAATAAATCTGGTATCTGGCATAAACAGAGTCCTCCCGCTTTCATAATCATTCATAAAATATTTTTGTTTATTATATCATAAACTGGTAATTTTTTCATCATTTTGTTTGAATTAAATAGTAGTTGCGGGTATCTGTAAGATTCATAAAATCTAATCTGCAGGCTTTAAAGGAAACAGAACCCAAGAAATAACATAGTCCATATTTGTGGCCTCGAAGCAACGTTTAGATGCGAGCGCATAAAGCGAGCATTTAAACTGCCGCGACTAAAGTCACAAATATGGACTATGTTATTTCTTGGGTTCGTCTGTTTTATCTAACCCTGCAATTAGCATTCACCATGTTTACAGATTGTTTTAATCCATCCCTCTGGTGCTTCAATATGTCCCATCTGGATTCCTGTAAGTGTATCATATAACTTCTTAGTTACAGGCCCCATCTCTTCCATTCCGCTTGGGAAGCAGATTTCTTTACCGTGGTCGACAATCTTTCCAACTGGGGAGATTACGGCTGCTGTTCCGCAAAGACCACATTCTGCGAAGTCTTTTACTTCATCGAAACGTACTTCTCTGTGTTCTACTTCCATTCCAAGATAATGTTCTGCAATGTACATCAAAGAACGACGTGTAATAGATGGAAGGATACTGTCTGACTTAGGAGTTACAAACTTGCCATCTTTTGTGATGAAAATGAAGTTTGCTCCACCTGTCTCTTCAACCTTTGTTCTTGTCGCAGGGTCAAGATACATATTCTCATCATAACCCTGGTTATGTGCATCTACGATAGCATGTAAGCTCATAGCATAGTTAAGTCCTGCTTTGATATGTCCTGTTCCGTTAGGTGCTGCACGGTCAAAGTCTGAAACTCTGATTGTGATAGGTTTTGCGCCACCTTTGAAGTATGGTCCTACAGGTGTTACGAAGATACGGAACTGATATTCATCTGCTGGTTTTACACCGATAACAGGATTGGAACCAAACATATATGGACGGATATATAAAGTAGCTCCTGAACCATAAGGTGCTACATAGCCTGCGTTAGCTTTTACTGTCTCTACAACAGCTTCAACAAACTTATCTTCAGGGAATACTGGCATTTCCAGTCTTCTACAGGAATCTGCCATACGGGCTGCGTTTAAGTCAGGACGGAAACAAACGATATCTCCGTTCTCTGTTGTGTATGCCTTTAAACCTTCAAAACATGTCTGTGCATACTGAAATACACCGGCACACTCGTTCAGAGTAATTGTAGCATCTTCTGTAAGAGTGCCTTCATCCCATGCACCATCTTTGAAATTAGCTACAAATCTTTTCTCTGTCTGCTGATAGCTAAAGCCCAGCTCGCCCCAGTTAATATTTTTCTTTTCCATTACGAAAACTTCCCTTCTAAATATGAAATAAATCTTACAGAAAACTTCATTTCATCTTGTTATAAATTTTGGAGTTATTATAACACATCATTTTTTAATTTTCCACGAAATTACAAAAAGAAATGTAAGAAAATTGCGTTATTTCTGTTATTTCATGATTTTGTACAAAAAAGTGGCTTTTTTCTCTTTATTTCTCCGCATTTTTTCACCTTTTCCTATCAAAATATCTTGCAAAGAAAAAGTGTAAAAAAGAATGAAAACTACATTGAGGCTTCATATTAACAAATACATATTAATGATTCAAGAATGCCCCGGCATTATGGATTCGGATTTACGAGGATATAGCCACCACCGCTGGAACTTCCAAAATAACAGTTCGCAGACTTCGCGCCGGATACTGAACATGCAAACATGTGTTTTATGAGATTAGATACGGATTCGTACTTCACTCTCTGCTTACTACCAAATCCTGTCCTATTTGCTGAATCTGCAATGATTGCTTTCCCTGTATCCGTTAAGCCAAGAAGTACCATCGTATGATAACTGTTCGCCCATTTACCCTTTTTGGCTTCTATGACAACCGGATTACCTGTTTTTAAATGGCTGATAATCTGTTGACATGCCTCGGCATCGCTAAATCGTCTTACATATTCTGTCTGGATACCGTTATTATTTAAAATCTTATTAATACCGTAAAGAGATACGGGCATCTGATCTTTTAATTCTTTTTTATAATTTTTCTTCCAGATTTTTTTCCCAAATACTTTATATTCTAAACCATTCTTATCCGTAACCCGTTTCGGTGTAATATTCTTTCCAAAACCAGTCAATACTGTCGCTGCTGCACACGCCGCGCATCCATGATATGGCATATAGTTTTTGAAACTGCTGGCATTCATTGATGCTGACTGCCTGTATACCGTATAATGACGTACATTTGGATAACTGTTTACTGTCACAGTAAATCGGTCCTGATTACTGCTTGTTGGAAGTGTACTCATATTTGTAATAATGTTATCTGGGCTTACTACAGTTAATTTACAGCTAAGAACCGCTTTTCCACTCTTACATGTAAGCACAGAAGTTCCTGAAACTGGTAATGTTGTAATATTTCCATTAGAATCTACTTCTGCAACTGACGGATTTGAAGATGTCCATGCTAAAACATCGCCGGCATGTTTTATAGAAAGATGATAGGAACTTTCTGCTTTTAGGCGAAGCGTACTATACTTTAAAGAAGCTACATATACTTTACATTTTAACTTTCTTCCATTTGTGCGGCACACAATTGTTGTGACTCCGCTTTTTTTAGCCTTAATCACTCCGTTCTTACTGACCTTTGCAATCTTTTTATTCTTGCTTGTCCATGTAGTTCGGTATCCATTCTTGACCTTTAACTGAAATTTATCTCCCTTTGCCAGAGTAATCTTTGTCGTATTCAGTCCGACAACCCGTACTTTACAATGAAGTTTCTGAGACCCCACCCTCGCTGTGATCGTTGATGTACCGCCCTTTAAAGCCGTAAGCTTTCCATTCTCTACCGAGACAACTCTGGGCCGGCTACTCGTCCATACTACTTTACGGCCTCTTCTTCCATAAATCCTAAGTTTCTCTGTCTTTCCTGGAACAACCTTAAGAGAGGTACTGCTAAGTCGTGTTCTTGAAGCTGCCTCTGCATTTCTGCCTTCCTGTGGCATGAAAAGAAATCCCAGTGCAAAAATAAGACAAAGTACAAAAACTATATTTTTCTTCTTCATAAAAATAATTCTATCCTCCCTGCCATTCATTCTTATTTACAAATGAACTTTTTCATTTCCCTGATCCACATCCAGGCAAGCGTATGCATTCCTGCTTTATTCGGATGCACTCCATCCACTGTTTCATATTCTTCCTGAACATTTGCAAGATCCGCAATATATACTTGCGCTTTTTGGGCATTCTCTCTGATAATATCAGAATACACTCTCTTAGAAATCGTGCTGTCAATATTAAAAAATGTCTCCCCCTGCGGCTGTTTTCCTTCTGGAAGTGTCGCACAATAGATATCCGCATGTGGATATTGCTCCTTTATTCTGTGAAGCATCGTTCGATACGCTTCCTCAAATTCTTCTGGAAGGACACAAAATCCCCAGTCATTACAACCTGCGCTGATAAGAATAATATCCGGTATACCATTGGTTCCCAGCTTCTCTATGCGCTCATAAGACATCGCCGATGTTGATAAATTACCAGATACCATACTTCCAGCCAGTGAATGATTCGTTCCAAGCTCTCCATCTAAAGCCTTTATTACCTGCATCCACCATGTATCCTCCACAGATTTTACTCCTGTCTCCCACTGTACATACGAATCATAAAAGACAGCTTCTTCTGGTGTATAACCTGCAAAGGTACTGATAGAATCTCCCAGAATGGATATTCTTCTCTTCTCCATAAATGTACCCCCGTATTACGTCCCTTCTACTTTCACGAAGTCTTTAACCCTGTAAAAATTATTTCTTAGCATCAAATGCAACACCGACAATTCTTGGACCTGCATTCGCTGCAACTTCTGCACCAATCTGGAAATAACCTGTCGGGCCATATCCAAGCTTCTCTGTCATCTTTGCTGCCATCTCTTCTTTTATCTTCTCATCATTACCATATTCAATCTGATACTCGGAACCTGGCTCCATATCTGCAATTGCCATATCGCAAATCTTGGATACGACCTTCTTCTCTCCTCTGCATTTACCAGCAGTAGTAATCTCGTGATCCCAGATTTTCATGATTGGCTTAATACCAATCTTGTCACCGATAAAAGCAGCAGCACTCGGAATACGTCCGGACTTTCCAGCATATTTGAGATTGTAAATTCCAAAATAAATGCGGCGGCGTGCAATGCTTTCTTCCAGATAAGCGTTAATCTCTTCTACGGACCTGCCTTCCTGGGCCATCTTTGCTGCCATTACTGCAGGCTGTCCGTAACCAGCACTGTAACTTCCACCGTCATGACTGTAAATGTGAATCTTTCCTTCACATTCTGGGTGTTCCTCGATAAGCATATCCATCGCCATTAAAGAGTTATTATATGTTGCAGAACCCTTTCCATTAATCAAAATAAAAATAAGATCTGTACAGCCTTTCTGATAGTAATCATAATATAATTCCATAAACTGGAATGCTGTGATCTGTGATGTCATAGGAAGACTCTCGCTTGCCTCCATTAACTCATAACATCCCTCATTATCAAAATCTACACGGCTTGTATAAGTCTTATCTCCTATCACAATGGAATAAGAAATAACATCTAAATTGTATTTCTGTTCCATCTCTTTTGAAATGTCACTTGCGGAGTCTGTGATAATCTGTATTTTACTCATAAAAAATCTTCCAATCCTCTCAATAAATAGTTTTATTTTTAATTGATTCTTAACAGATTTATTATAAACAAGCTTCAGAATCCTGTCAACTTATGCAGCCTTTTCCTGCTGTATCTATCAAGTTACTAGAGCGTTTTTCAAGCACGCTCTAGAACATCATATCACTGAAATATGCTGCAAATATGTTCCTTGTAAAAATCATTTTCTGACAAAATGCAAATAATCCCACAAGACTTGCTTTCACTTATCCTGTGAGATTATTATGTAGATTACTTTTTCAAGAATGCTTTCTGCAAATTATGACCCGCAAATGCAGGAATGATTTTTCAAACACATTCGAATCCAAATTCTAGTTTTCCTGCTCAACACAAGCCATAGCAAGACCGGTAGCAACTGCATTACGAGGACCTTCACAACCACGGATATTACCACGGCCGGCAACGATCTCATAATCAGCTAATGCATCTGTTACAAAGTTTGGAATCTCAAAATCAAGAGCCGAACCGCCAACCATTACAACGAACTGGATATCTCTTGGATTGCCTGTAGGACTTACCTTTGATAAGGAACGAATCGCATTGGTAACAAATACTTTCTTCTTTGCTTCCATACGAACTGCTTTAACCTTTTCTAAAGATTCCACACCGTCTAACGGTACAAGCTCATCATTCTCTTTTACAAGAACAACTTTTGCAAAAATGGATGGATCTAACGGTTTATCAAAGAACTGTACAGTTCCATTCTCATGACGGATATGGAATAAACTCTCTACCTTAGCCAGTGTATACTTCTTAACATCTTCTGCGAGTTCAAAGTCATCTAAACCAAGTTCAGACTGAATTAAGAGAGAAACCATATTTCCGGCACCTGCCAGATGAATCAGCTTAACCTTACCTTCTCGGTTGATAATAGAAGCATCAGTAGAACCAGCCCCCATATCAACGATAGCTAATGGAACGCTTGTACCAGGAGTTGTCAATGCGCCCTTGATAGCCATGTCTGCTTCTACTCCGCCAACATATACAGGAACTCTTAACTTCTCAGTAAGCACCTGTGCGATCATCTCCATCTGAAGGCGGTCAGACTTAACCATTGCAGCGATTCCAACCGCATTCTCTAATGCAAATTCATCAGCAATACCACCGACAACCTTCTGTGGATTAAAAGTATCTACTGCAAGTAAATCCTGAATCTTAATATCCTGTGGACTCTTATTCGTAAGACCAGCCATAACACGGCGAACCTTATTCAACATGTTACCAACATTCGTGCCTGTCTCACCCTGAATATCGTCAATCTCCTGAATAGAAGAAATGGCTTCCATAATCTTATCTGCACCTTCGTCAACGTCAACATCAACTTCCTTTTTAAGACCGATGATATTGATTGTTCCCGCTTTGATGCTTCTTTCCTGTACATCACCTGTAGGTGTTTTAATCACTACTCCGGAACGTGCACCAATCAAAGAACGCGCAATCGGTACCACGCGCTTTGTCTCTTCAGAACTCAAATCAAACACTGTTGCGATTCCATATGGATTAGAAAGAGTTGATAATACAGTTCCCTGCTCTGCTACTTCAATCGCACAGGTCATTCCCAAAGGAACTTTTTCAATCATGGCAACTTCATCAATAATTGGAATCTTTTTATCAAGACGATTGTTCAGTAAAACACCATCATCTGCCTGCACGATTGCACCTGTAATATGTATATTCTCCTTTGCCTGATTCATAAGAGCTGCTGCCTGCGCAAATCTAACTTTATTTGGAACAATTACGATAACATCCTTTGCCTCACGAATCTTAGAAAGCTCTGTTACAAGGACAGAAGTTCCAACTCCGATTCCTGTTCCTCCCGGTGTACTTGGATTATGACCAATTACTGTTGACTCTGTAATAACAGTCTCAGAAATCGTCTCCATCGCTACATCACCGATAACTGGCGCAGCCTCATTAATACGAATCTCTGCCAAATCACTGTAATCCATGCCTGCCTTCTCAAGAGCATTCTTTAAAGACATGAAAACCCCGCTGATATTCTGCAAAGTTCCTTTGATTCCGGTTGTAGGTCCAATACCACTGGTCAAAAACTCAATGTCCTGCCCGTCAATCTTTGCAAGAGCGACTTCTGTGGTAGCGTTACCTATATCTACACCCGCTACATACTTCATATCTCCCATCCTTTCTTCCACCCAAATCATCTCTGGATTACCGGATATATTCCTCAGGCGGTCTTTTTATAATTCAGCTATCGTGCACTTGTAAAATCACACAATATTATGTATAAATTATATCACTGGCCAAAAAGAGGGTCAAACACAACCATTACGACTTTCTTGATATTATTATGTAATATTTACAACAATTTATGATATTCCAACTTTCTATTGGTAATATTTTGCTTACTTCTTTCTTTTCTTGACATTTGACTTATAAGCGATTAAGATTTAGTGTGCAAGTTTATTAAATAAAAATACAGGAGGAATCATGAAAAAATTTATAAGACAACTTACTATCTTTTCCCTCATATTTATTATGACTTTTGGCGTAGGTTTTTCCTCACAAAAGGGAATAAATGTGCAGGCAGCAACAACACAGACTACAACCACAAATGATGGAAAGCTCCGTAAGAACGGCGTTTTATTTACCGGTATCTCAGATAATAAGTATTATAAACGTGGTGTTTTCACCAAATATACTGGATGGAAAAACTGGAAGGGTAACCGCTACTACTTGAAAAAAGGAAAGGCTGTTACTGGCTGGAAATATCTCCGCGACTACAGCGGCAGCAGAACAAAATACAAATATTATTTTAAGAAAAATGGCCGGCTTTCCAAAGATCTTTTCAAAACATTTGGTTCCAGCTACAAAAAGAAAAGAATGAAACTCGAATTAAATCTGGTAACTCACAATATCACTTTCCTTCTCTACGATGGAAAAACAAACAAATATGACATTCCAGCCAAAACTGTTGTATGTTCTACCGCAAGAGACGGCCGCAGTACTTATGTTGGAAACCACTATCTTTCCAAAGGAACTGCCCGCTCCTGGTTCATTTACAAAAAAAGCAACCCTTGGCATTACTACCAGTGGGGAGTATTCGTAAAGGGAACACGCAGCTGGATTCATTCCGAGATGTACCGCGGCACAAGCAACAAGAAACTTATCGCAAGTACTTATAACGGACTTGGAACAAACCAGACCACTGCATGTATCCGCGTACAGGCAGGTAATGCAAAGCTTATCTATGACATTGCAAAAACAAACCGCTATAGTATCCCTATCCGCATTTACCGTTCTTCTAATAAGGGACCATTCGGAAAGATTACTTTAAACGATACTACTGGAAAAATTCCTGGCAACCAGAATTACGATCCAACAGATCCGGCTTTTAAAAACAAGAGGTAATTCTGGAGAGTCTAAAACAGACGAACCCGCACCAGTTGTAATATGTAAAAATGCGCCTTTGAGCAAGTCCAAACTACGGTCGAGTAGTTTGGAGGCAGTGAAACGAAGCATTTTTGCATATTACAACTGGTGCGGGTTCGTCTGTTTATCTATCCCCCTGCAAATTAGCCAGCATCCCCGGTATTAACACACATGCCGGATAGATGTAGCGGAGATTATCATTTCGCGGTGATAACAGGCACACGCATACGATTAAGAATACTGGCAGGAATGCTGCCATGTCAAAGTATTTTCTTTTTATCCATAAGGCAAAGAATGCGATAAGGATAAGCCATGTAATAACTCCCAGGTTATATAACCAGTTAATGATTGGAATTTTGTAGGATATTCCCATTAAGAACTTCATCCTCTCCCGTATTGGTGACAAGATTTTAGGTTCTTTAAAATCTACTTTGTCACAAAAAGATTCTGGAATCATTTCCTGTGCCCATTTTCTATTGGAACGGTAAAAACGGACGGTACTAAGACCCAGATACAATCCGCCACGGCTATTAAACAGTGGAGCATAATAGCCGTAAGTGTTAGCGAAGAATGCCTGGAAGTATTCATCTGGATGTTTTAGTCCCATCTGAAGCCAGACTTTAAAATAGTTCTTTAAATCCGTTGATGTAGCTTCACTTTTATAAGTACCTTTTACCGGATCGGATAAAGCTGGCTGGTATTTTTTGGCTAATTTTTTATAGGCAAGAACTTTTTTAATAGCGGCTTCTTCTTCCCCGGTCACCTCGTCCCCATGATACTTTACATATCTGGCTGTCTGCTGAAAACAAACAGATAAGGCTTCCTGCTTTCCTACTGTAGAAACACGGGCCGCTTTAAAAAGCAGTCCTGTATAGGCAAACTGGAAAATAAATATCGGAACAAACATTGTCACTAATATTTTTATTCTGTATTTTTTCAGACAGATCACACAGAAAACTAAAGTAACTAAGGCAATATAGATTCCCTGATTCTTTGATGCCGACATGAGAAAAACAATTACCGCAAAAAAGATGTCAAACTTTATATTCTTTAGAACATCTCCCTGTGTTTTAAAAATCCAGAGGATTCCCACCATAAACCACAGGAAAAACAGAGCAAAAAAGCTGTCTCCGCCTACCATAATTGCATACAGAGGAAATACAGGGAATAGCGCATAAGCTCCTAAAGCAGCTTTCAAAATTCTGTGATTTGCCCCAAACTTATATAAAGTCGTAATGATCGCGCTAATACCGCCAATATAGGCTGTCATCTGAAGAAATGTATACATTCCATATCCCAGCGCCTTATTATTTATTTTTATACCAAATTTAATAAAAAGCCCTACGAGCTGCGTATGTAAAAATGGATGATCGTTACTGTAAAATACATTTACTCCGTCAGAGGTAAGCTGGTGCTGAAGCATTGTAGGATAATGAAAAAGCTGTAATACCTGCATCAGAAAATCACCATGGATTGTCGCAGGCCACATACTGATATAATAGGGCAGCCATAAAACAAACAGTACCAGTACACAAGTAAGAAATACTCTCTTTAAGCTATGCTCTGTCTGATTATCCGTCTCAGATATCCGAAGAATGACACGACATAGCAAAAGCAATATTCCAAATAAAATGATTGCATTTCCAAGCATATAGAATGCATTTAACAGCATGACATATTTATTCCGCAGAAAATAGTCCCAGGATTCTCTATGAGAAAATACGGTTCCTATCCACATGCAGAATCCATAAAGAATTGATAATATTGCGGCACTGATTACTTCTCTTACTGTATATTTATAAGAAAATACAATCAAAAACAGAATAAATAGTCCTGCTGCCATTAGCTGATAAAAAATCCCATTCCCCTCTTTATTTGTAATACTGACTCTGAATACTGCAATAAGCTGTGTCAGGAATGACTTGTACTCTATATGTTTGGTTATCTTATCTGCATTGGTATGTAAGATAGATATGTTCGCACCTACAACGCCTAGTAGCGCAATAATTGCTGCATAGAGAATATATCTCTTCTTTTTTAACTCAATATGTATCTTCATACTTTATTCTTCTGCACGCCTTTTTCATTTTACGCTTTCCCCTTCTTTTACACCTTTACCCTCTGCCTTTTATCCTCTGGTAGTGTTCTTGCTATTCTATGCTTTTTTCTGCTTCCTGCTCTTCTTCTTTTTGACACTTCTTTTGTGTCTTCTATTGCATTTGCTTGTTCCTCCCGCAAATTTCCAAAGGCGGCAGCAAGAAGTGCCGGAACCATACAGCAGGCCGGATATAAGTACCGCAGATTTCCATTCTTCGGCGATAGCAGGCAGACTCCAAAGATTAAAAATACAGGTAAAAATTCAAGTATAGATGTGTATCTCCTCTTTGTCCAAAGTGCAAAGAATCCAATAAGCATCATCCATGTTATTACACCTGGATTTGTAAACCAGCTGACAACAGGAAAACGACGCACTGTATCCATTGCAAGCACGCCCTTTTCACGGACTGATTTCAAATTTTCTGGCACATGTACCTGAAGCTTTCTTATCAGTTTCTGAATTGCTTCACTTTTCTGCACCCACGGACGCTTTCTAATGTAGAAATCCATAATCTCCGGCTTAAGATACAATCCTCTTTTATTACGGAATTCCATATAATAATACTGATAGGTATTCGCTATGAAAGACTGAATATACTCTCCCGGATGCTTCAATCCCATCGAAAGCCACACTTTAAAATAATTTTTTAAATCTTCTGAAGTGGATTCTGTTTTAAAAGTCTTTTTCACCGGGTCTGAAAGATTCGGATCATATAAATTTCCAATATCCTTATAATTTAAGACTTTTTTAATTGCCTCTTCTTCTTCCTGTGTAACCTCATCTCCATGATATTTTACATATCGAGCTGTCTGTTGGAAACAAACTGATAATGCTTCCTGTTTTCCTACACTGGCAATCTTCGCCACTTTAAAAAATGCTCCACAATATCCAAACTGGAAAAGAATAATTGGTACAACCATGCATACCGCAATTCTTGCCCGGTATTTACTAAAGTAAATGATGCAAAACAGGAACATTGCCGCTGCGACATACACTCCCTGGTTCTTAGAAGCTGACATAAGAAAAATTTCTAAAATCATTGCCAGTATGAATTTATTATTCTTCAAGACAGCTCCCTTTGTTCCAAAAATCCATAAAATTTCCAGCATATAATACAAGAAAAATACTGAGAAGAATGAATCCCCGCCTATCAAAAGAGAATATAACGGAAATACTGGAATAACCGCATACAAAACCAGACTTATTTTTAATAATGTATGATTTACTTCAAAACGGTATAATGTTGCTATAATACTGCTAAATGCTACTATAAAAGCAATCATTTGTATAAATGTATAGATAGAATATCCTACATTTACATTGTGAATCTTAAATCCAAACTCAATGCATAATCCAACTAACTTTGTCTGGAAATATGGATGGTCATTACTGTATAAAATATTCACTCCATCCGTTATATCATGTCCCTGAAATCTGGTCGGCACATGAAAATACTGTAACATCTGTGTCGGAAGATCTGTGTGCTGGAATCCTGGCCAGAATACGATATAATACGGCAGCCAGCAAACAAGTAAAACTGCAGCACACATAAAAAATACTTTCCTTGTATTGCGAACCGTTTTGTCTTTTGTCTTGGCTTTCGTTTTTACTTCTGCTTTTTGTTCTGCTTTGTTTCCAGATGCAGCCACAATTTTTCCAATGATGAGCAATGCGCCAAACATCAGTAATGTATACGCCAAAATATACCAAATATCTAAAATCTTCACATATTTATTCCGAAGAAAATAATTCCACGACTCTTTGTTAGAAAATACTGTGCCAAACCACATACAAAATCCAAATATAATAGAAACAACGGCGGAACTTACTATTTCCCGAACACAAAAACGATAAGAAAATATAATAAGAAACATCAGGGTAATCCCGACAGCTACTAACTGATAAAATAGTCTTACATCGTTCTTCCCTGATATACTTGTTCTGAATACAGCCATAAAGTTATTCCATGTAGAACTATATTCAAACTTTTTTAAAAGCTTATCCGCATTCGTATTCATTAAAGAAATATTCATCCCCACCGTAGAAAAAATTGCAATTATAATCGCATAAATAATATAGCGGTTTTTCTTTGGCTTTATAAGAATATCCATACTTTACTCCCAATTCTTTAAAAATGCTCTCCCGCAATCTTTTTGCAAAATCAAGTGCGTAAAAGACTCCGGGAGAACACCTTATTTTTTATTCTGCTTCTTTAGCCTCTTTTAATAATTCTTCTTTTTTATTTCTCGCCTGATGACGGGTCATCTCAAAGTCCTGTCTGTTCTTCCAGGTAATTGTCTTAAGAATCGCCCCGGAGAATAAAGAAACAATCGCTGTCAGAATCACAAAGCAGCATACGATAAGCGTAGGAAAACGTTTCACTAAACCTGTTGCAAAATAATCCTTAAACACAGGTATGGAAAATCCACCGCCTAAAACTGCTAATACTCCTGCGATAGAACCAAAATACTTCATCGGCTGATAAGTACGGAATAAACGTGCAATCGTTCTAAGAACTTTAAAACCATCAGAATATGTATTTAACTTACTCTCACTTCCCTCAGGTCTGTCCTTATAATCAACAACGACATTCTCCACAAACATATTTTTATCTGCCGCATGGATACTCATCTCTGTCTCAATCTCAAATCCTCTTGAGATTACAGGAAAAGTCTTTACAAACTCATAACTAAATGCTCTGTAGCCTGTCATAATGTCCTTAATATCTGTGTGGAACAGATGATTAATCGAACTTCTTACTAAAGAATTACCGAAATTGTGGAATGGACGTTTATTTTCCTGAAAATATGTAGAAGATAATCTGTCACCAACGACCATATCAACATTTCTATTTAAAACCTTGTCCACCATCTCCGGCGCATTCACAGCCGGATAAGTGTCATCGCCATCTGTCATAATATAACATTCTGCATCAATATCACGGAACATACGGCGAATTACATTCCCTTTGCCCTGCTGATATTCATATCTCACGATTGCCCCGTTACGTCTGGCAATCTCGTCTGTACCATCTGTTGAGTTATTATCGTATACATAAATCGTAGCATCCGGTAATACTTCTTTGAAATCTTTAATTACTTTTTCAATTGTCTTGCTCTCATTATAGCAAGGAATAAGAACTGCTATTTTGTCCATGTTATCCCCCTTTTTCCTGAAAATTCTACATAATTCAATTTATTATACTTCATTTACATAATACCGTCAATAAGATGTGTGATTCTGGGCTGCCGCAGGCAAAGAGACGCCCACTGGGAATAAAAATAATCCCTCTTTGTGACTTTCGTTGCGTAGTGTTGAATGCTCGTTCCTATGCGCTCGCATTTAACACTTGCTCCCAGGGCACAAAGAGGGATTATTTTATTTACTGAGGGCGTCTTAATGTCTCCTTTGCCTGCGGCAAATTAGAAGTATACCAACTCCTCTTCCGGTGGTTCTGCCGCTTCAATTCGTTTTGCATAAAGCACCGGACCTTTATCCTGATATTCTTCATTATATTCCACTTTCACTTCTGCGGTAAGAGTTACCCACATTTTATTTTTGAGGGATTTAATCGTGGAAGACTTTGCATGATTTGTGTGACAAAGATAACCGATAAACTGGATATCATCTGCACAGCAAGTCATAGCATGACGGCCTGGAACGAAAGTTCCCTTCGGCATACGCATTGCCTTAAAGATTCTTGTTTTCATTACCATAGTCTTTCCGTCATAAAGTTCCGGACGTTCCATCGCATCGATGAACCATACACCGTAGTCATCATCTTCGAGATGAATTTCATCTCCGCTGATATCAAATGGAAGTTCATCCTCTTCTTCCTCCATGTCCTCACCTGGAACCATGGAATCAAAAACGACCTGTACACGACGGTTAACAGCTTTGATACTTCTTCTGTAAGTTGCTCTTGGTGTTGCCTTAGTACAACGGTTAATGATAACAAGTTCTGCCATCTTAAACATTTCTACAGCAAGAGAACGCATATTGTTCATATACAGATCAAATGTTTCCGCATTGGCACTTACGATTGTCTGGAAAATCATAAGTGGAGTTCCCTCCATCGCCTCTACTAAATGATCAATGGTCCACATACCATTATATTCTATAATAACACGGTCTGGATAATACTGTAAAAGCTTGCTTGTCAGGAATTCTGTATTGAAATCTTCCTGCTCTTCTACATAAACAACAGTTGTATTTGTTCTCTTTAACAGTTCTTCGTCGTATTCTTCCATTCCCTCTTCACAGGCAAATAAAAGTGTTCTTTCTCCGTCGTTAAAATAATCTTCTTCCAGTGTTTCCTGAATAAAGGTTGTCTTTCCGGCTTCTAAGAATCCCATAAATAAATATACAGGAATCTCCAGCTCCTTTTTCTTACCTAACATAAATTTTCCTCCTGTGGGGTTTCAAATACACTCTCAGAATATTCTTACAAAAGCAAATGCAAGAAAGACTCCGAAAGTACATTTTCTATAAACCAAAAAGTTCTGCAAGTTTGTCCTCATTAAGTTTAGAACCGATAACACAGATTCTTCCCGTGTATTCTGCAGAGCCATAACGTACCTCGTCCTCACCTGGCACGAGGTCAAAGTGAATCCATTTACCGTTTTCATCTGGAACAATACCTTTTGCTCTTAAGATAATACCGTACTCATCGGAATCCTCTTTAGATAAGGTATCAAGAATTGCACGAATTCCTTCTTCTGTAAATTTCTTAGGAGTTTCCTTACCCCAGCTTGTAAATACTTCATCTGCATGGTGATGATGGTGATCATGTCCACAGCAGTCATGATCATGATGATGCTCATGCTCTTCATGGTCATGTTCATGATGATGCTCATGCTCTTCGTGGTCATGGTCGTGATGATGCTCATGCTCCTCATGATCGTGATGGTGATCATGACACTCTTCGCCATGTTCATGATGATGTCCACATTCAGGGCAAACCTGTGCTGCTTCCATTAACTCTTTTGCGAAGTCATTTTCCCCTTCCATTACTTCAAGAATCTGTGCTCCGCTAAGTTCTTCCCAAGGAGTTGTCACGATAGGGCATTTATCATTCAGGCTGCGAAGTAATTTTACTGCCTTCTCTAACTTATCTTCCTTTACATTCTGGGAACGGCTTAAAATTACTGCACTGGCAAATTCAATCTGGTTACGGTAGAACTCACCAAAGTTCTTGAGATACATTTTTGCTCTCTGTGCATCTGCAACAGTGATATGGCTGTTTAATACAACATTCGCCTCTGCATCTACAACCTTCTGTACCGCTTTCATAACATCAGAAAGCTTGCCAACTCCTGAAGGCTCGATGATGATGCGGTCTGGTGTATACTGCTCTAAAACATCTTTCAATGCTGTATTAAAATCACCAACTAAAGAACAGCAAATACATCCAGAATTCATCTCATTAATCTGAATACCGGATTCTTTTAAAAATCCACCGTCAATACCAATTTCGCCAAATTCATTCTCGATAAGAACAACTTTCTGTCCTTTCAGTGCCTCTTCGATAAGTTTCTTAATTAAAGTCGTTTTTCCAGCTCCAAGGAAACCAGAAATAATATCTATTTTTGTCATTGTTCCATTCCTTTCTTCATAAAAAATAAAATGAAATTCTACCATCTGCTATCTCATTGATACTTCACTTCTCGATGAAATAGTAAACTAAGTTAATCAATCTTATATTATACAGTCCTGACTTAAAAAATGCAAGTAATGTGCACTTTCTTCTGCATAAAAAAAATCTTCCGAAAGCGATCACTTCTTCGGAAGACTCTCTTACTGTTTTGGGGATTTTCAATATGTCATTTTGGGGAACTAACATATCTTGAAATAAAACAGTTATCTATATAATACGCCCCCTATCTATATTTGTCAATTTATGTCCTTGTCAAATTTTTAAGAGTTTTTCTGGTGACATTGTAACATTATATATAAAATATTATATTTGATAAAATAAATTCATTAGGAGAGACGCCTAGGAAGAGAGGCACAATATAGGCTATCTTCTTTCTTTGAAATCATCTGATCTTATGGACATTTCAGGCTGCTTATCATATATATAACTATATAAACTTAAGGAGACACCGCCATGATGGAAAATCATTCTTCCTGTTCATATAAACAGGAAAAAGAAGTGTTAAAATTAGATTCCATGCCGCTTGCTATGACCTATGTTCCATGGCAGAAATGGCAGAATATATATAAACCTGAAAATGCTCTTTACGCCGGAACAATCTTTCAGGACCTTGACCTGCCTTTTACTGGAAGGAGGTGCCAGAAATGATGCAGAATATGCATTCTTCTCAAAACTGTAACATGAACTCCTGTCAGCATCATTCTATGAACTGCAATTTTAATGGTAATTCCGGTTGTAATTCTAACTCTGGCTGTAACTCCGGCCGCAACTCTAATTCTGCCCGCAACAACAACCGAAACCAAAATTGTAACTGTAACATGAATCGGCAGAATTTAAAATGTTATATTGATTTTGTAAGCTTTGCTGCCTTAGACTGTGCCATGTTTCTTGATACACATCCTAAAAATGCTGAGGGTTTAGAATATTTTGAATATTATACAAACGCAAGAAAACAGGCATTAAAAGAATATAGCAGCCGCTTCTCGCCTCTGACGCTTGACACTGTACCTAAAGGTACTGACTTCTGGGCATGGGCAAATGAACCGTGGCCTTGGGAAATGGAGGGATAAGATTTATGTGGAATTATGAAAAAAGATTGGAATATCCGATTAATATAAAAAGAACCGATGCTGCTATGGCAAAAGCAATCATCAGTCAGTTTGGGGGTCCTGATGGCAAATCTTAAAATATACAGACAGTATTGTGATATATTATTTTTATAATATCATAAAAAAATAGGTATGTATATCCTCTTGTTTTGCGTGCCTTATCTTTTCTATGCAGGCCTTTAATAACACCCATTGAGTAATTTTATATAAAATATTCTTAGAATTTTGTGCATTTTCCCAATTTATTTTACACCCATTGAGTGTTATAATAAAAACAAGTTAAGAGGAAGGGAGATAAAATGAAGGAGTTAAGAAAGAAATATAATCTGACACAAAAACAACTGTCAGAGATTACTAGAATCCCGGTTAGGACAATTCAAAACTGGGAAGGAGGACAAAGGAAATGTCCACCATATATAGCGGAACTTGTGAAATTTAAGCTTGAGCATTTAGAAAATGAATTTACGAATTGAACGATTGAGACACAATAATAGATAGATTAAATAATTTAAGTACCCACCCCGGAGGTTACGAGGGTAGAGGAGAGTAATATGCAAGAATTAAAATTTAATAAAAGAAGAAAATTAGACAGATTCTTAGCCACCTTGCCTAAAGACATGGTTTTTAAGTCAAATAATGAGTTTCGAATAAAAATGCCAAACGGATACATCGGCATTGGATATTATTACCATACTTATTATGCATTTGGGGGACATCGTAATTCTGAATACGATACTGTGCAAGAAAACATAGATGCAGTAAAAGAACTTATTGACAAATACGGAGAAAAGAAGTAATATATAGACAAGGTTTTAATAGTTACATTTTGGGATGTGAATGTTAGCTTAGTTTTGTGCCTTAAAAAACATTAATAGTTCCATTCTGGAAGATAAAGCACTTGCTTCGGCAGGTGTTTTTTTGTTACTTGGTTTGTTCCATGTAAAAAATAGAAACCAGAGAGCAGCCAGGGATACTTACCCTAGCCGCTCCCTGGTTTCTATTTTTTACATAACTTGTTTACAATTTTCTGTATAGCAGCATAGTTATATCCTGCTGCTTTTAATTTCTTTTTCCGTTCCGCAGCGTTTCCCCACTTTCCGGCCAGAACTTCTTTTGCGATTGTTGCATTACTTTTCTTTATATTTGCCTTTGTAGTAAACCAGCTCTCTGCTTTTTTTCCAGTCAAGCGATTCACGTCAATGTTATTCTTTCCTTTCATTCCTGCGGCAGTTCCGTTTTCGGAGTACTGATGGAAGTCTGCTCCACCATGACAAGGATATTTTGAACGATATACACCATCGTTCTTTCCATACCTAGCTTCCCACCAAGCTGTATACTTTCCTCTATTAATAATAACAGAACGATATTTTGTATAGTCAGCATACATAGTGTAAATCATACATTTGTATCCCTGTCCTTCAACAAAATTAAGAGCCTCTTTTACTCCTGCTGCGCTATTGTTAGACTCTACATCTAAAATATAACCAACAAAGTATTTTCCCACTTCTTCAGCACAAGTGTTTACGAGGAACTCTGCCTGTTTCAGCTCATTCCCTTTTTTCAAAAAGGAATAAAGCCAGTATGGGATTTTTTTAGCTTCACAATTCTTGATAAACGAAGTTAAAGAAGAATCTACATAAGTCTGCCCCTCTGTTGCTTTAGAAATCAGGAAGGGATAGTTATTTTTTAATGTGTCCCAACTGCTTACAGTTTCGTGATGTGAAATGTCAATATAATATTTAGCCATTATTACTCCTCCTTGCACTCTGGTAAACCGGCAACGCTAGTTAATACGCTTACGACTCCGGCAAGTGCTGCTGTTCCGATCACCATTGTCCAATCAACAGCGTTAATGGATACTGCCGCCGGAATCAGGGCAACTGCGGTCTGCGCTGCCGTTTTTACCGCTCTTACTCCTGCTGCTTTCATCCATTTTTTTGTTTTTACACTAATATTAATCATAATTAATCCTCCTGATCGTGTGCTTGTTTATTAATATGTTTCTCGATTTTGTCTATTGCTTCCGTGACAGGGCCGTTACATCCCTGCTCTTTTAATCCTTTAAGGCAAGCAAGTATCCCGTATGTCAGTAGACACTGCTCACCTTTCATCCTCTCAATTTCTTCATCTTGTTTATTTTGTTTTAAATACCAGCGGTACGCGCTAAATACGACTCCGGCGATTGCCGTTGTTGCTCCGATCAGTGCCCCGGCGGTAATGATTGTATTTGCGTCTATATACACAGCTATCTTCCTCGCCTTACTACAATTATTCCCCTGTACTTCTCGTTTGTACATTTCTTTGCATTCTCCTTTGCAACTGTTGTTGTGTTCTTATGACCGTCAGAAAACCGCCAGATTTTTCCCGACTTTGAATCTCTGAGCAATACCACGGTATGAATCGGGTTCCCCTCCTCGAAAAGAACTATATAACCCTTTCGCAACTTTGCTTCCAGTTGAGCGTTCGTCAATGATTTGTAGAATGTAGCCGGTTTACCAGGACAAATCATATTGATTCCTTTGACGATTTGTGACAAAGGATACTTAGCTCCGCAAATAAGTTTTCTTCGAGAATACTGCAGAACCTGTTGCATATTTTTTTTGACACCTTTAAATCTGAGTGTCATGTAAAATCCAACAAGGCTGCAACCATGGTGTTGGATAAAAGAAGATTTAAAATTATGCTGACTTGGCACAGGAATTATTCGATTATTATCAATCACAATGCGAAACGGAAATTTCTTTTTCGATTTTTTATTTTTGTTTATAACAAATTTCATTTACTCACCCTCTTTCAAAAAATCCCCCGCAAAATGCGGAGGATGTTAAGGGAAAGAATGCAAGGAACACGTCCTTGTATTCTTTTTATATCATATTTCGTTGTGACAAAACGGACAAATTTTATAAATCTCCTTTGCTTATAGCTACTTTACTCCACCGGCCGTGGTATTTTCCGAACACCGGGCGAATACGGATGTAATAATTCTGATGAATATGTGCGCACGGTTCGTCATTTAAACTGCACGTGTATTCCCTCGTTGCACTACCCCAGTTTGGACCACCTTTCTGATTATGCACATCTTTTTTAAATTTTTTATCCGGTGAAATCTGGTGCTCGTACCCTGTCGCATTTTCCAAATGCGTCCATTTATACATAAATTTTCGTTCATTTTTTCCAATTGTGTTGTAGCTGATAGAAATTTTTATCGGCTTATGTGTCACAGCCCGTACAAAATTTTTATAGTTTTCTGTACGATTGTAATTCACCGTTCTAGCAGACGTATAAACCGGAAATAACAGACAGCACATCATCATTACACATAAAATCATTCTCTTTTTCATAACTCTTCTCCTTTATTTTTCTGAATTATCAGTTACCAATTCCTCAAAACCACTGTCAATCAAAATTTCTTTCACTTTTTCTTTTAACAGTCTCGGTACATCCTTGTACTCTTTTTTTCCTAGCATAATCTGCTGCGCCCATAACATCGCCATCATTTCTTTACCTCTACTTTCTTTAATGTAAAAATATGTTAACAGTTTTAACATTACTGATAGACCAACTCGCTCATTTCGAGCAGGCATTCCTTCAGCATGTTGTTTTCTTCTTTTACCTCTGCGATCATTTCCAGTGCTGTTTTCTCTCTTTCCGGTTCGTAATCTAAATATTTCGCCGGATCAGCAGCAATCATCTCCTGCGTAACCATAGATGAATCAACATTAAATTCATTCATGTCATAGCGAAACTGAACAAATTCATTTTCCTCGCATTTCTGCGTGACTTCTTCAACGGAATTTAAATCATAGATAAATACATCCGCCGTGCCATCTGGAAGCGAAAAATAATCATAGCTTTTTGTCAAACGGCTGGTAAAATAGCCTTTGCTTCGCATCTAATCACCTCTTTTGCTCTGTTTAATGTTCTTTTTATGTTATATTTCCTCGAAATCATCACTGAATCAGAATTTTTAATCATGCCGTTACGGGAGATTATCTTATTTGCTACATTTCTGCACATTGTTCTCGCTTTATTTTTATATCTCACAAGCAATCTCCTAATTCTTTTCCAGTTCCTTTTTCTGATTGTTGTATGTGTTCTCGTGATTTTATAACCCATCATGTCGATTGTTTCCGAACCTCTATGATAATTATTCTCGCTCTTAAATCGTATTCCTAATTTTCTTTTCAGAAAATCATGTAGCATTTTGCGTGCCTTCTTTAGATTTTTAAGATTTGGTGAAAACAAAATAATATCATCCATGTAGAAAAGCTTCTTTGAGATCATATTAATTCGCTTCCCTCTTCGGAGTGTGTAACAATGATTATCAATGTAGTGCCAGGCGTATGACAGATAGTAATTTGCTAAATACTGACAGAGATATGAGCCGATGCACAGCCCTTCTTCGTATGTATCTAAGAGGCGATAGATAACTTTCAAAATTGCTTCATTCTTAATATCCCTTGCAAGCAATTTCTTTAACCTGTCACGCGGGATACTCGGATAATAATGATAGATATCCTCTTTGCAGTAATACTTTGTTGCTGCCTCGTCTTTTCTTATCCATCTCTCAATTGCTTTCTTTCCGAATATTTGTCCCCTTCCTTTCATGCTTGCGCATTGATACGGTCCGATTTTGGCATCTAACATCGGTTTAATTGCATTAATCACGATGTAATCATAAACCTGCTGCTTAATGCTTGCGATTCCGATTCTTCTCTCTTTCCCACTCGCTTTATCAGTTCGATTCTGATAATGAATTTTTCTAAGAGGTATACACTTATTATTGATCTCCTCTAATAAGTCCTTAGCGATTACAGGAAAGAGGGTCTTTTTAACATTCTTTCTCGCTTTAGCATCGCTATATACATAGTGACGGATTGATTTTGCCGCATCGTGTAGGCTTTTATCCGTCATTTTATGGCGAATAGCATATCCCGCAAGGAAATAAGCTACATCCTTACGCCTCCATCTTCTTTTTAAACAATCACTTAAACATTTTCTTATGTATTCTTCCGTGAATACAAAATTTTTGCAAAACCGTTTCATTTACATCCTTTCGTTGTATAGCATAGACTTTCATTTCTATTACTAGCCTACCGGTTTCATATACAATTTTTAGACTACAACTTTAGTTGAGCCTAAGGAGCTTTCGCTGTCCTGCCAAGGTACGAAATACGTGTCAAAAGTTATTTTAGATGTATAATTTTTTCGAATTGCGACCGCCGATATACCACCAGCAGAGCCCAAGCCAGCTGTTCAGATTCAGGTAGAACAACCCGCAGGTATCCCTGTTCCTGAGATTGCCAAACGACTGAAGCGGTGCTGACACGCAAACCCTAGTTAATGAGGGGAAGAATCCCCTCTTCCTTACGGAATTCACCCCTCTTGTAAAACCGCATTGACAGAAAGGCGACCGCCGATATACCACCAGCAGAGCCCAAGCCAGCAGTCCAGATTCAGGCAGAACAACCCGCAGGCATCCCTGCGCCCGGAGACAGCCAAACGACAGAAGCTCCCTTGTTTCTCCAACACTACCACTTAGATATATCGCGTCACCGCACCCTTTTGAGCTACCGCTACCACTTTCTCCACAGCTTGCTGCACATAGATATCCATTCTTAAAATTTAAATGCGTAATATAGTTCCATGCGTTTTTACTTGTTATGCTAATCTCCGATAACTTAATATAGCCTGCTTGATTCTGTTTAGGAGCCGTTACCGCCTTTGTTGCATCTGCTAATCCATAAATCTCGCATGCGTTATCGCCAGTAATGATGCTAAATCCGGACATAATCTCATACATACCCAGCTGCATCTCGATGCCCTGAAAAACAATAGGATATCGTCTGTTTGTGAGGCCTGCGACCGTAGGACAAGGGCTTCCTGTTCGTCCTTTCACATCCTTATTAAATCCGGTTCTCCAGTGCATCGAGGACATGATACATCTTAATTGTGTATCTCCAGATTCCTGATGCACCGTTGAGAATGCATCACAATCAAGATAAACCGCCTTGTTGTTATCATCTAATGTCTCAATTTTTAAAACCTTAACATCAAATGCAATCTCATGAATTCGCTTATCATATCTATCGTTAGAACGGCTTGAACCGCTCATATATTCGTGCCCGACAGATACATAGCTTCCGATTTCAATGCTGGAGGCCTGCGAATTTGTAACAGGAAAATAAGTATGTAACTCATCGCTTTCAATCGAGGCAACAAACTGAAAACTATTACCAGTGCATCCCGTCATTGTTTTATCACTGCTGATATCTCCGAACATCAATAGCCATGTGGTCTGGATATATCCATTATCTAAAAATGTAGCTAGCGAATAGTACTTTCCGCGCTTCTTCATACACGCAATGCTATCATTCATTGAAATAGCTTCTGTTGTAGAATCACTCGTTCGGAATGCACAGCGTTTATTCGGCTGAGAATGTAATAAACCATCATCACCTGTAACAAGCGGATATTTCGCGATCAGGAAGAAAGGATTCTTTGTCCCGTCTAAGTTGTATGCTAATTTGTTTAATTCGTATCCCTCACGAGGGGTAAAGCACCGGGAATATCTCACGTATCCATTGCCGAGATTAGACCATTTCTCGTAGAAAGCAAGTCCGCACACAAATACGTCTGCGCTGCCTGTCTCTGAGAAATTATCATCCCCCTTTACTGCTGTGATTTTTTTGATTCCGTTATCATCCACAATAGCATTTACATCGATCGTCTTAAACCATGGAAGTTCCTCGTAGTCATTTTGACGATGTTCTGCGGCTGTGGAAGGTAACGCAATTAATCCGGCATTATCATCCGATTTAATCCCTGCACTGCCCTGTGTTGTCTCCCAGAACGGGATATCGATTGAATACACTTTATCCGTATAAGCAAGCAAATTAAACATTGTATTGATTCGGTTAATGTCGCTTAAGAACGGTTCCGCTACTTCCTGAATTGCTGTTTTCTGTTTATTACCCTCATCAGTAACTGCTTTTACTTTTGTATCCCCTGCGGTATTGACTGCGTTTTTCTGGCTTGTGCCGGCCGTGTTAATCTCGTCTGTTTTTTCTGTTGCAAGCTCTTTAATGTTTTTTACAGCAGTGTCTTTTTTTGTTTGTAAATCATTCAATGCTTGAGAACTTTTTGTGTCAAATTCGGTGTTTATTTGTGTCATGCTCGTGACTTTCTCTTCTCCGGCGGTTGTTACAGATTTTAACTGCTTTGCTCCTTCCGACGTTACCGCCTGCGTTGCTTCGGATTTAGCTGTAGAAATATCAGAAATCGCCTGCGTTGCTGCGGTTCTTACACTTTCTGATGCTTTTTCCGCTGCATCTTTTGCCGAGGAGGCATTATTAGCAAAAGAGGATGCCGAATTTGCCGCAGAGGTTGCAGCGCTTGCGGCTGATGCAGCTTCTTCTGCAGAACCCTTTGCCGCTTGAGCAGAATTTTGTGCACTAGATGCTGCAGATGCGGCACCACTAGCACTTGACTGTGCGATTGTTGCGGCTGACTTGGCATCCCTGGAACTACTCTCGCCCTGATTTTTTACTACATTTACCGCAGATGTTCTTGCTTCTGAAATCGCCTCTTCTGCCTCAGAGATTTTCTCTGTGACGTGCATATCAAACCCCTGCACCTGTGCTGTTGCGTTCTGCTCAGCCTCTTGTGCTGCAGTTCTGGATACCTCAGCGGACTGTGCGTAGCCTGCGGCGGAATCGCGGCTTGCAGTAGCCTGCTCAGCCGCTTCCCGTGCGTCCTGTCTCATCTGACTTACATTTGCCTGTGCGTCTTCAATTTCCTGCTGCGACAATTCCACCGCCGCCCGGTTCGTTTCAACCTGTTTCGCCTTGTTGACTACATCGTCATGCATTGCGATCGCCTCCGGGGTCAATTGTCCTGGCAGGGTCAACATCTGCCACATTTCTGTGTTTTTGCCCGGTTCTGGCGCAATTCCGGATATTTTCTGCGGAAAATCTACCTTACAGAAATACGAACCTCCCTGGTAGCTCACCATGTCGAGATACTCATATAAGGTTGATTTACTATATTCCCCACAAGGGTTTAGCGCGATATTGCCCAAATCCGTTGCGACGTAGTTATTTTCTGTACTTGGCATCTTATCTCTCCCTTCTAAATTACAATGCTAATTTATATTTCAATCGGCTGCGCTCGCGATCAAAACGAATCTTATCTACACTCGGGTCAGAATACATTATCAGTCGGCCTTTTTTAGTAACATTAAACGCTGCAAAATAAACATTGCCTGTCTCGCCTTTTAAGGAAGCTTCTTTCTCCTTAACATATTTATCAATGTCCCTCTTTCCTTCCTCGACTCGTCCATCTATGCCTTCCGCTGCATTTTTTGCCTCGGTCGCATAATATGCCGCGTTATCTCTTTTTCGGTTAGGATAATCTGTATGGCCATGTGCCCAGGACTCTGACTCTTTCGCACTATCAATTACTGTCTGTTTCGCCTCGCAAAACGCTGTCATTAACTGTTCGTATAAGGTTTGTGAAGGTTCTGGAATATCTCCTGTACGGTATCCTGACTCGTATAATTTAACTGTAACAATGTTTGCAGTAATTAGATTGCCTGCAATAATTGACACGGAAAATGATGTGTCTTGAAGGACCTCTGCCGGTACAAGACAGGTATTTGTTTCTCCAAGCAAAATCGGAATAGGTTCATTATTTCCGATACGGAATAATACTGTTTTGCTTTTGCCATCCCAATCGTCCGTCTGGAACTCAAATTCTGCATATAAATAATTCTTACTACCCCGAACTGGTACAAAAGTATCCGTCCGCTCAATAATCTGATTGTTTATAATAAAATGTAATATCGGTTTCATGATTTTCTCCTGTTTAATTTGTAAAAATTAAAAATACAATTCCTGCCGTCACATAATGCTTACCCGATACAGTAGTTACTTTAATCTTAGAAGTATTTAGCGTCTCTTGTACCACAACTGCCCCAAACATTTCATTTGTATTATTTTTAGAAAATGCAACACATACTGCACCGCTTGCACTTATTGATAGTGTTTTTGTCCACCCTGTAATGCCGTCTGTTTCAAAATCTACATATTCTTCATAATAGTAAGTCTTTTTGTATGTTCCTGATAAAGTTTCTATTTTTCCTATATTTTTTATAGCTTCCGGTTTCACAGGAGTATATCCAAGTGCATTTTCAATATTTTTAGTATCTATTTCACTTCTTATCGTTGCACTGGATTTATTTTCAACGTTCGTTAAACCAACTTGGGACTTTGTCACTCCATGAGGATTTTTTTTATTGTCTACATGATTTTGAGCGGTATGTAATTCATTTACTATATTCTGCAGTTTTTCGTCTAATGTATCCATGACCTGATTAAAAATTGCAATATCATAAAAATCCTCTGGTTCCGGTTTTGGAAACTGGAAATTCTTTGTTTTTAACATTTCTATTCACCTAACACCTTTCGATTTTTAATATCTGTATGGGAAAATTTTTTAAGATTATTATGGGAAAATTTCTCTAACTCTTTATTTTGCGAATATCTAAGTCCGAAGCTTAAAATAATATTCAATGGTACAATTTCCTCAACCATTTTTTTGAATGCATCATACATTTTTTCAACTTTCAGCTCTAACATACATGTCATTTCCATTTTGTCTGACGAAAGTGTGATTGTATATGCTCCTTTCCCAAGTAGAATATCTAATCTCTGTAATAAATCTCCATAAGTATACGGATACTGATCATTCCACTTTGTTTTTACTTTAAATCTTCGTTCTTCTAATGTATCTGTATCTTGAGGAATTATGTTTAATATTTTTTCTCTTTGTGCTATTCCTTTTTTTGTTGCACTATCTACAAAAATATCTTGTTCAACGCTTTCAATGTCTTGTTCAAGTTTACTTCCTGTTTTTTCTTCTGTTTTATAAATCTGTGCGATTTCATCAATATTCAGAATGACTGCCGGATACTCTAGTTGCATACAATTTCCCCCTTTACAGGAATTGCATTCTCATCTAATTCTACATTGCTTGCACTCTTATTCAGGAGAACATTATTTACATCCTCAACTCCCTCAACGTTGTAGATTGCATTTTCTACTCCTGATACTCTCACAATAATATGATCAGAGTCTTCCCATTTTTTCCTTAAATCTAACATATAAATTTCGATTGCATCTTCAATTTGAGATTTTAAACCTTCACTTGTATACCCATCTTTGTAAACAATATTTGATGATACATTTACTTTATATTCAGAAGCTCCTGTCACCACAACGCAATGCCCAATAGGTGCTATTCCTGTCCCTTCACCTTTATTTTGCACTGGGTCAATCTGTGTCTGCACATTATTTACAGTATTTTCATCAGGTTTACGAAAGTCAGCTGTAATAATTACAACTGAGATATTGGTTCCGGTTCTTCTATATACTTTAATGCCTCCTACATTATCGAGTTTTTTAATCTCTTGTAAATAATAAGCCCTGTTTCCAGCGAAAGGTTTTATTTCGAAAGAATCTAATAATCTCATTCGATAAGATTCTTCATCTTCTTCATCTTTTCCTTCTACTAGTATCCGCTTTAATACAGCCGTTTCAAGTCCTTCTACATCATCAATGCACATTAATTCTCCAAGCCATCCATTTGGCTCTGAGCCGTCTTCTTCGCATTCTAGGCGGTATCTATGTTCTGTGTCATCAATCAGTTCTGTAACAATATAATTGTAATCGTCTCCGGAGAATTCCGTTCCGATTTCAACAGCTGTATTAAATTGTGCTTCAAATACAGCTGCTGTGGCATCTTCTATATACACACCCCGTTCTTGTCCAAAGAGGATTAAATGCTCCAGATCAGCAGTATCGGGATACATATTGTCATTGAGTCGTGATAAGTCTGTATATGTTTCTTCTAATCTGGCTGCACATTTAGCACAAGCATGATAAATCAAGCTACCTTCGGATGTATCTATGCCATCCGGCATATCTTCCATCATAGTTGACATGATGTTTTCAAATGTCATTTCTTCAAACATCTGTTTCCATCTCCTCCTCTCCATAATCAGTAAGGATTTTAAATGAAATATGTAGTGAACTTTTCGTTTGTGTAATCTCTAAATTCTCAATATCCGTGATATACGGATTTACTGTGAGACAATCCTTTATCATTCTTTTCACTTCGGATTGCAAAAATTCTTGTGAGTATTTATATCCAATCAGTTCTTTTAGTTCACATCCATAATCTTCCGAATATGTATAAAATTCTCCGCGATCAATTTGTAAGGCTAAATACGCCCATACTGCCAACGCTTTAGAACCAGATACTTTTCTTCCAGTTAGTTTCCCTGTTGAAAAATCAATCTCATATTCAACCGGATAGTATTCTTCTTCCTCTTCATCGAATTCATTTTCTAATTCTTCTTCAAACGGAAACATTTCCATTCACCACCTTGCATATGATTACAAATTGAGTATCGTCTATTTGATATATCAGCAAAATATCCCCTTCATTCATAACCAAGCCTTCTGCAATCAAATAATCATCTGCATCTAATGTCTGATTATCCAGTTTTACTTTTCCGGTTTCATAATTTCCTAACTGCAAAGAAGAAGGGTTATCTTTTTTTCCTTGTTTTCTCATCACTTCTAATAGTCTCTCATAAGCGTTCAAAGTATTCTCCTTCCTTGCATCCAGTGTTGTACATAATAGGTTTTATTCAGGCTGCTTATTTTGACACCGCCAGAGCTAGAACAATGAATAAATTTAGAGTTGCCAATATAAATACCGACATGAGACACTCCCGGACGATACGTCCCTTGGAAAAGTACCAAGTCCCCTTTTTTTAAATTTTTTTTGGAAACTCTCTGGCCTTTTGTTACTTGAATTGAAGTTGTACGGCCAATTTCTTTCCCTACCGCTTTACGAAAAACGTGCTGGGTAAAACCACTACAATCAGATACACCGCTATCCGGCGAAGATGAACCCATGTTATAGCGAACCTTACCGATATAACTTTTTGCTTTCGCAATAACCTTATCTGCTTTACTATTGCTTTTCGATGAGGAACTACTTACTTGTTTATAGCCTGTACCATTTCCGATTATAGCGTAGCCATACCGTTTCCCGAATCTGTTGCACTGTGCAGCTGAACTCATGAGTATATCAAAATGATAACGGCCATTTACAATATTAATAGCTCCTCCTACATCATTCACAGTGTGGACTTTTTTATCTCTACTGGTTTTAGTCCCCAAAACCTGTATTTTTGTTCCATATTTTAAGCTCTTAGGTCCTGCACATGTATACTTTGACGGATCTAGTTTTTTTCCACGGCAATCTGTAAATCCTCCTTCCATTTTGCTGTTCGAAGGATAATATGCTGTAAATAATGCAGGTACCTTTTTCCCATTGAGAATTCCGGATGAAGTAGTCCTACTACCGGATGAAGAACTCTTACTCTTACTCTCACTGTCTCCTGATTCCGTTTCCATAATGTTCTTAAATGCCAGTTCAAGTGTCATCATATGTACGCCATTTTCAAAAGTATGCGTATCGTTTTCAATCCAGAATGTGCCGCTCAGCCCACTATCGGTATCGTGTATCTTTAATCCATATCCGGCCAGACAACGTAAATCCCCAATCGCTGTAATAGAGGCACTTTTGTCCATTCCTGCCAAAGTATTTTTTGCCTGTTTCTGTCCGTTTCCTTTGTCAACAGAAATGGAGTCCTGCATAGTTCCATATGTTTTTACCCAGTTTTTATTTGATACGGTTCCTATCTTTTTATTCTTTGAATTGTAGATAACAACCTTATTTACCATTGATTCCAGGCTTTCTTCATAGCTACTTTCTGTAATCCCCTCATTTTGATAGATTTCCAAATCTATCAAAGAGCCTTTTTTTATCACGCTAAAATATTTTCCATCCATGATTGGCTGATATTTAATCCCTTTTTTCTGCTTCGCTTTTGTATAAGCAGCAAGGATTATGTTGTAATATTCACGATTTTGAAAAAAAATTTTTGAGATTTTTACATTTGTTTTCGCTATATTTTTTGTCTTGATTTTTAAATCCTTACAGACTAATGCTGCAATCTGCTCTGGTTTTTTCTTCCGAAATTTGTAAGTCGCTTTATTTTTTAAGAGATACCACATCAAATCATAAGCTAAAAAAGATTTCGTTCCGGCTTCCCCTGTCCGACTTCTTTTTATTAATTTCCCGTAAAAAAGTAAATTTTTATCATCATACAATTTTATTACATCACCTAATGCAGGTGTAGGGATAGAAAAATGTGAATCTCCAGCTGGATTTAATAATGTGAATTCGACTGATCTTGCTGCTGAATAGGCACTTCCAGCCCAAGTAATCGTTGCTACTATATCTGTAATGTCATTATCGTTCCATTTAATTTTTACACTCATTTAGGAATCACCAACTTCGTTCCAGCATATAAATATTTACCTTTATTACTAGATTTCCTTTTGTGTTTTTTTGCCGCTTTTTCAATTATGTTCTTATTTAATGTATATATTTTTTTCCAGTTTGAAGATTTTCCAGTTTTCTTTTTTGCAATTTTCAAAAGGGTATCTCCTTTTTTTACTGTATAAATGCTACCTTTGTTCTTTATTTTTTTCAGTAATGCACGGAGAGTCTTGCTAACCTTTTTATTAACCTTTTTTCCTGTTTTTGTGTTCGTTTTTTTTGCCGGTGTAGAATATTTTACAATCACATATTCCTTGAGACTCGCTGTAAAACTTACGTCTCCAGTGGCATCATCTTCTCCATACTTAAATGATTCTATAGATACCTCCATGTTAATATCTGCATCCCCGGTTATGATTAACCGGGGAGTGACATTAGAATCCTTCCAGCCTTCTATTTTTTTTACATAATAATACGGCTTTTTAAATCCATGATACTGGCAAAAAGGGTAATCATGATTCGGAAAAAAAGAACTTATTTCTATAGTTTTCAAATTCCTTTTTCCAAGCAGATTTACTTCTCCTTTTCTATGTACATTTTGTGATGTATTTTGCTGCGAAGATTCAACCGTAAAAGAAGAAGGCAGTATAGGCAATCTGATTTTATCGTTTCCATTATTCAACCATATTTCCATCTCTCATTCTCCTTTAACATGGAATTGCTTCCAATTTATCCACAATTTTATCCACAATCATGTCAATATCCTCTTCCTTTCTTACAACCACTGTATCGGCAATCTTTTCAAAACGATATATTTTCGTTCCCTCCGATTTCGCCATACGAACTGATTGATCATGAGGATATACCCTCGTGCCACGTGGCAGATCGACAATCTCTCCACCTTTTTCATTAATCTGTACAACTCCACCACTCCAATTTTGCGTACCCTTAGCTAAATGTGGGATTTGTGGAATATTAAATCCTCCAAATCCTTTTCCGCCAAGTCCTGGCACCCAATCTGGCACGGTGAAGTTCAGTTTATTAATCCCTGATATTGCAAGATTCACGAGCGAAATAACAGAATTTAACGGTGTTTTTATAATTCCTGGCAACGATTCAAATACTCCGGAAAATATTTTTTTCATGCCTTTCCATGCTTTTTCCCAGTTTCCAGTACAAGCCCCAGATATAAATTCTATTAATCCTTTAAAGATTAATGTTATCCCATGTACCTTATCAATTATTGTTTGTGCCCAGGTTGCTATTGTCGCAATAGTTGCTTTCAAGCCAACAATGAAGGCTGTTTTTAGTAACCATAAAACTAATTTTCCAACGGGTGTTAGAATCGTAGCAAAATCCGAAATGACCTGTTTGATAATCTTGAATCCAGAAGAAGCAAAAGCACGTACCTCGTTGATTTTCTTCCCCCACTTTTCTACATCAATCCCGGCATCAGACATTGTCTGTTTGATGAATTTTCCCATCTTCTTTGCGCCCGCAACAATCTTGTCCCAGTTTTTATAAACCAGGATTCCTGCTGCAACAATCGCAATCAAGGCAGCCACAACAATCGTGCCAGGGCTTGCAAGCCACTTCATAAAGCTTCCTGCTTTCTGTATGCCTGTACTGATTCCGTTTATTGTTTTAATAAATTTTCCTACACCCTGGGTTGCTTTTCCGAGCACAACCAGTACTGGGCCTATTGCCGCTGCAAACATAGCCATCTTAACTATTTGTTCTTTTTGTTTTGGGTCTAACTTGGAAAATTTCTCCGTTAAATCTTGTACCTTGTTTGCTAATTTTGTAGCAGGCGGAACAACAACTTGCAAAACACTCTCCCCAAAGATCGTCATTGCATTTTTTACAATATTAATGACTTTTCGGATTTTCGTCATGGAAGTCTGCATATTTTTTAAGGCTTCATCCGTAGACCCAGTTGCTTTTTTCATTTTCTTTGATTTATCCACAAAGGTATCATACTGCGCTCCAGTTAAAGCCAGCACAGCAGTTAAAGCCCTAGAATTACTAAATAACGCTGCCATTTTATCGGATTGGCCACCAGTTTCTTTTTTAAGGATTTTTAATACGCCAGCCATGCCTTTTGCTTTAATCATGGCTTCTCCGTTTTTATAGCCGTATTTTTCCATTAATTTGCTCATTGCATCCGTTGGCTTCATCAATCCGGTAAATACACCTTTCATCTGCGTAGTTACCTCTGCGGTATTGCCGGTTACCCCGGTAAGGGTAGCCATCGAACCAAACAGTTCCTCGTAAGAGACGTTCAGGGCATTTCCAAGTGGAAATAATGGCTGCATACTTGCAGCTAATTCTTTGTATGTGGTAACACCTAATTTCTGTGTCTGAAAAGCCATATCAGATATTTTTTTAGCTGTTTCGTTATTAATACTGTTATAGCCTTTCATCGCTGAAGATATCAAGGAAACTGATTCTGATACCTCCGCTCCTCCGGCTTTTGCCGCCTTTGCAGAAGTGTTAAAAATTTTTTCTGTTGTTTTTCCGGAATCTCCAATCGAAGAAATCATCTGATAAACACCTTGTGTAACCGTATCGAGATTCAATCCAGTTTCATTCGATGTTTTTAACGCTGCATTTTTATAGCTTTCCAGGTGACTATGGTCGTCCAAAAGTGTATTAACCTGGCCCAGATTCTGTTCAAAAGTATCTGCCATTTTTCCAGACGCAGTCATAACAGTTACAATCGGTACAGTTACACCTTTTGTCAGGTTTTTTCCTACTCCTTCTACGCTTTTCCCAGCCTTTTTAATATCATTAGATATTTTATTTATCTTGCGAGACTGTTGCTGCATATTTTGTACAGCCTTACTAAGAGGCGAGGAAAACTTGTCAAACAATCGCAGAGTCGCATCTACAAATTTACTCATTATTCCTCACTCTCCTTTTTTATGTCCTCGATTTCCTGTTTGATAAATGCAGTCATTATCTGCCGTTCGTACTCTCCCATCTCGCAAAAAATGCGGGGTGAAATATTATGCAGACGGAAAAGCCAGTACATTGTATTGACTTCGCCGTCTGCATAAATTAGTTTTTTACAATAGCCTCAACATTTTCTTCTTTTCCAACCCCTTCGATTGCATCTGTAATCTCATCGGTTTCTCCGTTGAATAAGAGTTCTGCCAATTCCTTCGGAGTGGCCACTCCAAAATGATTAATCAAGTTTTCATCTTTTAGGGATGGATATACAATTCCCTCTACTAACGTCATAAGCTTGACATCAAAAATCTGCCCATTGTACTGTCCGTCCGAACCGATGCACATAGATTTAATCCCATTCATTTTTCTGTCACGGATTCTTCTGATAGTGATCGTTCCATCCCCAGTCAGTTTTTTCATGTTGCGGCTTTCATATTCCTGTGTGATCTCTTCTGTTAATAATTTCTTATCTACACTTAATAATTTTTCAACTAAATTCATAAATATATGCTCCTTTCAATTTAATCTGGAATTGCATCAATCAGTTCAGCATCCTGGAAAGTAAATGGGATACTTTCCTCTCCTAATTTCCCAGCTTCCCAGTCAGCCAATGTTACTTCGTCAAAGGTTACTCCAGTCAGTTTAACTCTTTCGTTTCCTTCTACAGCCGGATCATCTAAATTAGATGTGATTGTAACAGGGGTACTTTTCCCTTGTTTTATATCCGCAAGCGTTTTTGACACAAAATAAGAGGACGTATGATTTAATTTCATTGTCCCTGTTCCTTCTACCCCTGTAATTTTCTGTCCCTTTGATAGGGTTCTTGTTTGCTGCACATCGGTTTTCGTTAATTTAAATTTAGCCTGCAATGCAGTCACCTGTGCCATATAGTCCGTGTCTACCCAAACTTCTCCCCAGGTACCATTGATTACATCTTCTGGTTTAAATGTTTTGCTCATATCTACACTCCTTTTTAGATTGTAAATTCAATTTCAAAATCTTCCATCGCTTCAAGCATTTTCCCTGTAATTTTCAGAAATACAAACTGATTTGTTGCTGCTTTCTTAATCTCTTCTTCTGTCATAACAGTCGTATCAATTCCTTTTTCTTCGAGAAATTTCTTATTCGCAGCTACATTAATCCCGATGGTTGCTGACTCAAAAATATCTTTTTTTATCAATTCATCTAAATATTCCTGACAAGCAGAAATAAGCAGGCACTTATTATTGTAGGAATTTTTATACTGTCCCAGCCAATTGTTTTTAATCGTCTGCACAAGATCTGTAGAGGCCTCATCCATTGTTTCGACCAGCTCTATCTTTGAATAAATCTCACTTTTCTCTTCGGTTACGCTCGTAAATGAATTAACTGCACGTCCCAATCTGATTGTATTTCCATCTCTGAAAATAATCAGTTCTCCTGTATTTACTTTTGAATTCATTTCACTTTCTGAATATTTTGTGCAATCACTTACATCTGACAATATCGTGTAGGTTGCTGATTGTGTGAGGGGGGTTCCTGCAAGGATTCCTGCAATTCTGGAGCAAAATAATGCCGGCCCGTATGTCGTATCTCCAATAGTCACACTCTCTGTTGTATAGTTAATAATTCCTTCCGAATCTCCTTTTACTCCCGGAAGGACCGCTTTCACCTTTTTTCCATTCTTTCTGCGTTCAACAATCCAATTTTTAATTGTCTCTGTTTTCCCTGTAGTTTCTGAACCAAACGCAAGATAATTAAAAGAAATTGCTTCCAATTTATTTAAAGCAGCTTCTAAATCTTCATATTCTTTTTTACAGAATACACAAATCACTTTGCGAGGTTTTTCTCTGCCTCCGATTAGTGCAAATTCAATTTGTTTTTTTGCTGTTTCATCAATATCTTTATCAATTTCATCACCAGGACAATACTCTTTTATGTCCATTTCTTTTGTATTTTCCAAAACAAGCGCAACAATCCCATTGTCTGTTCTTGTTCCTATTGTTCTTGCAAGTTCACGAAATATCACATTGACACTAGGCATTCCCATTGCCATATTTATTCCTCCTTCACAAAATTAATTTCTGCTGTTTTCATCATTTCTTCTGCTTCTGTTTTATATAATGATTCAAAAAAATCAATATTAAATAAAAAACGAGGAATATTGCCTCGTTCTCCAGTATAATCGGTGTCAAAGTCTGACACCGGAAGTAACCTCTGTTCTGTTTTTAGATGTGTCAAAAATACCTGTCTCATTTTTTTCATATCTTTTAACACAGCAGCTTCTGTTCCTTTTTCATTTTTCCCATACATCATCACAATTTCCACTGTATAATCCTGATGATATATGTTCCTTGTCACTATTTCTCCTTTTCCCCATACTCTCGCAAACAGGCAGGGAAATTTCATTCCTTCGACTAATCCAAATTCGTACACAGGATACTCGAAATTTCTTCGGAGAGTGTCAACTACCGCTTTTTTAATATCATATTCTGAAATCACAGCTTGCCATCCTCCTTCAATTTTTCAAGTGTCTGTTCTACTCGTTTTCCATGCTCTTTATCCCATTCTTTTAAAACAGGTCTTAAAATCTGCCTTCCAGGAACAAATCCTGTAATCTGTCCGCCATCTGATCTAGGTTTTCCTTTTCTGGTATATGGTATTTTCATTTCATGTCCTTTTTCGATCAGATGCCAATGCGGATTTTTCTTTCCTTCTGCCATAAAATCAATCGTATAGCATCCGGCAACATTTTGCACCGAACCTAATCGGAATCCTTTTGTCAGATTTCCGGTATGTTCTTCTACGGCTGATTTAGCTTCTTTTTTTACTGCTTTTACGAAATCCTGTCCTTCTTTTTTTAACGTCTTTTCAATATAATCCGGACAGTTTTTTGAGACATCTTCAAGGGCTTGCATTAATTCTTTATAGGATTTTTCATCAAAATCCAATTCCATCGACATTCGCACCACCTGCTTCTTCGATTGTTCTCGCATGAAGAACAAGAAACTTATCTGCTTCATTCTCATTTTCTATATAATCAATACAATACAATTCTCCTCGATAACGGATTTTCATTGTTTTATCAATCCCTTTCCGGTACCTTATTTCGAACTGCATCTCATGACTGCCTTCGTTCTTATAATTTTTTGTATTTTCCGAAGACTGGATCAGTCTGGCTTTCGCCCATACTTTTGCAACTACTATTTCTTTTCGAATTTCCTGATTCAATTCATCTTTCGAAAATCCCATTGCGACTATTTCAATTTTTTTGTTCATCTGCCCTGGGTTTCTCATGATTCATCACTCCAGTTTTCTAATTGCAATTGCAAGATAATTGTTTTCATGATATTAGACATTTTCTCACCGTTTCTGCTTTCTAGCAGGGTACGGTTATCATACATATTTTGCATAAATAAAAACAGTGCAAGTTTCACTCTCGCACTGTTGTCAATATCAATATTTCCTATTGCGTTCTCCAACGTTTCCTCTGCTGCATCAAGGATAATCCCCAGTGAGGAATCATCCTCTTCAACTTTTAAGAATTCCGCTGCTTCTGATAAAATTCTGATTCGCTGCTGGGGATCCATTCTTTATCATCCTTTCTGTGCCTTTAAGAACTCCTCAATAATTTCCTCTTTTGTTTCCTTTGTAATGGAATAGCTCTTTTCTGTCGCAATTTTCTTGATTTCTTCGATGCTTAACGCTTCAAGCTGTGAACGTCTGTATTTTCTTGCTGGTTCGCTGATTGCTGTTGCTGGGATTTCCGCCTTGACAACTGCACAATCATCAATGATCTGGCAATCTAAGCGTTCTCTGACCTTGATTCCTGTCTGGTCTTTGCTCCACAGGTCTCCAGCTTCTGCAGAAATATCAATCGTCATATTTTCTCGGTCAAATAAAACAAGAGCTTCTTTAAAGTTACCGCAATACAGAGGGACTTTTCCGGCTGAATTCTTGATCGTTCTATTCGAGACAACTCTTACCGGATAAGAGCCAAACAGGAGCCGTCTTGTCGGCTGTGTTGGGTCTTTCTGCAAAATATAATTACCGTCTTTGTCCTTGAGCTTATCAAGCCAGTTAAAACCGCTCTGGTTTGTAATGATTTTTGAGCCTGTTGCTATAGCTGGATCAAGTCCTACGTTAAAAATATTTTTCAGGCCATCTACGTCCGTCACTTCAACCTCAAAGCCAGAGGTCATTTCATCCAACTTTTTTAAAATGAGATTGTTTCTTGTCGCACGACATTTTTTTGCCGCCCAGTTCGTCAGGAATGCAATAATATTTGTATCAGAATCTTTTAAAAGTTCATATGTAACTTTTAAGATACCGCCAAATTTCTTGACTGCATACTCAATCTTCTTTAAAACAGGAGTATCAACATCTGGAAAAACGCTCTCTTCGTCAACGGTATCAAACGGTACACTGTCTGCGTTCACTTCATAGACCCTGCTTCCTTTAATATTTGATGTGTTCTCAACAGTTACCTCGTTTTCAAGCGCATCTTCTGAACGTCTCAGCTCTCTGATCTGCGTGGAAATGTCCGCTGGAACCGTAAGCCCGCCGTCTTCACCGCTACCTTCTCTCATAGCATCAAGAATCTCCATATCTTCTTTTGATACGGGTTCTTTTCTAATTCCGGCACGAATCACATTCACAAACGCATTTACAATCTTATTCTTTTTGCCGAAGTCTCCGGCTTTTCCTGCTGCTGCCTGTGCTTTCACTTCTTCTAAGTCTTCTTTGTCTAGTGCATCGAGCATATCATATTTTTTCTGTAAATCTTTCAGTTCTTTTTCCGCTTCTGTCGCTTCTGCCAGCTTGTCCGCTGCTATAAGATTGCGGATTTCAGTTTTCTTTTCATTAATCTTTGCTGCTAATTCTCTTTTCTTATCCATTTCTAATTCCTTTCTCCATATTGCTCTAAGCTGGCTAACAGCTCTTTTTTCTTGTTCTCCCGGTCTAATCCGTCTTTTATCCCGGTTTGTACCGCTCTTGCAATCGCTTTTTCAATTTCTTCCCAGCTTGCCGTTTCTGGTACTGCCATTTTCTTTTCACAAACATTTCGGGGCACATTTTTGTACGAATCTGTAAAAAAGCTCCCTGCATAATAAGCTGCTGCAGAATTACTTTCTTCTACTTCTACGTCAAACAGTTCTGCAATCTCGTCACCTACAAGCCAGGATTCTTCATTTACCTTCTGATTGATTTCGTCTTCGCTGACTTTCGCTTTCGTCATGTAAGTCTGAATGATCGCAGTCTGGCATCTGTCCAGAATGTCAGCATCTTTGCGAAGTTCATCGGCGTTTTTACTTGTAAAAAAATAAGAATTCGATGGTTTATGAATCATCATAGTTGCGTTTGCCGGAACAATGATTCTATCGCCTGCCATTGCGATGACTGATGCGATAGAGGCTGCTATACCATCAATATAAACTGTTTTCTGTGCAGAATTTCTTTTAAGCATATTGTAGATAGCAATTCCGCCAAAAACGCTTCCTCCACCAGAATTGATATGAATATTAATAGAGGACACTCCATCCAGATTATCCAGAAATTCTTTTACGTCACCCGGTGCCATGTCGTCCTCATACCAACTGGACTGCCAAGTCTCGCTGGCAATATCGCCATAAAAAAATAAATCAGCGGAATCTTCCGTCTGATTTTTGATTTCCATAAAGCCACATTCGCATCTTTTGCCGTTGCGGTCTTTATTCATAAATTTAATTTTCTTCATTTCCGCTATTTCCTCCTTTCTCATACTGCTGCCCTGCCATTTCAACAGGAATAAAATTGCCATTCATAAGCAGGCGGTCACCGCCTTCTTTATGCTCTTTATCCAGGAATTCTCTTCCTTCATTTATGGTATATAATCCATTCTGTATTGCAGAAGTAATCTGCCTCATCTGGCTTTCTGAATCTGTTCTCAGGATTGATTTTTCATTGAATTTACAAACTTTATTTGTACCTGCGTACAGTTTGTATGTAAATTCTTCTTCGTATTGTTTCAGTGGAAACAGCATTGTATCCACCAAGAATGACAACTGCTGCATCTCGGAATTCGCATAAGACGATTTCTCATAATTGTTGATCTGATTCGGTTTTACTCCAAATGCCCCAGCAATCTGTAAAGCACTGTATTTTTTTAATTCGAAAAACTGTGCATCAGTTAATTTGTAGTTAAGAGGTTGCAACTGAAATCCTACCGGAACAGGTACAATCTTTCCGGCATTCGATGGACCCGACAGGTATTTTTCATACTTATTGCGAAGCTTTACAAGATGTCCTTCGTCCAATTCTCCGACATATTGTAGAGCCATCGCCGCAGTCAGACCGCCTTTATAGAGGTTACTCATATAATCCTGGCTGTCCTTTGCTCCGTATATGGTATCTCCGATCATATCTCTGACCGGTATCCCTGTGTAACCATCCATCGACATAGACGTTTTAACGTGTATCACATCATCTTCCGGAAATAGATAATATTCTCCATCGAGAGGATCTGTATACTGATAATATATCTTGCCAATCTTCCCGAAGATTCCACGATTATCATAAATCGGGGTAACATAATTAGACTGCATCAACCACACTGCATGAGTTTTGATACCCGCCCTTGAAACGTTCCGCTGGATCCATGCATAGCCATTACCGTAATGATTACGGTTGTTTTCTAACGTTGTCATAAAAATAGCCGGGGTAATATGTGGATTCGGTCTGATCATCAACAATCGGGATATATCGTCTGGTTCTGCTCTTACCCGTCCTCTCCCTGGCATATCTTCATAAACTTTGATAGGCAGCTTTCCCATAGTTTCGCAAAGTACCTTCATGCAAGTGTAGTACGTCACCTCACGCAGTTCACTTTTATTTCTATAGCCGATTCCCAGCCACTCCGCGAAATCTTCCTCACTCATACCTTTTGTTGGAGAGCCTCTTCTCCAGTTTGTAATTGTATCTTTTATGCTATTAAAAATTCCCATTTTACCATTCTTCCTCTAAAAATCTATCAAGATATTCCTGCTGCGTGTTTCCAAATTCGTGATACAGTGCAAGTTTAAATCCGCACAAGGTCGCATCTACAGGGTCAATCTTTTTCTTTGTTGCATCCTTATCTATCTTAATTAGTCCATTGTTTTGTCGAATGACAGCATTACTCATGGCAAAATTCAAAACTGGATTATATAAATAATAGACAGCCTGCATATACACACATTCGCGGAAGCCCTGTGTAGATTCGTTTAATGATTTATGGCTCTGATATACTTCCTCAACGTCATACCCTTCATTCGACATATCAAGCATGATCTTTCCGGCATTCGCCGGATCGAAACAAAGGCATTCAATCGCCAGGTGGTTTTCTCTGCAGAAATTAAGAACGTAGTCCATAACTACGTTCTGATCCACAACTTCTGTATTTGTGATTGTAATAAATCCTTCCTTTTCCCAGGCATCATATGGGACCTTATCAAGAAATACTCGCTCCATTAATTTTTCTCTATTTGGAATAAATGAATGAGTAATAACTATGTATTCTGTCATTTCCCGGCCACTTGCATCCGATCTCCTATTTCGAAATGGGATAACAAAGGCGACCGATGTGAGGTCAATCTTGGAAGACATATCAAAGCCAACATAAACAGACTTTCCAATTATATCAATCGGAAACTCCTTTCTTTCGCAGGCTTTCCATTTTGCCATGTTCATATAGCCGTTTTCTTTTTGCTGTACCCAAATGTTCATCATTTTTGTTAAAAATGCAATCATTTTTTCCGGTACAATCTTAGCGATCTCATAATCGCCTCTGATTTTTTCGCGGCCTTCTTTGTAGGTCATTCGGATAGGATTTGCTTTATACCAGTTTTTTTCGTTGTTGATATCATCTTCTGCATCCAGTTCCATAATATCTATCAAATATTCATCATTCGTGATATCAATGTCCGGATTCAGTACCTTTCCGCAATAGTCATATTCCTGCGTATAACAGGGGTATGTTAGATCCATACCGGCAGTCGTGATAATCATCAATAACGGCTCTTTTGTGTTGGATCCAAGTGCAAGGTCAAGAAATTCTGCCGTTTTATGCTGGTGATATTCATCAATGATCAGTCCAGCCGGATTACTTCCATCTCCTTCTCTTCCATCCTGCTTTGATAACGTTTTAATAAAACTGCCTGTTTTTATATGGGTAATAGCTATATTGGTGATTTTAAATTTTTTCTTTAACGGAGAATTATTCAGCATTAATTTTGCTTCATCAAAAACAACTTTCGACTGGTCTCGTTTTACTCCCGCTGTATAATATTCATAGACTTCGCCATTCTTAGTGGCCTGAACCGAAATTTCATATAAGGCTACCCCCGCTTCTTCCTGGGACTTTGCATTTTTTCTGGCCACTTCGACAAAACTCTTTTTAAATCTCTTATAACCATTTTCTTTTCTTCTCCAGCCGTAGAGCTGGCATAGATGGAACTGTTGCCAGGCTGTAAGTTCTATCGGCTTTCCTGCGAGAACGCCTTTTGAATGTCTCAAACACCGAAACCATTTTATGATTTTCTGTGCTTCTTCTTCGTCCCAGTAGAAAGAGCAATCTTTATTTTCTGACCGCTCCACATCCTGCAGGAATCTCATGCACGCCCATATATGCTTTTTCCCTGAGATTATTTTGCCGCTGATACAATCCCTTGCATATCTGATCAGGCGGGTCTTTACCGTCAAATGTCACCAAACTCCTCTTTAATGTCATTATCAATCTCCTCTCTGGCAATCGTTGCGGCTTTTAGCCTGGAGTCAATCGTTAATCCACACATAGCAGCGAATTTTCTCATTTCTTCTGAATACTGTTTTTGCACATCCAACAACGGATTTTTTATTAAAAAACTTCCCCTTTCGGTATGTTTTTCGATAACTTTATCCTTATTTTTCAGTTCTTTTGTCACAGAAATATAGGACGAAAAGGCATTACAATAGCATCCAAGATTATTGACATCCAGATTTCCAATCACATCAATCTGCATTTTTTCGAATTCAGAAACGAGCCTCTTAAATTCATTTTTTGCTTTTGCATCAATCAGCCAGGATGGCGGTTTTTCCAACATTTCCTTGCCAGTTGTTATCATTGCTTCTTCCTGCTTTTTGTTCTCCTGCTGCTCAACTGTCAGGTTCCCTTTTTGCATTCCTAGTGGTTTTCTATTTTTTGCCATTTTCTCCCTCCTTCCTGTTTTTGAAATTTTTATTTAGAATTTTGTGAGAAGAAGAGAGGGGCATGCGGTCTGTAGGGGTTTATAAAACTTTTACATATCCCCCACCCCATTTGCAATCCATTTCTTCTCAAATTCTTTTAGACATATATGGAGCTCTTTTTTTACCAAATTTTCATCCTCTTTCTTCATCCTGGCATGTATTTCTGCGTGGCTTTTGTTTGATAGAGGGATGAGATTGGATACATCAAGCCTTTTGTTCCAATCCTGGCTAATCGGTACAATATGATGGACCATATCAGACGGTGTTACGTGTCCCGTCTTGTAAAAAACATAGACATCCATATACATATACTTGGCTCGAACAGTATTACTTGTCATCTGCCAGGCTCTCGAACGATAGAACTCTGTATTCTTTTTATTTCTTCTGTATCTATCATAGTCCTTGTTGCGTTCCTTCTTCTGTGCCTTACGGTACTGTACCAGGCAAGGACAGGTTGTCCCCTCTAAAATTCTTTTATGGCATCGTGGACATCGCTTGTATATTGGCATTGTTCTCTCCTTTTTCTAGCAAAAGAAAAAACCATATCGATGTATACCGATATGGTTTTCTCTAGCTACACTTATTTTATACAAAAGGAGGCATCCATCCTATGGAAACCACAAGGCACCATCTACCTTGCTCGAGTATAACTATATCCTATTTTTTTGTGACAATGTGGACAAAACGGACATTTTTATATTTTTTTGAGAAATCTTTCAAATTCTTTTCTGACACTTTCTTCTGTTGTATTATGTAGTTTTGATGATATCTGTCTCCAGGTTAAGCCCTCTAAGTATTTATATCTGATTATTCGCTGCATCCGTGGGGTCGCACGATTAATGATCACTTGCACCTGCTGTTTGATTTCTTCCGCTTTTCTTTTTCTTTCTTCCAGGACTATGTATTCAGAATCAATTTTCTTTTCAATCACTGTTTTGTCCGGTCTTCCAGAGATAGAAAAATTTTGTTCTGTATAGGGGAATTCTCTCATGCTTCCTTTTACTTTGTCATATACAACTATTCTTTTTTCTGACTCTAATTTTTTTATGTCTTTCTCTGTTTCTTTTATCAGTTCGCAAGCATCTGCATATTCGCTCAGCAGCTGTTTCGCATTCATATTCCATCGCCCCTTTTTGTCATAAAACCGTTATTTTGTATATTACTATTATATCAAATACTCTTCTTTTTCTCTATGTGTTTTCCCATCTTGTGTAAATATCGTCTCTTTTTATACAGAATCGTTTCTGCCTGATCGCAAAAGCTATCCTCTTTTACTTTTTCTGCTCTCTTTGTGCAGAAGCCATTCGGAAAGCGATAACTACAATCTTTACAATAGCACTGTGCAACTGGTGGCTTGTCAAAGCGATGCTTGCATTTATATTTGAGTATCAGATTCTGAATGCCAAGATAAGTAACATATATTGTATTGCCTACAACTCCTATAATCAGTATCCAGAATACACATTCTCCAATTGTTTCATATAACATTTCATACTCCTTTTTCTAGTTTGACATATCTGCTATTTTGTCAACTACTTTTAAAATTATTTCTTCTTATATATAATTACGTTTTATTTGTACTTCACTTTTACATGTACTTTTTATGTCAATGTCAATACATAATATCAAACGCTGCCATAGTCTCATCTATATAATCCTGCTCTACTCCGATGTATCTTAGAGTTATATGTATGTCTGAGTGGTTATATATCTTCATTAGCATGACAGCGTCTTTTGTCTTTTGATAAACATGATATCCAAACGTCTTTCTCATTGTATGAGTTCCAACATGTTCTACACCAAACTTTTCTGCTGCATCTTTTATGATATTATAAGCTTGTTGCCTGGATATCGGTTTATTTTCTCCCTGCCTTGATTTAAAGAGATATTCATAATCCGGTTTGTCCCGGATATAATGTTCTATTGCCTTTTGCAGCCTTTTATTTACAATGAATTTTCTTTCTTTTCCCGTTTTCTTTTCCCGTAGTCCGATGCTCCTTTTGTTTTTTACATCTCTGACGCGGAATCTCAAGATATCACTGATCCGGAAAGCTGTGTAAACGCCAAACATCCACATCAGGTAGTCTCTTTCGTTTTTCGCTTTCAGATAGTCTGCAATATCCTGTACAGTTCCTTCGTCTCTAATCGGTTCAACGGTATTCATTATTCAATTCCTTTCAGTGTCAGAGTCTGACACGTTATTTTTCTAGCTGTCTCTTGATATGTTTTCTAAAATCAGCTAACCAGCACACTGGCGTCTCATCAATCGTTACATCGTACCAGCTACATTCACTACACCCTTTTTGACAATTTTTAAAATCTTTCACCATTTCTTCTGATGCATGGATTCTAACTTCTAAATGTGCTGACGGCCATACTTTTATTACTTTTGTTTTCTTCATCGTATCTCGTTCTCCCATTCTATTTTCTGACCGCAGTGTGGGCAATAATCATATTTATCGACATCAACCTCATAACTTGCTCCACAGCCAGGACACAACCATGTGTCCCATACAAAAGTGCCGTCCGGTGCATATCCATCGCCTTCATATGTAGGCTTCTCTGGGGTTGCTTTTTCCTTATACATTTTTAATTCCTCAAGCCATCTTGCAAGCTGTTCATGTTCTTTGGCACATTCAACACAATTATTACATTGTTCATTGTCCAAATACGAACGGTGCATCGTAGCTTCGTTATATTTTAACTTTGCTGTGACCTTTGCATGTCTGATTGCCTCTTCTATTGTCATTTTCCTGCTCCTTTCATGAAATCATTCAGTACTTTATCTCTCCAATACATTTCTATTTCAGCATCTCTTTTTTTCCTGTCTCTTTGCTAAAATTACGGCAACACATATTGTTGCAATAACTCCAATCCCTATGCCAATCACAATCATTAACAAGGTCCATCTAATCAAGTAAGTAGTCATATAAATTTGTTCTCCTCTCTTTTTTCTTTTTGGATTTATGTTGGGAAAACCAAAATTCATTACCATTCCAGCCGAACGTGCATTTTAAGGATTCTGCTATCTTTATGACGTTCTTAATCGTTGGAACCGTTTTTCCCATTTCATATTTGCTTATCGTTGAAACATTAATTCCCGTTTTTTCCGAAAGTGCTTTTTGTGAGTAGCCTCTCATCGCCCTTGCATCTCTCAAATTATCAGCAAAATTACTTTCTTGTTGATTTGATTTTTCCCAGAGAGGATAAAAGAAAAAATCTTTTTTATCCCAGCCAAAGCCACATTTTAAAACATTCGCTAATTCAACAGCTTTTTTTACTGTGATATTCACTTGTTCATCTTCGTATTTTTTTATTCCCTCTGCTCTTATTTCTATTTGCCTGGCAAGATCTGTTCTCGAGCATCCCTTTAATTCCCTTATCTCCTGCAAGGCTTTTCCGAATGTAATTCCCATCCTTCTTTTCCTTTCTGCGCCCTGCGTGGCGGGGCGCGATTAAAAGTTTATGCTGCGATTACACAAGTGGGACAGATCCGACACGCCCAACTTGCGTGGCCGCTGATAATGTGCCCGGACGGACTCACGCACCAGGCGCCGTACGCAAGGCCTCGGTAGGTACTACGAGTCCAGTACCAGTCTTTCTCCTCTTCTGGAGTAATTTTTACTTTTTTCTTTTCATTTTTAAAAAATGCATATTCGCCTTTTATTTCATCAACGGATGGCAAGAAGAACATATCCAACGTATCTTTTTCCCATTCATTATTTTTATACACCTTGCAAAGCAGATTACGAAATTCTGGTTCAAATCTATTAATAAATTCTTCACTGTTAATATATTGTCTGATGTCTGAAGTTTCCCATCCATTTTCTCCATTTTTGCTAAATGGCATCGGGTCAAAAATAAGATCCCGAACTGCAAGTGTCACACTGTGCTTTTTATTTTTATCTACAAGCTTTTCCTTGTCATAATCTAAGACATCAAAAACCACCGTTCCGAAGTCTTCCACCTGGACTTCCATAGATGCATTCTCACCAAAAAATTCTCTTGCTTCTCCAATCTCAATATAATGCTTGAGATTTTCCCATGTGCTAATGTATTCTATTTCTGTCTTTCTTTTAAATTCTTTTGCCATGTTTTTCTCCTTTCTCCTCCGGAAATCCGGAGGAATCAATGGCATATAGCTCCGCGTTCGTGTTTGGAACCGTTAGCAAGTTGCTGTGTAAGTATAAAAATCCTCTAAAGAGGCGTGTCCAGCTACTATTCATCAAAGCATTGTGCTAATTCTTCCGCTTTTTTGATAGGATTTTCAGCATTAAGCACAGAATCAAATAATGTTTTCACATCCTGTTTAAAATCTTTTGGAAAAGCATCCTGCATAGCAGTGATTATTATTCCAAAAGCAATAAGATTGTCGGCCATATCTTTTTTTAAGTCTCCATTCGCCCTAATTACTAAGGTTTTTCCATTACTTTTAATCATTTCTCGTCCTCCAACATTCTTTTCCTTTGCTCCAGTCACATTTATGACCTTTGTTATCCTCTGCATGTAAGCAGGCATCACAGAGAAGCATCTTTTTTCCGCAACGTGGGCAATAGATTTCATAGCCATTACTACTCGTATCCCACCACAGCTCATTCTGATTACCGCAAAGCAGACATCGCTTACAAATAACATTACGCAGCCACGTGCTACACAAAGATAATAGCAATTTTCGTACCGTTTTCCCTTACATTGCTTAAAACCGTATTTTTCAAATTCCGCTGCTGGTACCATCGGTCTTAGCATCTTCTACCTCACTTTCTGAGCGTGTAAAATACAAATCCTGTATAAATCAATGCTGCTATAATTACTATTGTTTCTGTTATGCTCATTTATTTTCCTCCTGTTTAAAAATATGTGAGTGTATCCGCTGCATTGCTCATCATTAATTCAACTCGTTTTATTAATTCAACTCGTTTTAAATATCTTAACTGGTTCTGAATGTATGCATCGGAGTCTTTGCCTCCGGCTGCTCTCCAGTCACTTATTCGCTTATCAACATCCTGCAATACTTCAATCGGGATCATATCAAGATTTATATCTTCGAGACTAAGCTGTTTCATCTTTACCGCTCCTTTAAATATGTTCATGTAACACCGGTGCTCCAAACGACTGAGGTTCCATTTTCATCAACTCATTGTATCTCTCTACGTGCTGATCAGGCGTTATCTCATCGTTCATAAGCTCCTGCTCCAGCTTGCCATATTCGGCATCTATTCTCTCTTTAAACTCCTGACGACTTATTTGTCCTTCAATGAGCATACGTTCTAAAATTCTGTATTCGTGACTCATAGTCTCTACTCCATTAATCTGATAACAGGATCCGGCTTTCTTAAATTCCAACATTCCGGAACTTTTCCTGTTACGCAGCAAGTGCCGTTTGCTCTCCCTAATGGGCACTTCTCACAACAATCAACACCTGCATTACCATTATAACTTCCACATACTTCTTTTATCGTCCTAAGTGCTTCGTAAATTTTCTGACAATCCATTTATATCTCCTTCTTCGCTCTCTTATTCATCTGTTTCGTATGCTCCGCCACTCTCTTACAGCCAGCTTTTCATCTCTGGTAAGCTTTACCTTGCTTACATGGCTGATTCATTCCCTCGCAACGGTCTCTTTCGGGACATTTCACGCATGGATTAATCATCTGTTTGCTCCTTTCATGAAATCACCTAATGCTCTATTTTTCCAAGGTGCTTCTTTTATGTCCTCTGGTTTGTACGGTTCCGGCAATGGCATCCATGCACTTACGAAATAGCCTAAAGACGCATATGTTCTGCCTGTAAATGGAGCATAAAAAGTTCCTCCCTCATCATCTACTTTCCAAGTACCTACAAGTGGATTCTGCTTCTCATTTGCAAATGATAACAATACATGTTCCCCGTTCTCGGGTGTTTTTTCTTCTAACGGTATCCATTCACAAATTTTAGGCTGCTCTTCAATCAGCTTAATTACGTTTGTGCCTACAAGTAATCTCTCTTCACATTCCTTAATGAGTCTTTTTTCGTCAATCATCTCTTTCTTCTCCTTTCTGCAGCTTTTCTCATATCTTCCCAATCCTTTCTTAAGTCTTCTGGGAATACTTCCGGATTAACTACTTCTTTTCTGGCTTTCAGTTCCGCTCTGATTGTTCTTTGCTTTGTTCTCTCTATTCCTGTACTTTCTAAAAGTTGCAATGCCGTCTCTAAATCATTTTTCATATCCTTTGGCACTTTCAATTCTTTTTTTGTAATCGTGCTAACTCTTTTAATATTTTAGCTCCCATACATTTTTCTCCTTTTGTTTTAAAAAACTACTTCTGCAGATTCTTGCATAGTCTCTTCTAAGAATCTGCTCTGCCGTACCTCATCCAGGCGGCGTCTAATATTTATATCCGGCAATTCTATAACGCTCGATCTGGTAGCAATCATATCCGTACAATGCTGATTCTCTGACAGCCGCTCTATATTCACCGAGGAAATATAAATGCAAGGTCTGTAATACTTTGCGCGGTAATCAACCAAATCTCTGACTACGCCTTTTTCCCATTCGGTCTGCTTTTCTCCAAGATTATCTAAGATTAATAGTGTGCAGCCATCAATTTCTCTTTTCTTAAGCGTCTTCTCATCGCTCTTTTCTTTTAACAGCTCTGTATACTCTTTAGCGGTAGTGTATTTTACAGAAACATCACGATTGCGTTTCATAATTTCGTTCGCCGTGATACAGCCAAGAAGAGTTTTTCCGCTCCCTACGCTTCTTGATGTTATGTAAAGTCCTTGTCCGTTTCTCCGGAACTTTTCAAAACTCACGATAAAGGCATTTAATATCTTTTTTTGCAATGTCAGGTCTGCATCATATAATTTCCAATTGAACTCTTTTGCGCTCTTGCCCATATTTTCTTTCGGCATTAAACTGCGATAGGAGCGGTTTTTATAGTTTTCCGCTGAAACCGCTTTGTCATCAATCCAGTAGGTTACCGGTGCAGTGTAACCCGGCATTATAAGTTCCATCATCACTCCGTCTGCCTGCTCCGTATTGATTTCCTTTGCCGAAACGACGATACAATCTATCTGTCCAGCTTGAGTATTCAGTGGAAATATGCTCCCCTTCTTCGGTATCTCCATCTTGCACCTCCTCACTTACCTGCATATCCCTAATATCTTGTACGTTATGCAGGTGTTTGTCCTCTTCCTGTTTCTGCTCATCAAGATACATCTCAATTTGAGTCCTGTCTTCTGCGGACAATTCCTCCCGTTCTCTTTTTTGACTACCCTGATTGATTTTCTGATTGATTTTCCTCTTCTCATCCTCATCAAGATCATAAAAACTCAGCCAGTTTTTCAAAATAGCCTTGTCAATGATAGCTACAGCAAGTTCCTCATCATCCCCTGATAATTCTTTGAGTTTATTCACGAGCATAGATATTGCTCTATCGGTAGCGGGCTTCTTGATTGACTTACGCATTTTCAAAAAGTCTTCAAAGGCTGCATTGATTTTTTCGCTTGTGAACCAACTGTCCTTTTTCTTCTTCTTGTTTTTATTATTTATATTTTTATTATTGTTTTTTATATATGTCGGTACACCGTTGTACCCACTCTCTGGTACATCGTTGTTCCTGCCTGTCGGTACACCGTTGTACCCACTCTCTGGTACATCGTTGTTCCCACTTGTTGACACGTCTGATTCGCTATCAAGTTGTTTTTGTATTAAATCAAAAAGGACCTCTTCATTGACTACAAAATAATTTCTTGCTGGCAGCCCTTTCTTTTTGACTATGATAATTTCCGTCTCTTTCAAAGCCTTCATGCACCGATCATATTCTCGGCGCGGAAGACCTGTATTAAACATCAACTTCTCTCTACTTGCATAGAATTCTTTTCCATCTGTCTTATCACTGTACTCTAAAAGCGCGCCAAAAAGAACGGCCGGGCAAGTTCCTATTGCTCGGGCCAATATTTTGTTATACATAAACCAGTTGCCGTTTTGCAAAAGCGACATTTTTAAATTAGCTATTGCCATGATGCCCCCTCTTTCTCATATCCATTGCAATTAACTCTGCAAGTGCCACCTTGCGCCTCTGATACAGCAGAGACGCAGGCTGCAGCTTAAGAGCTGTTTCATTTTGCTTGTATTTATAAAGCAGAAAATTAATTATCATCTTCCTCGCCTGCCAACTGCTCTAAGTGCTTAATGCATTCGTTATAAACTTCGCGCGATGTCTCTGCGACTCTTCCCTTCTCGTATAAATAAAAATCAAACGATTTATCTATATACCGTTTTTCCTTAGAATATTTGCGCCAAATCCATACGGTAACATTTCCGTTGCTATAAAAGTCACAAGATGCTTCTTTGCCAGTGTTTTTTAATGCCGCAATTTTGAGAAGAATATATTCAATATCTTCTTCATCCAGCGATACGGATTCCTCCGGTTCGTTCGTCGCTCCAAAGAGTTCTCGCATATCCCGGGTAAATTTCTCTTCCGATTCAAAAATCGGACGTTCTTTTGCATTCATAACCGTGTCAAATGATTCCTTCATCAGCCCGCGCAACTCTGGATATCTTTCCTTCAGCTCCCATGTAAGTGCCATGAGCTCACTCAGATGATCCATGTCGTTTCCGGCTACTTCGATGATATTTTTCTTTAAATTTGCTTTAATCATGTGGTTTCTCCTTTTCTTTTTCCTCATCGTGAGGTATACTTTAAGTGGTTTATTTGCTATGTGCCCATCAGGAGTTAGCGCTCCCTCTAAGGGCACATTTTTATTTTTTCTCATTTCTTCGTCTTTCTTCCGCTTCTAAATTCCGCGTCAATTTAAGTTTGCACTCTTCTTGGTCTTCCAATAATGCGTGTAACAAGTCGTGGACTCTGTCTGTAAGCTCTTCCGAATTGGAGTCTCCCCAATCCATCCATGTTGTTCCGTCCGGATTTGTATGTAATTCCATCACAACCACCTCCTTCTTTAAAGTATTCAGGATTGCTCGTCTGGGTTTAGCCACCTATGTATTAGGAATGTATCAAAATGAAATAAAAGCTTTTCTTACCACTTTTCTAAAACATTTCTGATATGAAACGTTTCATATTCGCTACAATTGCTTACATTAATTTTGAATTTAGTTACGCTGAGGCGGCCTCTTTCTTGAATTCTCCTCAATAATCTTCTTAAATCTAGCCGACTCCCACTCAACCAAATCACATAAGTAAGTGGGGTCGGTATCTGTTTCTGCGAGAAGATTTCCTTCTGTATCCCAGTATTGAATTATTTCTCGTACTGGATCACCTTCTATTCCTGTCCCCTTCTCTGCTGTAACTTTAATGACTTGCATCATCTCTACGCTGGTAGGACCTTTTAAACGAATCACTTGTATTTCTCCTTCCTATCCTACTTTTTCAATTGTCTTGTTTTCTTTGTTTCTGCCTGTTATAATTTAATTCAAAATAATCAGAAAGGAATAATTCTATGGAATCCATATCAAAACGAACTAAAAAGGTTCTTAAATACATATCTAAGGGCAAGCCACAATCAGATGACTTTCTAAAAAAATACGAAAATGAAATTGATACCCTTTGGGATAAAAAATATATTGAACGTTCCATAATAGATTACTCTTCAACCTGGGAACCCATCTTTTCAAAATGCGAAATAACAGATGATGGAAAAGCTTATTTAGAGTCCGAAAAACGTTCCAGAATTTGCTTTTTAATTCCCATAATCATTTCAATTTTAGGTGTTCTTATTTCATTTTTTCGCTAAAGCCATAACAATGCTGATAGCCAATGCAATCAGTGAAATGTATAATGGAAGATTAGGGAAACGATTCATCACCCACCCAAGCAAATCAAATGAATCATTTCCTAAATCTTTCTTCTTAAATAATTTTCTCATCTCTCCTCCTATCCTGCTTTTTCAGCTCTATCCATATCTGCCAACTCCTTATCTCTTAATGCCGACATATAAACAAGAACTATATTTTTATCGCCTTCTGTCAGTGCCTCGAATAAATTTGCAATACGTTCTCCGTCACTTATCATTTTCTGTAATGTTTCTACCATCTTGCTCCCTCCTTTATGTTTCGTTGTAAACATATTTTAGCACTCATGTAGACTCATGTCAACTGGATTTTTATTGACATGTAAACTTTTTTGTTATACCATAGCTTATGAAGGGAGGATTTCTTATGCGTAACCGAATCATAGAGCTTCGTAAAGAACAAGGATTAAGCCAAGAGGCATTTGCTAAAAAAGTAGGACTTTCAAGAAATTTCATAAATCAATTTGAAAACGGAAATAGAAATATGTCCGACAGGACTATCTCAGACATTTGCAATACATTTCAAATAAATGAGGAATGGTTGCGAACCGGGAAGGGAGGGAAGAAACGTAATATTGACTTAGACTTTGGTAAAATTTGTTCAAAGATAGGAACCAGCGACCCAAAGGCCAGAGCGGCAATTATGAAATATTATGAACTATCACCAGAGGACAAAGAACTTTTCTGGAAATTCGCAGAGCGATTTATGAAATAAAGAAGCAGGGGCTTAATTCCCCTGCTTCTTTTCTTCTTCGTAAAGTCCTTCTGCCATGCCTCGTAGCATACTAACGTGATCCATGACTTTTATATCATCTAATATATTTCTGATTATTTCTTTATCCCCTTCTATCTGCGTTCTATACTGCATTTCATTTTCTTTCTTTTTCATATGTACACGCCCCTTTCTTTCCAGAAAATATGTTCGATTTCTTTCATTATATAACTCGAACATATTTTCGTCAACTTGTAATTTTTGTTAACTCATTTCCTAAATTGTATCATATTTTGCACCGCAAAACCGTCCTGTCCACAAACGTGGACACTTTTTTCATTTGTATTCTGAATCGTATAAATCTTCTATCCTTACATGCAAATGTTCCGCCAACTTCTCCATCGTGTCCATCCTGGGTATTCTTTTACCTGTGGCGATATTGTGCAGTGTAGATTTACTGATGCCGGTTAAAATTTCTAACTGTCTATACGATAATTCTTTTCTTTTCATTTGCTCCGCTAAAAGTATTCTCATCATACCCCCCTTCGCATATTTTCTTACCTTTAGCTTAGATTTATTCATCTCTATAATATAATGACAGATTAGTCAAAAAATAAAACCGGGTACTTCCTTATCCTTAGTATACTGACTAATTTACTAATGTTTTTATACCTTTATTCAATGTTTTGTAGTATAATCAAAAAGGAACTTTTAAATTTTTAACAAATATACACAAGGAGGAGTTAATTATGAAAGAAACGAAAACAAAAATTTGCAAATATTGCAAATCAGAAATTGATGCCAAAGCAAAAATCTGTCCAAATTGCAGGAAGAAACAGAGCGGCAAATTAAAATGGATTATTATTGCAATTGTTGTTCTTGCTATATTAGGAGCTCTTTCCGATGGTGGTGATGATTCTTCTTCGAATAGCTCTAGCAATTCGACTAAATCTACTACAGAGGCTGCTACGGAGACTACTACAGAGGCTGCTACGGAGGCTACTACGGAAGCTGCTACAGAGGCTGCTACTACAGAGGCTACTACTAAAGCCAAGAAAAAATCTACTTCGAAAGCAAAGGAAAAGAAATCATATAAGAAAGAAAATTGGAATCCAGAGATTACTTACGATCAACTAGCACGTACTCCTGATGATTACACAGGTAAAGACATTACATTTGCGGGTAAGGTTCTGCAAGTAATGGAAGATTCCGACAGTGGGGAAACACAGTTGCGAATCGCTACAAGCGACGATTATGATAAAATTATGTTAATCGGATATGATTCTTCTATTCTTAAATCCCGTATTTTAGAGGATGATGAGATTCGTTTCTACGGAACATCTATCGGTCTGATCACATATCAGTCTACTATGGGTGGAAATATTACTATTCCGGCCGCTACTGTCGAACATATTGATATCCAGTAACATTCAATAATCTTACTTTATTGCTCGACTCAAGGGGCTGTCACTTTAACGAATGAATTTTCGTAAAGCGGCAGCCCCATTTTTTTGGCTTGGTTACCGTTGTGGTCTGCATGTTTTATTTATATTTTGACAATTCTTAAATGACCCCCTTGATTTGAAATTTATCTGAATTATAACAGATTTTAAAATTGGACGATTTTTCTGTAGAAGTTTTTGTGTGTCAGAGTCTGACACCAAAAATCGTTTGTTTAACAGACTCTAAGCAATGTGAGGAGAATATTTTTATCATTTTTGATTCAAAAACACTCTATTTTGAATCAAAAAGTTTACTTTTGATTGACTTTTATATTTTACTATGATATTATTTAGCCACTAAGAAGAATATTTTTTCCGATTAGATATATAATATTATGGAACGTACTCCGGTGTCCTTCGGGCCCGGGGTCTTTTAATATAAGGAGATACTATGAATGATAAGCCTTTTAAAAGTCACGATGAATTATTGGAATTATTAGAATCTCGCGGCATTGACTTTTCCGAACCGGGTAGTAAGAGTTTTGCAAAGAAAAAATTACAGCGTATTGGTTATTATAATCTCATAAACGGTTATGGTTCTTTATTCCTGGAAGAAAAAGATAAATTTAAATCTGGCACTACGGTTAACGAAATATATAACCTTTATCTTTTCGATCAAAAACTCCGCGAAATTTTCCTACACAATATTCTTCCTTTCGAAGCAAATATAAAAAGTTTAATTGCTTATCATTTTCCGCAAGAACACCCTGAGACTCATTATCTTACATACGAGAACTTCGACACTACTCGAAAGGATTCTAGTAAAAACATTACAGCTTTAATTGCTGAAATTCAACGACAGATATCTAGTCGCGTTTCTGACCCCAGTATAGAACATTATCTAAATGCTTATGGGTATCTTCCATTGTGGGTTTTAAACAATATTCTTACACTGGGAACTATCAGTAAATTTTATAGCCTAATGAAACAAAATGAACGTCAGACTATTTCTAAGATTTTTCGTTTATCAGATAATGAATTGGAGAGCATTTTAACTTACGTTTCTTCTGTTAGAAATTTTAGTGCACATGGTAACCGATTATTTTGTTATAGAAGCAAGCGTCCACTTTGTAACACCCGACTTCATTCACAGATGGGTATTGAGAGAAATCTAAGTGGTGAATATATATGTGGAAAACGAGATTTATTTGCTGTCATGATTTGTTTAAAACTCACTCTTTCAAAGAAAGAGTTTCGGAGATTAGTTAAGGATATTGATATTGCTATAAGAAATTTATCTTCTAGAAAAAATGTATTATCTCCTGACGAGTTACTTTCTACTCTTGGCTTTCCTGTTAATTGGAAAGATAAACTTCTTATGAATAATTGAACAATACTTGTATACATTCAAAGTGTGCTTGAATCATCTATCTCATTATGATATATTGAAGTCAGAAAAGAACAGAATGTGCAAAGTATACACAAAAAGGAATCCCCTCAGTACCGCTAATACTGAGGGGATTTTTTATATTGGAATCTATTTAAAATCGGTGTCAGACTCCAACACAATAGTTCGCTTTTTTTCTCTTGACATAGGGTCTACCCTATGTTATACTATACTTGTAAGGAGGTGAGAAATCAGATGGGGAAACACGAAAGAAAAAAGAAGTCCACTATCAACTATAAAAGCCTGGCCGCTGAAGCGATAGTGAACCTCTTGATTGGAATCATCTTATTGATTCTGGACAAGCTATTTAAGTAACCACTCAATAGCTTACGAGAAGGGTGAAAGCCCTTCTTTATAAAAAAATATAGCACACACACCCATCTGTGTAAAGCATGTTATTTAAGTTAGGAATCTTTTTTATTACAATAGGTATCGTAAAGCTTATATGGGCTTTTATATTGAAATGGAGGAATAAGTAATGTCAGCGAATGCTCAAACAAAAGCAACAGCAAAATATCAACAGAAAGTCGGACTTGTCTCTAAGTCTTATAAGCTGAGAAAGGAAATCGTAGATGCTTATGCTGCCGCCTGTAAAAAGGCGGGTGTAAGCTGTGCAGGCCAGCTCACAATAATGATGCAAGAATTTATCCGGACAGTGTCAGACTCTGACACAAAGGAGGGATAATGCATGGAGAAAAAAATCAGATGTGCTATATATGACAGGGTATCGCACGAGCTGCAGGTCGAAAGAGGGCACTCTCTTGAAGCTCAGAAGGAACTCCTAACGCAATATGCTGTCAGTCAAGGATACGAAATTGTAGGGTATTACGAAGACGAAGGTATATCTGCTCGAAAAAAGATGGGGGATCGTAAAGAATTATTGAGACTTCTGGAAGATGTAAAAAAAGATAAAGTGGACATCATTCTGGTTACCAAGCTTGACCGTTGGTTCCGATCTGTTAAGGATTATCATAATACGCAAGCGATATTAGATAACCACAACTGTTCCTGGAGAACAATTCTCGAGGATTATGATTCCTCAACTGCTGACGGTCAGCTCAAGATCAATATCATGCTCTCTGTGTCCCAAAATGAAGCAGATCGTACCAGCGAACGTATCAAAACGGTATTTGACTACAAGAAACGTCATAAGAAGGCTATTTCGGGATCCATACCATTTGGCTACATGATTGATGATGAAAAAAATGTAATTAAAAATCCTGATCAGTCTGAGATTGTAGAGGCTGCATTTAAAAAATATTTATCTACTTTTAACAAGTGGGGTACCCTCGATTATCTGAGAGATATTTATGGGGACGATGCACCAACAGAGAACCAGCTTCTCGCCATGTTTGAACACCCGGCATACATTGGAACCCTTTTCGGAATCGAAGGCTTCTGTGAGCCGTACATCAACGCAGAACAGCGTGAAAAAATTCTGGCTGTGAAATCACAGCGCAAACGAGTAATGACCGGTACTGTATATTTATTTTCTTCTATGATTGTTTGTCCTTGGTGTGGCAAAAAACTTTCTGGGCTTTCCGGGAAGTATCACAGAAAAGATGGCGGGGTGACAATCCATCCTGCATATCGCTGCTCGAAATACTACATGGGAGAGGGCAGGCACCCACATCCGTCACTTTCAGAGCGAAAAATAGAGGATTATTTGCGAGCTAATCTATTCAGGCTTATCCACGAACGGATTTATGATATTGAGCAGGAAGCAAAAGATAAACCAAGGCAACGAAAAAACCGTATTAAGAGCATCCAGCTAGAAATGCAGCGACTGAATTTTTTATTTCAAAAGGGCAGAATCGGAACGGATTATTATGATAAGAATTACACAGCTCTCGAAGAAGAAATAAAACTCCTACAGGAAGAGTCTAAAGTTGTCCAGATACAGCAACTAAGAAAAATGATTGATATAGGAGAATCTAACTGGTTAGGAATGTATGATGCCCTTGATCGGCAGCATAAAAAAGCCTTTTGGAAGGGCATCATCAAAGAAATATACATTGATAAAGAAAAGCACATTACCAAAGTTATATTTTTATAGAATTTTGTCTGTATATTTTAGCATTGTCCTGATGGTGAGACCGGAGCGGCAATGCGTTATCTCTCCCAACGCTTCTCCATGCCATACCGACCGGTAATGGGAGTGCTCACCGATGTAGGTATAGAAGCATCAAATAGGAATTTGCCGGGGTGAGTAGACAAACGAAGTCTGAGAATCAAATCATCTATATTTGTGATTTTCGTCGCTACGAGAAGTCATCTTCTAAGAAAGCCACATCCTTCTGGAGCCTATTCAAATCCCTCCAGCAATAAATAGAATT
>OLON01000094.1_pt1 | contig 65500 bp, 51 predicted proteins | sample 1672691 | NCBI WGS metagenome assembly OLON01 (sample SAMEA3136714, study PRJEB25190) | human gut metagenome | biome: human gut; feature: human-associated habitat; material: faeces | place: Austria | collected 2013
ACGCCCTTATTTTTTACTGCTTTTGTGAGTAATTACCCGGTCACGCTATCATTGCATTATTAAATAAAGTTTGTTAAAATGTAACTGTTCGGAGGTTAGCTCTGAACAGTTACGTTAAAGATAAAGGTTAATTTTTGCAGTATATTTTATGGAATATTTTTTTAAAGGGGTTATTTATGGGACAAGAACAACATAGGGCAACGGCACGTGTATTGGACATTGTGGAATCACTTTCTGAAGTTCAGGAGGGACTTACACTTACAGAACTTGCAGTAGCCTTGAAAGCACCTAAAAGCAGCCTTTTCCCGATCGTGCATACGTTGGAGCAGAGAAAGTATATTATGTGTGATGCGGGGAGCGGGAAGTACAGGTTGGGATTGCGTACATATATTATTGGCGCTTCATGTACGTCACAAAGCGGATTTGAACCATTGATCAACATTATGAATAGTGTAACTGAGTCTACACAGGAAACAAGCCAATTCGGAATTTTGGAAGGTGGTAATGTTTTATATGTGGCAAAGAAAGATTCGCCTCAGGCCATTCGAATGATATCCTGGGTAGGAACAAAACTTCCGGCAAATGCAACTGCCATCGGGAAAGCATTGCTAAGTGACCTTACAGATGAACAGATTAGAGATCTGTATAGAGATGGCCTGCCAAAGCTTACGGAACATACGATTTCAGATATGGATCTATTGCTTGGTCAGATTGAACAGATACGATGCGGAGAAATAGCAACAGAAACAGAGGAGTCCACTCCCCAGATGCGTTGTTTTGCTGTACCAATCCGGCAGAATGGCAGAGTTGATGCAGCATTAAGTATTTCTGTTCCGATTTTCCGCTATACAGATGAAAAGAGAGTACAGATTTGTCAATGTCTGAGAGAGGCACAACAGCAAATAGAACAACTTGTGGGATTGTATAACTTTGAACTCATAAAGCCATAAGAAATATAAGGGAATAAAAAGATCTTCAATTTTTTTAATTGAGGCTCTTTTTTTGTTTCCGACAAAATGCTTGCCAAACAGATCAAAAAACATAACAAATTTGAAGTCGCTTTTTTGTTGACTTTGTTGATTGACAAAAAATAAACATATTGCTAAACTATACCCATAAAAACTTATATAAGAACTGAGTTCTTATATAGGAACAAATAAAACATAAAAGGGAGAAAAGAACATGGAAACAATTACAGATCTCATTAAAGGGGTATCTGTACCACGCATGGTGAAAATTCGAGAGGTTTTTGACGATACACATATTCCGGTGAATATGATTGCGGATATGGTAAATGCAGAATTGTCCCGAGAAGCCCTGGGTGGTCAGGTGAAACCTGGAATGCGCATCGCAATTACATGTGGCAGCCGCGGGATGAGTAACAATGCAGTGATGGCAAAAGCAATTGTTGATTTTGTCAAGTCAAAAGGTGCAGAACCGTATATTGTTCCTGCAATGGGCAGTCATGGTGGCGCAACTGCTGAAGGACAGCTTCAGATTCTTAAAGATTATGGCATTACAGAAGAAGCAATGGGATGTCCGATTAAGAGTTCAATGGATACGGTACAGATTGGTTTATCTGGTGTAAGACACCAGCCTGTGTTTATGGATAAAAATGCTTCAGAGGCGGATGGTATTATCCTTTTTAACCGTATTAAGCCGCATACTTCTTTCAGGGGACCTTATGAAAGTGGTCTTATGAAAATGATGGCAATTGGTCTTGGCAAACAGAAAGGTGCAGAGAGTATTCATCATCAAAGTCCGGCAATTATGCACGAATTAATTGAGGAGTATGGAAGGACATTTATTGATAACGTACCTATTATTGGCGGTATTGCAGTCATTGAAAATGCTTATGATGAAACATATCTGATCAAAGGGCTTACGCCGCAGGAAATTATTACTGAAGAGCCGAAGCTTAAAGAACTTTCTTATAAGACGATCGCACATATATTGTTTGATAAATGTGATGTTTTAGTTGTTGATAAGATTGGTAAGAATATTTCCGGCGATGGAATGGATCCAAATATATCCGGAAGATTTGTTCTTCCACAGTATTGCTCAGGCGGAATTCAGGCAGAGAAGTGTGTCATTTTAGATATTACAGATGAGACACATGGCAATGCACAGGGAGTAGGACTTGCAGAAGTTACGACACGTCGTTTGGTTAATAGAATGAAACTGGAAATGACGTATCCTACAGGAGTAACCAACACATTTTTACATCTTATGAAAATTCCTATGATCATGGATAATGATCGGGAGGCATTGCAGCTTGCTTTGTGTTGCTGTCCGGAAGCAGAGGATCAGAATAACATGAAAATGATTCGTATACCGGATACTGCGCATATCGAATACATAGAAATATCAGAAGGACTTTTGCCGTTAGCAAAAGAAAATCCAAATATAGAAATTCTTACAGAACCATATGATTTGCCATTTGATGAAAATGGAAATTTGTTTTAGTTTAATATTTAAAGAGAGGAAAGGAAGGAAAAGAGTATGACATCACCTGGATTATTGATTTTGGCTCTTGTGGTTGCAATTGCTGTTATTCTGTTCTGTATTATTGTATTGAAATTGAATGCAGCGATTGGTATGGTTATTGCCTGTTTAGTTATGGGAGTTATGGGTGGACTCGATTTGCTCACTACAACATCGACGATTGCGTCTGGATTTGGAAATATGATGACAAGTATCGGTTTACCGGTTGGTTTTGGTACGATTCTTGGACAGCTTATGAATGATAGCGGTGCAGCTGAGGTAATAGCAGATAAAATTGTATCTGCATTCCCGGCAAAAAAGGCTATCTGGGGCTTAAGTATTGCAGGGTTTATTTTATCCATTCCAGTATTTTTTGATGTAACATTTATTATTCTTATTCCAATTGGTATTACAATTGCTTCTAAAATTGATCTTAAAATGGGATATGTTACAGGATGTCTGACGATTGGTGCAACAACTGCACACTGTGTTGTACCACCAACACCAAATCCACTTGCAGCAGCAGATATTTTTGGCTTTGACCTTGGTATTATGCTTATTGTAGGTTTAATTGTAGGCTTTATTACAGTTATGGTATCCAATTTCATTTATATCAAGATTCATGATCAGGGTATTTGGAATGAGGAAAAGGATGTCAATCATAGCTCAAATGTTACAGAAGAATTGGTTGCAGCTCGTGAAGGAAGAAAGAGTCAGGAAGATAGAACCAAGAAACCGTCTCTGTTTATTTCACTTCTTCCAATCATCATTCCGGTTGTTTGTATTCTGTTTGGTACAATCGGTGGAGCCTTATTTGCAGAGAAACCTGTGATTTGCTCATTCCTTGGAGATAAAGTTATTGCTATGCTGTTAGGTACACTTGGCGCTTATTTAGTCAGTCTGCCATACCTTGGAAAGAATGGAATCGAAAAGTCTGCGGGTGAGGCACTTAAGAGTGCAGGTGTTGTACTTTTGATTACAGGTGCAGGCGGTTCATTTGCGTCTGTTATTACAGCTACAGGAATTGGCGATGCAATTGTAGGTCTGTTAGGAACAAATACAACATCTATATTACCGGCTATGTTCCTTGCATATGGTATTGGTATGGTTTTCCGTGTGGCACAGGGATCAGGTACTGTTGCAGGCATGACTTCCATGGGTATTATGGCAACGATTGCACCAGCTATCGGATGCCATCCGGTATGGATTGCACTTGCATGTCTCTCCGGAGGTAATTCAATTGGACATGTCAATGATTCCGGTTTTTGGGTTGCAACAAATATGTCTGGATTAACCGTAACCGGAGGTCTTAAAACATATACACTGGGTTCCTTTATTTCATCAGTATGTATTTTTGTACTTGCAATTATTGGTGCTCTGATTATTCCACTTTAATAAGGAACATATGTAACTGTTCAGAACCGAAATTTGGTGGCGGTTCTGAACAGTTACTGTATTAAATATAGGAGGATACATATGCAGAATGCGATGATTATAGATAGTAGGGACAATGTGATTGTTGCTATTGAGCCTATTGCAAAAGGGGATACTGTCACATGGATGTGTGATGGTAAAGAAAACACACTCACTGCACTTCAGGATATTACAATTTACCACAAGATTGCCTGTCGCGATATTGTAAAGGGAATGCCTGTTATTAAATATGGTGAACATATTGGTATTGCTGTCGCAGACATAAAGGCTGGTGAACATGTTCATATCCATAACGTTGAAGGGCATAGAGAAAACTTGGAAGCTAAAGTAAAATAGGAGGATATGGCAATGAATTTTTATGGATACAGAAGACCTGACGGACGTGTAGGTGTTCGTAATATGGTACTCATACTTCCGGCGAGTGTCTGTGCCTCTGATACAGCGCGTATTATTTCGTCACAGGTTGTTGGATCGGTTACATTTAATAATCAGCTGGGATGTTCCCAGGTGGCGTCGGATCAGCAGTACACAATGGATGTGATGGCAGGGTATGCTGCGAATCCGAATGTGTATGGTACGGTTGTTGTTTCTCTGGGATGTGAAAATTGTCAGATGGATCTTGTGGTAAAGGCAATTGAAGAGAGAACAAATAAACCTTTGAAACAGGTGATTATTCAGGAAGCAGGAGGAACAATCAAAGCAGCAGAAATTGCTGTCCGCTATGCAAAAGAGATGGTTGAAGAGGCTTCACTTCTTCAGAAAGAAGAATTCCCAATGTCCGAGTTAATTATTGGAACAGAATGCGGCGGCAGTGATCCAACCAGTGGTCTGGCAGCAAATGTTCTGATCGGTGAACTCAGTGATCGGATTGTAGCTGAAGGAGGAACTTCAATCCTTTCTGAAACAACAGAATTTATAGGTGCAGAACATATTTTGGCTTCACGGGCTGCAACACCTGAAGTGCGGGACAGAATATTTGAAATTGTTCACAGATATGAAAAAGCACTGCAGCTTGTAGGTGAAGAGGTGCGTGAAGGCAATCCTTCTCCGGGTAATAAAGCAGGCGGCATTACAACATTGGAAGAAAAATCTCTCGGATGTATTCATAAGGGTGGTCATACACCGGTAATGGAAGTGTATGATTATGCAAAACAGGTTGAGGCGAAAAAAGGTCTTGTGATTATGGATACCCCGGGAAATGATCCTTCATCAGTAGCCGGAATGGTTGCGGGCGGAGCACAGATTGTTGTTTTTTCAACTGGCCGTGGTACTCCTACAGGTAATCCGATTGCACCTGTCATCAAAATAACAGGCAACAAACTGACGTATGCTAATATGAGTGACAATATTGATGTAGATGCATCACCGATTATTTATGGTGGTGAATTGAAGAAGCTGGGGGATGATTTCCTTAAATTAACAGCGGAAGTAGCAAGCGGAAGACAAACAAAGGCAGAATCTCTTGGATTTACGGAGATGGCAATTGCCCGGGTTTGTAATTTCGTTTAATTATATTTGGCGGATACGCCACACCGACGAAATGCGCAGCATTTTAGAGGTTGGCTCTGAACAGCTACAATTATATTTAATATAAAGAACAGTTATGAACAATTTATATAATAAGGAGACAGAATATCATTATGAGTAAGAAATATGTTGTGATGGACGGAAATACTGCTGCAGCATATACAGCATATGCGTTTACAGAAGTGGCAGCGATTTATCCGATTACACCATCTTCGCCAATGGCAGAAAAAGTTGATGAGTGGTCAGCGAAAGGGAAAAAGAATCTCTTTGGTACGACAGTAGATATTACGCAAATGCAGTCTGAGGCAGGTGCGGCAGGCGCCTGTCATGGTTCGCTTCAGGCAGGGGCACTTACAACGACATTTACATCTTCACAGGGATTGATGTTAATGATTCCGGCAATGTATGCCATGGGAGGCCAGTTCCTTCCAAGTGTTATGCATATTGCATCACGAGTTGTAACATCTAATCATCATTCCATTTTTGGTGACCATACAGATTTTATGACATGTCGTACCACAGGATATGCCATGTTAATGTCATCATCACCACAGGAAGCAATGGATTTGGCAGCGGTTGCACATCTTTCGGCAATTAAGGCAGGGTATGCTTTTATGCATTGTTTTGATGGTTTCCGAACTTCTCATGAAATGCAGAGAATAGAGGCACTGGATTATGAAGATCTTCGTCCACTGATGGATACAGAAGCACTGGAGGCTTTTCGTCACAAATCTTTAAATCCGGAACATCCTACAAATCGTGGTAATAATGTAAATCCGGATATTTATTTTCAGTGTAAAGAGGGTGCAAATGTTAAAGCAGCAGTTGTACCGGAAACTGTTCAGCATTATATGGATGAAATTAATAAGATTACAGGACGAGATTATAAACTCTTTAACTATTATGGTGCAGAAGATGCGGAAGAAGTTATTGTTGTTATGTGTTCTGCATCTGAAGCTGTCAAAGAAACTGTTGATTTCCTTAATGCTAATGGACGGAAGGTAGGTCTTGTACAGATTCATCTGTATCGACCATTTTCAGTAGAACACTTTGCAGCAGCTATTCCTGCAAGCTGCAAGAAGATTGCTGTTCTTGATCGTAGTAAAGAAACAGGCTCTGTCGGCGAACCGGTATATCTGGATGTTGTAACTGCATTAAACCAGGCAGGAAGAAAAGATATTACAGTCGTAGGCGGACGTTATGGCCTTTCATCAAAAGATGTTACACCTGGGCAGTTTATTGCAGTATATGACAATCTGCGTCAGGATAATCCAAAGAACAATTTCACCATTGGTATCAATGATGATGTGACATATACTTCTCTTGAGTATAAAGAGATTGAAATTCCTCATCCGGGACAAATTTCCTGTAAATTATGGGGACTTGGCGGTGATGGAACCGTTGGTGCCAATAAAAATGCAATTAGTACGATTGGATTAGTTGGCAACAAGTATGCTCAGGCTTATTTTTCATATGATACGATGAAATCAGGCGGTTTAACTCAAAGCCATCTGCGTTTTGGAGATGAACCGATCCGCTCTACATATCTGGTCAACTCAGCGGACTTTGTTGCTGTTCATGCACCTACTTATATTGGTAAATATGATGTTACAGAGGATTTAAAAGAGGGCGGTACATTCCTTTTAAATTGTCCATGGACAGAGGATGAACTTGAGACAAGACTGACAGGAAAGATTAAAAGAGACCTTGCAAAGAAACATATTAATTTCTATATTATTGATGCCGCTAAGATTGCAGCTGAAATAGGTCTTGGAAAACGTACGAACAATGTTCTTCAGGGAGCCTTTTTTGCACTGACAAAGGTTATTCCGATGGATGTTGCAGAGGAAGATATGAAACGCAATAACTATAATTCCTATTTCAAAAAGGCCGGTCAGAAGATTGTTGACTTGAATAATAAGGCAGTAGATTTAGGAATCAGTGCAGCAGTAAAAATCAATATACCTGCAGAATGGGCAACCGCAGAAGATACACCTGCAGCTATGCCGAAGAATGCAACACCTTTTGTACGTGATATTGTAGTTCCTATGGATCGACAGATGGGAGATAAACTTCCTGTTTCTGTTTTTCAGAAGTATGGTGTACTGGATGGTACATGGGAAAATGGTACATCTGCTTATTCAAAACGTGGTGTAGCAACAAAAGTACCACAGTGGAATCCAAATTCATGTATTCAGTGTAATCGTTGTTCAATGGCTTGCCCGCATGCGGCAATAAGACCTGTATTATTATCAGAAGAAGAGAAGGCGGCTGTACCAGCATCATTTGTTACAGCACTGGCTAAAGGATTAGGCAATCAGAAGAACTATTTCTTCAGAATGCAGGTATCTCCGTATGATTGTCTTGGTTGCGGCGTATGCCAGACGGTCTGCCCGGTTAATCAGAACGAAAAGATGGATGATGCGCTTGTCATGTCACCATTTGAAGAGCAGAAGAGTGAGCAGGACAATTTTGATAATATTGCAATGAATGAAGCTTATCTCAAAAAAGAAGTCATTAATGATAAAACAATTAAGAATGTTCAGTTTGCAAAACCATACTTCCAGTTCTCTGCTGCTTGTGCAGGATGTGCCGAGACAACATATATTAAGCTTATTAGCCAGTTGTTCGGAGACCATATGTACGTTGGTAATGCAGCTGGATGTTCATCTGCTGTATCCGGCGGTGCACCGATTCTTCCATATTGCAAGGATTGCAAAGGACATGGACCGGCATGGGAGCATTCACTTTTTGAGGATAACGCAGAATTTGCTTATGGTTTCTATCTGGCGCAAGATGCAATTCGTAAAGAACTGTTGATCCGCCTTGAGAATTTGAAAAATGCAGGCTCAGAACCGGCGGTTATCGGTGAATATATGGAACACTGGAATGATTCTGAAAAATCACGTGAAGTCACAGATAATCTTGTTAAGGCCCTTGAACAGCTTCCTGTAAATGAGGATATTCAGTATATTTTAACAAATAAGGAATATCTTGCGAAGAAATCCGTATGGGCAGTAGGCGGCGATGGATGGGCTTATGATATCGGTTTCGGTGGTATCGACCATGTAATGGCACAGAATCGTAATGTTAACCTGCTTGTTCTTGATACAGAAGTTTACTCTAACACAGGTGGACAATCTTCAAAGGCGACACCAATCAGTGCGACAGCTAAATTCGCTGCCGGTGGTAAAACTGTAGCTAAAAAAGACCTTGGTGGCATTCTTATGCAGTATAAGTATGTCTATGTTGCTCAGGTTGCTATGGGAGCAGATCCGAATCAGACACTGAAGGCGTTAAGAGAAGCGGAGTCTTATGATGGACCTTCAATTGTAATTTGTTATTGTCCTTGTCTGGAGCAGCATATTAAGGCCGGTATGGGATGCTCTCAGGAGGAAATGAAGAAGGCAGTAGAATGCGGTTACTGGCATTTATACCGTTATGATCCTCGTCGTGCTGCAGAAGGAAAGAATCCATTCCAGCTGGATTCACCGGAACCAGATACAGATAAGATCCTGGATTTCATGATGGGAGAGAATAGATATGCTTCTCTTAAGAATAATTTCCCTGAGAAAGCAGATGCACTTTACCAGAAAGAAATTGAAGATGTCAAAGCACGTTATCAGAAATACAAGGAACTTGCAAAATAATAATGTGAAATTATAAAAAATGCATTTAGGGAAAAGAAAAAGGGGCAGTCTGAATTCCAGACTGCCTCTTGCACGTAGTAAGGTTTTTCGTATTCTGTGACAAAGAAAAAGGCATCATGCAGTCCGTTTATTATTTAGCAGTACAATGCTTTTATTACTTGCGTGACTGATAGAATATTTCCTTTATCTTATGGAATGTTTCTTCGCTAAGAACATGCTCAATACGGCAGGCGTCTTTCAACGCAGTTTCCTCGCTGACTCCAATGGACATCAGATAACCGGAGATAACCTGGTGACGCTCGTAAATGCTTCGGGCGATGGCCAGACCGGATTCTGTCAACGTGAGAAGATTGTTGTCGTCCATATTGACGTATCCGTTTTCGCGGAGTCGCTTCATGGCAACACTGACGCTTGGCTTGGAGTAACCAAGATGTCTGGCTACATCGATGGAACGCACTTCTGAGCTGTGAAGTGAGAGCATATAAATGGTTTCCAGATAATCTTCTGGAGATTCCTGCATCTTCAATGGACACACCGTCCTTTCTTCTAAAAATTGTTCATTTATTATATCATATTTTGGTTAAAATATCAAAGAAATATTGCTGAAATCCAGGGCGTTACCAAGGTGAATGGATGCTTTGTTATTTTTTTCGAAAAATAGCAGTAAAATGATAAAATATGAGAAAAAGTTGTGACGAGGGTCAGTATTTTTGCATCTAATAGATATAACAGATAGTTGTATGAGAGCTCGAATAAATAAATGGTGTATACATCAAAGGAGGAAGTGAAGAGGATGAACAAGAAAGAGTTAGGGGCGTTGATTATCGACGGCACGGATGATTTTTATCGTGTGGCAAAGTCGATTCTCAAAGAAGATGCGGATTGCCAGGATGCTGTTCAGGAAGCAGTGAGTAAGGCTTTCGCAAAGATTGATACGTTGCGTGAGAAGAAATATGCCAAAACCTGGTTTATACGAATTTTGCTGAATGAATGTTATCGTATGCTGCGGCAAAGGAAACGTGAGGCAGCTTATCATGAACAGATTTCCGGAGAAGAGATTAGGCAGCATCAATATTCAGATTTGTATCAGAAAATCATGTCACTGGAAATCGAATATAGGGTGCCGCTGGTATTGTATTATCTGAATCAATATACAATCAAGGAAATCGGTCAGATGCTGGACTTGGGGGACAGTGCAGTAAAAATGCGTCTGAGCCGGGCCAGGAAAATGATGCGGCGTATGTATGAACAGGAGGATGCGGTATGAGTGAGAAAAATAGTTGGGAGAAGGATTTCCCGGAAACACCGGAAAGTTTTAGAATGGCTTTAAAAGAGATGGTGGAAAAAGAAATAGCGGATGATGAAATTGAGGTAAAAGTGAATGACGGAACAAACCATGTAAACGGAAAAATTAATAAACGAAATACGAAGTATATGCAAGATAGACGAAGCAGTGCAAATGTTTCAAATCGAAGGTGGAGAGTGGTTAAAATAGCTGTTGCTGCTTTGGTTCTGGCAGGCATTCTTGGCGGAGGAGTCTATGCTGTGACAAAATCCGGTGCATCATCACTGGTAGGTCGAGAAGTGGATGAGACAGGTGCGGAAGCTTATTTGACAACAGATGCCAGCGCTTTTAATCAGACCGTAACGCCGGGATGGCCGCAGATTATGGTGGATATCAGAGGGGAGGATAATGCTGCTGAGGTAAAAGGGGTCAGTGAGCCGTTGCTAGATATTACCCAGGTGTATTATGATGGTCTGAGTCTGGCATTTTATGCACGCCCGACAGGTAAAGGAAAAAGGCATCAGTTAAATTCAGACCGATTGGCTATCGGAGATGCGGTGTATATGATTCATTTTGACAAGCTTTCAGATGAGGAAGTTAAGGAGAATGAAGGCTCCGGTGTTAAAAAGGGTGATTATAAGGGCACCGTTCAGCTGGGAGGAAGGGATGTGCCGGATTCTTTTACAGCATCTTTGATAGTGAATGCCGATTCTCTGGGTACTCAGACCATATCCTTTGATGCCAAATTGGATGAAAATGCCATCATTAAGCCGGCACAGACTGTGATAACAGAGGATGGAGTGGTAGCTACCGTGGATGTGTTAAAAATTGCAGAATCAGGTACGTATATCCATGTGACCTGGGAATTCGATGAAAGCCAGAAAGAGCTTTACGATAAGATGTCAAGCGAGGGCGGAGGTAACCAGGTGGTATTTATGGCACTGGATGACAACAACGGCAATCATTTTACAACAGAAGACAATATGGATACGAGACAGACAATTGTGTTCACTGTAGATGGAGATGACTGGTCCGGTGCGGAACAGAGAAAATCCTATGAAGCCGACGGCAAATATTATCGGGAAATGTTTGGAATTATCGAAGGCATGAATCAGGATGTCACATCTCTGACAGTAACACCTTATGTGAGAACAGGCGTAGAAGACGGAGAAGAGCATACGTATACAAACCTTGATTTTGCGGCGCTTGCTGTCGAATATGACGAATAGTCATTAAAAATGTACCCTCCCGGAATTTCCGGGAGGGTAGTTTTGCATATGAAAATATGTTAAAATAAGCATATAGTCTGTGATATGATCGAAGGGAAGTGTACAGAGAAATGGGAAGATTTGTGAATCCAGATAATAGTGCGTTTCAGAATGTTATTAACTCAGAAATTTATGTGGATAAAACGGGTTTATTGGCGTATATCAATAAAGTCTTAGATACAACAGAAAAATTTATATGCAATAGTCGACCGAGGAGATTTGGAAAGTCAATAACAGCCGAAATGTTGACGGCATATTATAGTCGTGGCTGTGACTCCAAGGCACTTCTGACATCGTTAAAAATTGCAAAAGCACAGGATTTTCAATTGCATTTGAACAAGTATGATGTCATTCATTTTGATGTACAATGGTGTATGATGGATGCCGGTTCTCCAGAGAATACGGTTCCATATATCAATAAACAATTAATCGCGGAACTTCATTTATGTTATCCTGAAGTTGATTTGCAGATGGTAGAGACTGCATACGGGGCAATGTCCTGTATTTATGCGGCACTTGGAAAAAAATTTATTGTGATTATTGATGAGTGGGATGTTCTGATTCGAGATGAGGCAACCAATCAATCTGTGCAGAACGATTATATTCAATTTTTGCGAGGGATGTTTAAAGGCAGTGAGCCAACGAAATTTATTCGCCTGGCATATCTGACAGGAATACTTCCAATTAAGAAAATTAAGACGCAATCGGCACTGAATAATTTTGATGAATTTACCATGCTAGATGCAAAGATTTTTGCGCCATATATTGGGTTTACGGAGACAGAAGTAAGGACGCTTTGTCAGCAGTATCATAGAGATTTTGATGAAGTCAAAAGGTGGTACGATGGTTATTTACTGGGGGAGTATCATGTATATAACCCCAAAGCGGTTGTCAGCATCATGATGTGGGGAGATTTTCAGAGCTACTGGTCAAATACGGGAACATATGAAGCCATCCGGCCGTTGATTAATATGAATTTTGATGGATTAAAAACAGATATTATGGCGATGATGGCAGGAGATAAAGTTAAAGTCAGGACAAAATCATATCAGAATGATATGGTTTCCTTCAAAAATAAGAATGATATATTGACAGTGCTTATTCATCTGGGGTATTTGGCTTATGACTGCAAAATGAAGATGGCTTATATTCCAAATGAAGAAATTCGCAGCGAGTTTGTTGAGGCTGTGGAAGAAAATCATTGGGATGAATTTATTGAGTTTGAGAGAAAATCAAGGGATCTGTTGAATGCAACGTTGGATATGGATAGTACAGCAGTTGCAGAAAATATTGAGAAAATCCATATGGATTATACATCTATGATTCAATATAATGATGAAAATTCGTTGAGTAGTGTATTGACGATTGCCTATCTAAGCGCTATGAAATATTATTTTAAGCCAATAAGAGAGTTGCCAACGGGAAGAGGCTTTGCTGATTTTGTTTTTGTACCTAAACATGAATATGTAAATATCTATCCGGCATTACTTGTTGAATTGAAGTGGAATCAATCAGCGGAAACGGCGATTGCACAGATTAAAGAAAGAAAATATCCAAGTGCTTTGGAAAGCTATACAGGTAAGATTTTGTTAGTTGGGATCAATTATGATGTAAAAACCAAAGAACATCAGTGTAGAATAGAAGAATATCAATGCTAAAACGGATGATAGGGGAGACTGACGATGAATTCAAAACAGATTGAGTATTTCCTTGAAGTCGCCCGTCAGGGCAATTTTACAAAAGCGGCTCAGCTGCTTTATACTGCTCAACCGGCATTGAGTCGGCAAATTGCGAATTTAGAGGAGGAACTGGATGTCACGTTATTTGAACGTGGGAAATCAGGGACACAGCTGACATCCATTGGACAGAAATATTACGAGCTTTTTCTTCGAACAAAGCAGGCAATGGATGAGCTTGCTCTCGAAGCGAAAAAGAATGGGATGCAGGCGATGGAACAAATTAGAATCGGAATACCAGAAGGATGGGATTTGAACAAGATTGTTGTGCGCCTTGGTCAGCGGCTGAAAGAAGAGGCAATTCCGGTAGAGGTTGGATTTCGTTCTTACAACTACCGTGGAATGATGGCACAGATACAGGCCAATGGACTGGATGCTTTGATTGGCCCAGAGCGCATGATACGTTCCATGTCAAATTTGACCTATGTAGCATTACCGCCAATTCGTAATGTTCTCATTTGTTCTGAAGAAAGCATGCCTTCGGAAGTTGGAATTAATCAAGTGATGCATGATCTTCGAGGAAAAAAACTCCTTCTGCTCGGTCAGGAGGAGAGCCCATTGATTCGGGAATATCAGATCAATTATTTTAATACGAAGGGTTTGAAGCCGGAATATGTGGAATACCACAACGTTGATTCTATTCTGCTGGATGTCAGTGTCGGAAAAGGCATCGCTATTTTGGATAGTTTTTCACGTGGCATTCATGATGCTGGCATTGCGTGTCTTCCATTGGATTTGGAGATGCCTATTTGCTTTGCATGGAAAGCAAGTCGTGACACAGAGGTAATGCGCACCTTTGCGGAGCATCTGCAAGTCGTTTGGCAAAATTTATGACATATCAATAACATACGTATTTCCTTCACATGTCTGCATGTTATATGCAGGATGTGGGGGATTTTTTTTGGGGGCAAAACAATATGGAATGTGCCATGTTCACTATGGCGGCTTTGATATTTTACTTGCGGGAAGTTGAATGTTAGAATTTAAGCAAGAAACGGTAAGCGCAACCGTTGCATGTTCCAAACACACATTATGATAATGAAAGGGGGATTTCAAATGAATTATATAGCCGTATCTTTGGGGGTAATCGTTGTTGCGTTTGTCTTGTTTTTTTTCCTTAGCTTTAAGGGTGTCAATTTGTTTGCTACGGTTTTGCTTTGTACGGCCCTTGTTGCAATGGTAACACAGGAAGGACTCGCTTCGATATTTACGGTGTTTATGCCATCTGTAGGAAATGTTTTTGCTACATACTTTTTAATGTACACGTTGGGTGGGGCATTTGGCTATTGTCTGATGGAAAGTGGATTAGGTGCTTCTATTGCTAAACATCTAATTCGGGTATTTGGAGAAAAAGGAATTGCGGTGGTTCTATATTTTATCACGTGTCTACTGGTGGCTGGTGGTGTTTCTTCCTATCAGTTTGCGATTCTTGCTATTGCGCTTCCGGTGTTGAAGCAGGCTAATCTACCCAAAAAGGTTGCATTGGCCGCTATGTCTGCAGGAGGTGGTTCTGTAATCTATGGTACACTGATTGGCATGCCAACAGCGCTGAATCTGGCTCCTACGACATTTCTGGGCACGTCTACTACAGCGGGACCTGTGATCAGCATTATATGTTCAGCGTTTTCGGTGGCTTTTGTGGTTTGGTATCTACTCTATCTGTCTAAGCGCTGCAGAGCCAAAGGAGAGGAATTTGTGGCTCACCCAGAAGACACTTTTGTTGCAGAAAACGATGAGCAGCTGCCTCCTGCATGGAAAGGATATGCATGTATTGCGTGTATCATTGGTCTCAGCCTGCTATTTCAGTATGCTTTGAAACTTTCTGCGTTGCAGGCAGTGGTTTACGCACAGGTTTTGAGCATCGTATTTTGTTTTCTTTTGGTAAAAAAGGCTTTTTTACCGCATCTGCTTGATACTTGTACAAAGGGATTCCAGAGCTCTGTAATTCCCTTGATTCTGATTGCTTTTGTCTGTGGATACGGAACAGTAGTGCAAAAAACAGCGGCATTCCAGTGGATAGTCAATGCTGTAATGTCAATGAACATGCATCCATACTTACTGACCTTTGTAGCGGTTAATTTGCTTTCCGGTATGACAGCTAACGGTGTTGCAGGTGTTAATCTTTATTTACAGACCTTTGGCCCTGGTCTTATGAGTGACCCGACGGTTAACCTGGGCGTTATTCATAGGCTTGCTTCTATCTCGGGAAGCGGATTTGATTCGCTTCCACATAATGGTGCAATTTCCTTCCAGCTCTCTGTGTTCCGACTAAGCTACAGGGAAGGCTATTTCCAACAGTTTATGTGCTCGGTGCTGGTAAATCTTTTAGCTGGAGTGATTGCTGTCATTGTGGCTATGTTATTCTTTTAATTTTAAAAACAAAATTATCATTACAGGAGGTATTTATTATGGGAAAACCATTAGCTGATTATGTGAAACTTCCGGAGTTGGAAGAGTATAAGGAGTGGTTTAAAAATTTTGCGGATTTACATCGAGAAGATGGCATTCTTCAAGTGACATGGAAAACGAATGATGGTCCAATGCATCATAGCGGTATGTCTCACCGTGCCATTAGTCAACTGGTGCGTGTGTTGTCCCTGGATTATAAGAATGAAATTATCATTTTTACGCACATTGGTGATAATTGGATGATTGAATCCGATGCTAATGGTTGGGAGACGTATTCGGAGTTGCCGACTCAGCGTTTCCAGCACCAATATTTTGATGACACCAATCTTATCAAGAATATGCTTTTTGATTTAGATGTACCTACGATTGGTGCTATTCCTGGTCCGGGCTTTCATTGGGATTGTCCGATGCTCTGCGATGTAACCATCTGCACTGAAGATACCAAGATAGAAGTCCCTCATGCTCAAGGAGGTATGGTTCCTGGTGATGGTATGGGTCTGCTATGCCAGCACTACTTTGGAACCAAACGCGGCAACTATTATATGATGACCACCCGTCAGTTTAATGCGCAACAGATGTTGGACTGGGGAATGGTTAGTGAAGTCGTCGCGAAGGGAAAGGCGTTGGAACGTGCATGGGAAATCGCGCGAATGTGGAAACATATGCCATATGAGAATCGTACAATTATGTCCAATCTGGCCAAACGTCCTCTGAAAAAGTTATTGGTAGATGACCTGAAACTGCATACAGTGTCTGAGCAGTATGGTTCTCTTTTAAGTGTTGCTGCAGGGCGGATGGGTTATGATTCTGGTCAGCATGACGAGAAATATATCAGCCGGAGCAGTGACTGGCGGTATGCGACTTCTGATATGGAACAACCTCAGACGGCGGAGTCCTGGAGTACCATGTTCAAAAAAGCTGCTCAGTGGAATGAGAAGGTTCGTTCTGGTGAGATTGAGAATCCTTATGTGTTTGAACACAGCAATGAGCCGGAGGGCTACGCGTATTAAAGAACAGGAAGGTGGGTTTTCTGATGCTATCAAGCAAAGTATGTAGCAAAGAGAAAATCATTGAGCAATTTAAAGACGGACAAATTATTGCCATTGGCGGACAGACGGGGCGTTGTATGCCAGATCGGTTGATTGACTGCGTTTTGGAAAGCGGTGCCCGGTATTTGACAATTTACTCATTGGATACAGGGTGGGAAAATAAAGGAATTGGTAAATTAATTCATGAGAGAGTGGTGGACAAAGTAATCACGAGCCATGTAGGAACGAATCCGGAAACCAATAGACTTATCCAGGCGGGACTGATTAAGGTGGAATTGATTCCGATGGGAACTTTTGCAGAGCGTATTCGCTGCGGCGGAATGGGCCTGGGTGGTGTGCTTACAAAAACGGGTTTAGGAACGATTGTGGAAAAAGGAAAGCAGATGATTGAGGTCAACGGTCAGCAATATCTGTTGGAAACCGCCCTTCGGGCAGATGTGGCTTTAACACATAGCCGTAGAGCGGATCCAATAGGTAACCTTACATTCCGAGGTAGTACAGGAAGAGCAGATCATCCACTGATTGCCACCTGCGCAGATTTATCTATTGTCGAATGTGATCATTTCTGTGATTTGGGTGAGATATCCCCTGAAACAGTTGAAGTACCTGGGATGTTTATTGATATGATTTTGGTATAAGGATGTACGGTATGGATAATCGACTTTTTATTGCGAAACGCGCTGCACGATATTTTAAAAGTGGAGATATCGTCAATCTTGGTGTGGGTATTCCAAGTATGTGTGGAAATTATGCCGAGCCAGGTGTGATGTTTCAAACAGAAAATGGCTTTATCGGAGTTGGTCCGGTGGCAGAAGGATTAATGATGAATGACGGTTATTATAATGCAGGCGGAATACCTTATATTCCTTTACCTGGAGGGTGTGGCTTTGATTCGGCGATGTCATTTGGCATTATTCGATCAGGACGGATGGCAGCTACTGTTTTAGGTGCACTTCAGGTGTCTGTAGAGGGGGATTTGGCAAATTGGGCTTCTCAGGGGCGCGCTTTTGGTATGGGAGGTGCAATGGATTTGTGTAACGGTGCCAGACAAGTCATCGTGGCTATGGAATTGACAACAAAGGATGGAAAACCTAAAATTGTCAATCGATGTACGTTTCCACTTACTGCTGCGGGGTGTGTCAATCATATTGTGACAGAGCGATGTGTGATTGATGTGACCACCGATGGTTTAGTACTCTCTGAACTTCGAAAGAATTGTACTATTTCGGAAATTCAATCGGCTGTGGAACCGACGCTGATGATTTCACCTGTGTTAAAAGAGATGGAAGAAAACTAAAGCATACCACTGCCAAATAGACAAATGGCAATGCTGTATTGAATGAAAAAGACTGTGTGACAGTAACGTTAAAATGTTGCTGTTACACAGCCTTTTTAAGTTAGTCCGTAGGAATCAGCACGCAGGCACAATATCCCGGAGACGGCTGAAAACAGTGAATCGTCAGGTTTTTATTGATCTCAGGACTGTAGTCGTGAATGATCCGCTTCGTGCCGTTGAGTGCCACATCGGCATAAGTGACCAGCCATTTTTTGTCGCCGTTTTCAAAGACTTTGTAGAAAGAGCGGTTGATCATATCGGCAACATGCACACCTTCGACGACAGCCATTTCATCATTGCAGTAGTTGAATAACTTTCTCCATTCATCAGTGTGATCACTGTATGAGGGGTTTTGCGTGTGAGATAAATGATATCAGAAATATTAATTCTTTTTCGTTCAAAATAATGTGCAATATTATAGTTCATGGAAACGCTCCTTTATGAATTCTCTTTATTTTTGAGATGGTTTCTTTTTAAACAGTTTTTTGCTTGCTAATCAGATTGGATATGGAGTATAATGTGGCGTAGGATAGATAAATATTATGTAACCTTCAGTTTATAATTGATGGTCTGTGCAGGCAGACATACGAAATTAAGGAGACACGATGCTGCAAATTAAAAATATAAGCAAGACATACAAGACAGGCAACCTTGTTCAGCGGGCGCTGGATGATGTGAGCCTGAATCTCAGAGACAATGAGTTTGTGGCCATTCTGGGACCCAGTGGTTCAGGCAAAACGACGCTGCTGAATATTATCGGTGGTCTGGACCGGTATGACAGCGGTGATTTGATCATTAACGGTATTTCTACGAAGAAATATAAGGACAGAGACTGGGATTCTTATCGAAACCATACCGTTGGTTTTGTGTTTCAGAGTTATAATCTGATCCCACATCAGACAGTATTGGCGAATGTGGAACTGGCCCTGACGATTTCCGGTATTTCAGGAAAGGAACGTCGGGAGCGTGCCATTAAGGCGCTGGAAGAAGTAGGTTTGGGAGATCAGATCCATAAGAAGCCGAATCAGATGTCCGGCGGTCAGATGCAGCGTGTATCTCTGGCTCGTGCCCTGGTGAATAATCCGGATATTCTTCTGGCGGATGAACCGACAGGTGCCCTGGATAGCGAGACAAGTATTCAGGTGATGGATCTGCTGAAAGAAGTGGCCAAGGATCGACTGGTTGTTATGGTTACCCATAACCCTGAATTGGCTTATCAGTATGCGACACGAATTGTCAAGGTGAAGGACGGAAAGCTTCTGGAGGATTCCGATCCTTATGAGATTCCGGAGGATGAAGCGCCGGTGCCGGTGCATAAGAATATGGGTAAGTCATCGATGTCTTTCCTGACGGCATTGTCATTGAGTTTTAATAATCTGAAGACTAAGAAGGCCAGGACGATCCTGGTATCTTTTGCCGGATCTATCGGTATTATCGGTATTGCCATGATTTTGTCCCTGTCCCATGGAGTGAATAAATACATTGAAGACATGGAGGAAAAGACCATGTCGGAATACCCATTGCAGATTACAAAGACCACAACGAATATGATGTCATTGAGTGCGGATATGATGACGCCGTCCAAGAAACCGACCAGCACGGATAACAAAGTTAAGGAAATGCAGATCCTGACACAGCTTGTATCCGGAACAGAGTATAACGATCTGAAGTCTTTGAAAACCTATTTTGAAAGCGGAAAGTCCGATATTAAGAATCAGACAAAGGCGATTGAGTATGATTTTGGCATTACGCCGCAGATTTATCTGCAGGAAGATAACGGCAAAGTGCGTCAGGTTTGCCCGGATCAGACGCTGACTTCTCTGTCCGGTTCATCATCCATGATGCTGGCCATGATGGGCAGCAGCGGCTTTGAACAGTTTCATGCGCTGCCGGCCAATGATGCCCTTTACAAGGATCAGTATGATGTGAAGGCCGGCCATTGGCCGGAGAATGATCATGAGTGTGTGGTTATTCTGACCCAGGATGGACAGATTTATGATATGACGCTGTATTCACTGGGACTGAAATCCGGGGAGGAACTGGACAAGATTCTTGAGGCAGTTTCCGATGATAAAGCAGTGGAAGTCAATGAGGATCCGGAAACCTATGATTATGAGGATTTTCTCGGGGTGACCCTGAAACTGGTCAATGCCAGTGATTATTATGTGTATGATGATGAGTTTTCCGTGTGGAAAGATAAGTCGGATAATGATAAATATGTCAAAGATTTGGTGAAAAACGGTGAAGAACTGAAGGTTGTCGGCGTTGTTCAGCCAAAGGAAAGACAGGATATTACCACATTGACAGCAGGTGTCGGCTATCCGGCGTCTCTTTTGAATCATGTGATCCAGGAAGCAGCCCAGAGTGATATTGTGAAGGATCAGCTGAAAGACAAGAAGACCAATGTCTTTAACGGCAAATCTTTTGATGACCCGGATGACGAAGATGGATTGAATATGGAAGACCTGTTCAAAATCAATGAGGAAGCCTTCAAAGATGCTTTTAAGGTGGATACCTCCAGGATGAATATGGATGCTTCGGCATTTTCGGATATGGACTTCAGTGATGTGGATATGAGTGATTTGATTGATGCTAATGCGTTATCCGCTGCAATGCCGTCTTTCTCGACTAATGATATTCAGGATATTATGAATGGTGTATCCGTGAATCTGACGCAGGATACCCTGACTGAGCTTTTCAATGCATTATTGAAGGGCTATCAGGATTCTGTGGGGGATGATCCGGCAACAGATATTACCGGATTGACAGCTGGCCTGAAACAGTATCTGACCTCGGATGAAGCTGTTCAGTATTTATCGCAGAAATTGAAGGATATTTTGCAGCCGCAGCTGGAAGGCGTGATCACAGAAGATATGCTGAAGGATTTTGTTGGCCGTGTGATGGAAGATTATCAGGAATTTGCCTTAAAACAGGAGAATCCGGATGATTTTAACACGAATTTCAGAGCTTATCTGGAAACAGACGCTGTGAGCCGTATTCTGTCGGAGGAACTTGCGGGAATCAAGGATAAATTGTCCGGAGTCACAATTACGGATGATCAGATAAAAGAAATTCTTACTGATCTGGCCAATGGATACGGTGAGTATGCAAAAGCCAATAATCTGGCACAGCCTGATAAGATTCAGGCAGCTTTTCTGAAGTATATTTCTTCCGATGCCGGACAGAAGCTGCTCTTACAGTATGCGGAAAAGATTGTGGATACAAAGACGCTGCAGGCAAATCTCCAGAATAAGATGGCCAGTGTCATGGGTGGTTTTACCAATGAACTGACCAGTCAGATCAGCAGTGCTATGGGAAAAGTCATGGAGCAGGTTGGTACAAATCTTCAGAAATCCATGGGAAATGCCATGACATCCCTCATGGGTAATATGCAGGATATTTTTTCCATTGATCCGGATGCATTTGCAAAGGCAATTCAGGTGAATATGTCGGAGGATGATCTACAGGAGTTGATGACATCCCTTATGACAACCAGCACGGTTTCTTATGAAAGTAATCTGAATAAAATGGGATATGCTGACGAGAATGACCCGCAGACGATTTCCATTTATCCGATTGATTTCGACAGTAAACAGGTGGTAGACCAGATTATTGAGGATTACAACGATGACATGAAGAACAGCGGTCAGGAGGACAAAGTGATTTCCTATACAGATATGGTAGGGGTGATGATGTCTTCAGTCACATCCATTGTGAATATGATTTCCTATGTCCTGATTGCATTTGTGGCCATTTCGCTTGTTGTATCCTCCATCATGATTGGTGTTATTACCTATATCAGTGTACTGGAACGAAGGAAAGAGATTGGTATTCTTCGTGCCATTGGTGCCAGCAAAGGAAATGTGGGTGCTGTGTTTAATGCAGAGACCTTTATTATCGGCCTGTTGGCGGGCCTGATCGGTATCGGTCTGACGATTATTGCTATCTTCCCGATGAACTATATTATTCACACTGTATCCGGTAATACGGATGTGAATGCGGCACTTCCGATTGGCGCAGCCTTTATCTTAATTGCATTGAGCGTTGTTCTGACACTTTTGGGCGGCCTGATTCCTGCCAATAAAGCTTCAAAGAGCGACCCGGTAACAGCACTGCGAACAGAATAGGGTAGTTGGCAAAAGAAAATTACTTTGAAAAATAAATGGCATATGACATTTTGAGCAAAGTATGATAGAATATAAGTAAGCAATGAATGGGGGTATTGATCATGAAATTTGTTACATTGGTGGAGGATACGACAAAATGTGAGCTTGGGGCAGAGCATGGACTCAGTATTTATGCGGAAACAGAGAAGCACAAGCTGCTCTTTGATGTGGGAACAACAGATTTATTTATTAAGAATGCCAAAGCATTGGGGATAGATTTATCTCAGGTGGATACGGTTGTTATTTCCCACGGGCACAATGACCATGGCGGCGGGCTGGATGCTTTTCTGGCAATCAATGACCATGCTGTGATTTATTTGCAGGAGAAGGCATTTAATGATCATTATACAGCTAAAAAGACCGGGCCGGAATATATCGGTCTGAATCAGGCATTGAAGACACACCCGCAGGTGAAACTGTTGGATGGCAGTTATGTGATTGATGATGAACTGCAGATTTACAGCCATGTGACAGGTGAAATCTATGAGACGAACAAAAATCTGCTGAAAGAAGATAAGACAAGAGATGACTTTGTGCATGAACAGCATCTGCTTATTCAGGGCAGGAAGAATGTGCTTCTTATGGGCTGCGGTCATAAAGGTGTGCTGAATATTATCAGACAATGTCCGGCAGCACCGGATATCGTGATTGGCGGTTTCCACCTCTACAGTCCTAGAACAGGCGAATGTCTGCCTGAACCGGTTATCATGGATTTGGCAGCGAATCTTCCGGATGCTGTTTATTACACCGGACATTGCACCGGCGATAAGGCGCTGGAAATCCTGACACGGGAATTGCGGGAAATTCATCCGCTGATGACGGGAACTGTGATAGAGGTATAAGTGACAGACGTTAAGAATTGAATGAACTGCTTCAAATTAAGTCAGGACAGGCTTAGTTTGAAGCAGTTTTTTGAATAAGAGCAAAAATAGTCATTCTTCCCCCTTGAAAAATGGATAGTGTTGTCTTAAAATAATTAGCGGTATTTTATTGTTTTTAGTAATCAAAAGCATTTATTGTGAAATTTCAGAAGTCGTGATATTCCGTACACAATAGAGTTTCGCAGCATGCAATAAGAAAGGCATTTCAATAAATGAGAAAATTAACAGACAACCAATGGGAAGTTTTGATGCACTGGCTGCTGACTTTGGTGGGCGGTTTCATGGGAACTTATGCAGTTCTGCTGCATGCCGGCAACTTCGGCTCGGCACAGACAGGCAACATTATGGAAATGGCGGCAGATCTGATTTCGATGGAATGGTCGAAGGTGCTGCTTCGATTGATTGCATTCATCATTTTCGGTTTCGGTGTGGTATCCGCTTATCTTTTGACTAATTATACGAAATTGAACATGCGAAAGCTGGCCTTGTGGGTAGATGCAGCAGGATTAACACTGGCGTCACTGCTCCCGCTGGATCCGGTGTTGGTGGGCCTTTATCCGATTTTCTTCTGTGCTTCCTTTCAGTGGGGTGTATACTCTGCGGCAGGCGGATTTAACAGCGCCTCTATTTTTACAACGAATAACTATAAGCAGGCGCTTCTCGGATGGACGCAGTACATACTGACAAAGGATAAGGAATTCCTTAGGAAGGGGATTATCTATTCATTTACTGTATTGTCGTTTTTTGGTGGGGCATGTCTGGGTGCATGGTCCGTGTATATATTGAATGTGCGGGGGGCATATGTGGCATTTATTCCTCTTGTACTTGCGAGAATCCTGATTGCTGTCGGTGAAAGTCCTGTTGAGGATGAGACACCTGCAGAGTTGGCAGCAGAGGCAACGGAAGAAGCAGAAGAAGCCGTTCTTCTGGAAGAGGAATTACCGAAAGAATTGCCAAAGTAAAGTGTCAAAAAATGTCGTTATCCGTTGACGGTCTACTTATCAAACGATATAATACAGTTATGTCGATTTTTGGAAAGGGGAAGAGGAAATGTTTTCTATGATATTCAATACATCGAATTTTCTGCTTTTGATCATTGTCTGCGTAATTTGCTACACTTTTTGGGCACCTTACATTCGCGGCAAGAAGACAAAGGCAGTTGTAGATGGTTATGTTCATCCGAAGGAAGGCAAGAATTGTGATCTTGTCTGGTGTTATCGTCTGATGTATCGTGAACAGAAGGCCGGAAAGCGTCTGTATTGTTACACAAGAAAGACTTATGATACCCGTGAAGAGATGCGTGCGAAGTATCCGAAGGGCACAGAAGTGAATATTAAGCATTATGTGCAGGATAAGGACAGCGATGAGATGGGTATTATTCTGGATGATAATGATGACAGAAAGGTTCAGTGGATGTATACATTGACGGCTGTTCTTGGCTGTATCGGACTTGGTGTCGGTTACCAGCTGCTGTTGCTGCAGATGGGCAGATAGGGCCTTTATCAGACAAATGAAGAGACAAAAAGCTGTTTCCGGGGAGAGAACTCCTTGTGAGAAACGGCTTTTTTGTGTCTGCCGGGATATTGTTGAGAAAGATATGATTGGACTATTGATTATTTAAAACAGTAATGTTATTATTAATAATATGAATGCAAATGGGGAGAAAATGATTTTGGATAAGAAATTATATGACAATTACGTGAAGATACTGGAGAATGAACTGGTGCCGGCATTGGGATGTACGGAACCCATTGCCATTGCCTATGCCGCAGCCAAGGCCAGAGAAATTCTGGGAGAATTTCCGGATCATGTGGAAATGCGATGCAGCGGCAATATTATCAAGAATGTCAAGGGTGTGACGGTACCGAATTCTGACGGGCAGAAAGGTATTGATGTGGCAGCGATTCTTGGTATCGTAGGCGGCGATGCATCCAGAGAGCTGGAAGTGCTGGAATCCGTGAAGCCTGAGGATGTGGAGAAGACAAGAGAACTGGCGGCGGCAGGATATTGTACATGCACACTGCAGGAGGATGTGGCGAATCTTTATATTGTGGCTAAAGTGTGTAAAGACAGCCACTATGCGGAGGTAACCATTATTAACCGCCATACATATATTACGAAGATTGTAAAAGATGATGCGATTCTTTTTGAAGCGGCAGTCAGTGAAGAATCCAGCAATTATGTGGATAAGTCTTTATTAAATGTGAAAGATATTCTTGAGTTTGCCAATACAGTGGATATCGATGATGTCAGAGCCGTATTAAAGAGACAAATCGATATGAACTCGGCCATTGCGGATGAAGGGCTGATGCATCCTTACGGTGCACAGATCGGCCGTACACTTCTGCAGGTATATGGAGATGATGTGAAGATTCGTGCGAAGGCGAGAGCAGCAGCCGGTTCCGATGCACGAATGGGCGGCTGTTCTCTGCCTGTCGTTATTAATTCCGGCAGCGGCAATCAGGGAATGACGGTGTCTTTGCCGGTTATTGAATTTGCCAAGTCTTTATTCTGTACAGAAGAACAGCTGTATCGTGCGTTGGTTGTGAGCAATCTGGTGGCAATCCATCAGAAGAAGTATATCGGCAGCCTGTCCGCATACTGCGGCGCTGTCAGTGCAGCATGCGGAAGCGGTGCCGCCATCACTTATCTTTACGGCGGCAATTATGAGGACATTTCCGCAACGATTGTGAATACGATTGGTAATGTCGGCGGTATTGTCTGCGATGGAGCGAAATCTTCCTGTGCGGCAAAGATCGCATCTGCGGTAGATGCGGCGATCCTGGGGCATTTTCTCGGAAGAAAGCATCACTGGTTCCAGCCTGGGGAAGGCATTGTTCAGAAGGATGTGGAAGGTACTATCAAGAGTATGGGCTATATTGGCCGTGTCGGTATGAAAGATACAGACAAGCAGATCCTGAACATTATGATCGATCAGGTTAAGGTTGATTAAAATAAAAGCTGATCGAAATAGTAGGAAATGGCTAAAATAGCGGATATACCAAAAATTTTGTTTACGGCAGAAAGGCTTTAAGGGATAATATTATTCAGCTGTTTGATCAAGTATTAAAACGGCGAATATAATTATAAATTTTCTCAATGATAATGGAGGAGAGATTATGAAAGGAACATTTAAAAAGGTTCTGGCTATGGCATTGGCAATGACCATGGCAGCAGGCGTTCTGACAGGCTGCGGTGGCAAGGATCCTGTGGCAGATACATCTGCATCCGGTGAAACAGCAGCAGCCGGAAGTGAAGCAACAGGCACAACAGGTACTGCAGACACATTTACGTATGCCATCGGCGGTGATCCGGGTGCCAACGTGAATGTTATTACAACAAATGACCGTTTTGGCCTGATGACGATCAAGATGATTTACTCGCCACTCTGCATGTACAATGCAGACGGTATCAACTGGTTCCTGGCAACAGGTGTTGATACATCCGATGACAACACAGAGTATACATTCCATCTTCGTGATGATGTTAAGTGGTCTGATGGCGAGCCATTTACAGCAGATGACGTTGTCTTCACTTACGAAGCCATGGAGAATCCGGATAATGCAGGCTGGGCTTATTCACAGCTTGTTTATAATCAGGGCGCAACAAAGATCGAGAAGATTGATGATTACACAGTGAAGTTCACAATGCCTTTTGCAAGTGCAGCTTCTCTGGAAATGCTGTGCAACATCTTTATCATGCCTGAGCATATCTACAAAGATGTGACAGATTTCGAGAACAATGAATTCAATACAAAACCTGTCGGTACAGGCCCATATGTGATGTCTGAGTATTCTGCAGGTTCTTATGTGAAGTTCTCTGCCAATGACACATATTTCCTTGGCAAGCCAAGCATTGGTACAATCGTTTACAGAATTATCGAGAATTCCAACACAGCGATGATGGCTATTCAGAGCGGTGAAGTGGATGCGTGGGTGGCAACACCTTCAGAAATCGGTCAGATGAATCTCGAAGCGAACAACCTGACAACTTACGCTTACAGCGAAGGTCGTGTTGGTTACATGGCCATCAATGTGAAGCAGATTCCGGATCAGAAGGTACGTCAGGCCATCTTCTACGCATTGAATACAAAGGATATTGATGATGCTGTTTTCCTGAGCGATGAGTATTATGATATTCCGACAAGCTTTCTGCCGCCTACAAGTGAATTCTATACAGACAATGTTGAGAAGTATGATCAGGATATTGAGAAAGCCAAAGCACTTCTGAAAGAAGCTGGCGCAGAAGGTCTGAAGGTTGAACTGACTTACAGTGGTTCTGATTCTGCACAGGCAACACAGGCTGCCATGATTCAGGAACAGTTGGCTGCAGTTGGTATTACATGTTCATTAAACGGTATGGACAGTACAGCCATGATCGATCAGCTTGCAAAGGAAGACACAACAATTCAGATGTACCTGAATGGTTATATTATGGGTATTGATCCGGATACATTCTATCCTATGTTTGGTACAGATGGTGGTTATAACTATATGCACTATGATTTCACAGAAATCGATGATCTGTTCAAACAGGGTCGTGAAACATCCGATGAAGCAGAGCGTAAAGCCATCTATGAGAAACTTCAGCAGACACTTCAGGATGAAGCCTGCTTCTATCCATTAGTTTCCAACAAGCGTATCCTTGTTGTTAACAAACGTGTCGGCGGTGTTGAAGATGCCAAGCTTGTACCTGTTTATACATTTGAGGATACATCTAAACTGACACTCAGCGAATAAGCACTTTAGGCGGATGAAAAGGATTTTCTTTATGTCTGCTTTGGATTGATTGGTGTGAAGCGCATATTGGGCGGCTGCAGGACTGATTTTTGCAGCCGCTTATTATATAGCAAAGTAAATTTCGTATATTTACGACAAGGAGTAAAATGATATGGCAAAGTACATCATTAAAAGAATACTGGCAGCCATTCCTATGGTTCTGATCATTACGGTTATATGTTTTGCTTTGATGAATCTGGCACCTTATGATGCGATCGACGCAATGACGACGCCGAATATGTCACCGGAGACGGTCGCATTGATCAAGGCAAAATATGGATATGATCAGCCGGTATATATTCAGTATATCCGATGGCTCGATGGCCTGATCAACGGCAATTTCGGTTATTCCATCGTTACCCATCAGAGCATTTCAGCGGATCTCGCAATCCGTATTCCGAATACGATCAAATTGATCCTTCCGGCTTATCTGCTGGCCTATGCACTGGCAATTGTGCTGGGGCTGATCGCCGGTTCCCATAAGAATAAATGGGCAGACAAACTCATTGACGGTATCTGCGCCATTGGTATCGCACTGCCTACTTTCTGGGTATCGATGCTTTTAATATATTTCCTGGGCTACAAACTGAATGTGCTTCCTATCGTGGGTATGCATACCATTGGCCAGGAGAATTCCATGATTGATTATCTGAGACATTTTCTGATGCCGTTTATTGCGCTTTTCTTAAGCTTTCTGCCGGATGCGACACGTTATGTGCGTTCCTCAACGATTACGCAGTATTCTGAAGATTATGTCATGGTACAGCAGGCTTTCGGTGCGTCAAAGGCAGAGATTATGTTTAAGCATGTCTGCAAGAATGTTCTTCTGCCGATCATTACAAAACTCGGCATGGCATTGCCGATGCTTGTAACAGGTGCAATCATTACAGAGACAATTTTCGGATGGCCGGGTGTTGGTCCGTATTTCGTAAAAGCGATTCAGGGTATGGATTATCCGATCGTTATGGTCATTCTTGTGTTGTCTTCAACATTGGTTATCCTGGGCAACCTGCTGTCAGATATCCTGTATTGTTTGACGGACCCGAGAATTAAGGATTTGGGGTGATAGTGATGGCGAAGAATAAAAGTGATCAGAAAAGAAGAATTGAAAATGTTTTAAGTGCATTAAAGCATGACAAGCTGGCAATTGCCTCCCTTGTATTCCTTGTGATTATTATCGCGCTGGCACTTCTGGCACCAATCCTGCCCTTGGACCCGAATACCACCGATGTGCGCAATATGTTTCAGCCGCCTTCACCGGAGCATTGGTTTGGTACTGATGATATCGGCCGTGACTATTTATCACGAGTAATCTATGGCGGTCGTGTATCATTGTTAGTAGGTTTTCTTGCCATGATAACCTGTGTCTGTGTCGGCGTATTAGTGGGTACGGTTTCCGGTTATTGCGGCGGATGGATCGACAGTATCCTGATGCGTATCGTGGATATCATGTCATCCATTCCATGGATGGTACTTGTTACAGTTATTAGTCTTTTCCTGAAGCGTGGTCTTAAATCCATTATCATTGTTATCGGTTTCTTTACGTGGATGGAAATTGCCCGCCTGGTTCGAGCGGAGACACTGTCTCTGAAAGAACGTGAATATGTCATGTATGCCAAATTTGTCGGCATTCCGGGATATGTGATTATTTTGAAGCATATTATTCCTTCCGTGCTTCCGACAATCATTATTGCGGCATCCACAGGCATTGCCAATGCGATCATGACAGAGTCTTCCTTGAGTTTCCTGGGCCTTGGTATCCAGCAGCCGATGTCTTCATGGGGAAGTCTTCTTCAGAATGCCCAGAGCTATATGCAGAATGCGATTTATATGGCGATTCTTCCGGGTCTTCTGATTGTGCTGACAATTTTTGCATTTAATAAACTGGGCAATCTCCTCCGTATTTTTGTGGAACCGAGAGTAATGTCCGGTGAGAAAGATTAGGAGGTTTGAGGATGGACGAGAATAAGATGACACAGACAGGTGAGCGTCTTCTGACCGTGGATAATCTGAAGACCACCTTTATGATCCACAAGACAAAGGTTGAAGCTGTGCGCGGAGCCAGCATCCATGTGGATGACGGAGATATCCTTGCTGTGGTAGGTGAATCCGGAAGCGGCAAGAGTGTCCTGATGAAATCCATTATGGGACTGCTTCCGGAGAATGCTCAGACAACAGCAGACAGTCTGGTTTATATGGGACGCAATCTGCTGGAGTTTTCTGCAGACGAGCGAAGAAAAATGCGAGGCAAAGAATTTGCCATGATTTTCCAGGATCCGATGACAGCGCTTAACCCGCTGAAGAAGATCGGTGCTCATCTGACAGAAGTGCTGATGCGTTACCGCAAGCTAAACAAGAAACAGGCACGCGAGGAAGCTATTGAGGCCCTCCGCAAAGTCGGCATTCCTTCCCCTGAGAAGCGTCTGGATCAGTATCCCCATGAATTTTCAGGGGGCATGCGTCAGCGTGTACTGATTGCCATGGCATTGTGCTGCAAACCGAAGCTGCTCATTGCCGATGAGCCGACAACGGCGCTGGATGTGACCATTCAGGCACAGATTCTTGAATTATTAAAACAGTTAAGAGACGAAGAAAAGATGAGCGTTGTGCTCATTACCCATGACCTGGGTGTGGTGGCCAGCCTCAGCAACCGTATTTCCGTTATGTACGGCGGCTTAATCATGGAAGAAGGATTGACGGACGAAATTTTCTATGCACCGAAGCATCCGTATACGAGAGCATTGCTGCATGCGATTCCGCAGCCGACAACAGGGGTGAAGGAACGATTGGAAGCTATTCCGGGTATGGCCCCTTCATTGACGAATCCGCCGGCGGGATGTCCGTTTGCGGAACGCTGTAAGTACGCTTGTGAGAAGTGCGAATCCGAGATACCGGCGTATCGTCAGTATACCAGGACACAGCGTGCCATGTGCGTATTTACGGAAGAAGAATTAAATGCAATGGATAAGGAGGGAAAAGCCGATGGCAGAACAGAATAATCAGATCCTGTTGGAGACAAAAGACCTGCAGAAGCATTTCCCGATCAAGGATTTCTTTGGCCGTAAGAAGCAGGCAGTCAAGGCGGTAGACGGTATTACATTCCAGATCAGAAAAGGTGAGACATTCGGTCTTGTGGGCGAGTCCGGCTGCGGTAAATCGACGCTGGGCAGAACACTGATCCGTATGTATGAGCCGACAGGCGGACAGATTATTTTTGACGGCGAAGATATCACAAAGCTTGAAGGCGCCAAACTGCAGCCTTATCATAAGCGTATGCAGATTATTTTCCAGGATCCGTATTCAGCTCTGGATCCGCATCACAATGTGGAGGAGATTATCCGTGAACCGATGTCCCTTTATACCAACGCATCAAAAAGCGATATTGATGAACAGATCGTAGAGCTGCTGAAGAAGGTTGGTATGAAAGCGGATGATATGTATAAATATGCCTATGAATTTTCCGGCGGTCAGCGTCAGAGAATCGGTATTGCCCGCGCTTTGGCAGTGAAACCGGAGTTTTTGCTCTGTGATGAACCGATTTCAGCGCTGGATGTGTCCATTCAGGCACAGGTTGTCAATATGCTGGAAGATCTTCAGGAGGAACTGGGACTGACGTATCTGTTTGTGGCCCATGATCTGTCGATGGTTCGACATATTTCAACACGTATCGGCGTCATGTATCTGGGCAAGATCGTGGAGATCGCAGAGAGTGATGAATTATATGATCATCCGATGCATCCGTATACAGAGGCGCTTCTGTCGGCCATTCCTGTGGCGGATCCGGAACTTGCGAGAAGCTCAAAGCGCAAGATCATCAAAGGTGATCTGCCGAGCCCGATGGATGTTCCGGGCGGTTGTCGTTTCCATACAAGATGTCCATACGCTAAACCGGAGTGCAGTCAGATGGAACCACCGCTGGTCGAGCGGACGCCGGGGCATTTTGTGGCCTGCCATATCCGGTAGTGCTGCAGCAAATTTGACCTGCATTTGATTTGAATAGAATGATTCGAACAAAAGTGTACTTCTATATGAAAGAAAGTGTTCTTTTCTTTCTTTTGGAAGTACACTTTTTGGTTTAAACGGTGTATGATAAGGTTTATGAATGACTGAAGGGAATGGATATAAATTATGAAACGTATGCTTTTAACAACATTATGTTATATAGAAAAGGGTGATCAGTATCTGATGTTGCATCGTGTCAAAAAAGAGCATGATATCAACAAGGATAAGTGGATCGGTGTTGGCGGCAAGTTTGAGGACAAGGAAAGTCCGGAGGATTGTCTGTTTCGGGAAGTACGTGAAGAAACCGGACTGACTTTGACGTCATGGAAGTTCCGGGGCATCATCACTTTTGTGACAGACCGTTATGAGACAGAATTTATGCACCTTTATACAGCGGATGACTGGGAAGGTGAGATGATTGAGTGCAATGAAGGCAATCTGGAGTGGCTGGACAAGAAAGAAGTATTTAATCTGAAAGTCTGGGAGGGAGATAAGATCTTTTTCTGGCTGATGCAGCATGATGCACCATTCTTTTCACTGCGGCTGGAGTATGTGGGAGATGAACTGGTGTCCTATTCACTGAATGGTATTTATCACAGACAGAAGGCTGAAGGACAGAGTATGTATCAGGAATTTCTGGATACTTACAGAAGCTAGTACATCGTTTTCGAAATAACTACACCATTCGCATCCTACGCGATTGGTATAGTTATTTACGAAACGATGTACTGGAATTCGACAATGTATAAGATGGGCAGGATAAATCATAGACATAATCAAATTTTTTTGTCTGAAATCTTGTCTGCTGCAAATAATATATGCTATACTAGAACAAAATGAGTTGTGAAACAGGGCGACAAGCCCTGTTTTTTTAGGCCAACAAGGAGGAACAATATGAGTAAAACAAAAGTCTGGATTATTGGTGCCAAAGGAAGACTTGGCAGTACCATTAGTGATGCCCTTGACCGTATGGAATACAATGTACTGACATCGGATATGGATGTGGATATTACCGACATGGATAGTGTGACAGCATTTATGGACATGAGCCATCCGGCAGTCGTCATTAATTGCGCAGGTTATAATACCCATAACTGGCTGGAAGAGGATATGGTGAAGGCGTTTAGAGTCAATGCTATTGGTGCGAGAAATGTTGCTTCTGCATCCCGTAAAGTGGGCGCAAAACTCATTCACATGTCAACAGATGACGTATTTGACGGACAGGGGAATGAACCACTGAATGAATTTGATACAGCAACTCCGGATACAATTTTTGGTAAATCCAAGCTGGCGGGAGAAAATTTTGTGCGTGAATTGAACCCGAAGCATCTGATTGTTCGTAGTTCATGGGTTTATGCCAAAGAGGGCAGCTGCTTTGTAAATTCTGTGATTCGTCAGGCAAAAGAAGGCGGTGTCATTCAGGTGGCAGCAGAACAGTACAGCAGTCCGACAAGTGCAAAAGTGCTTGCTGATTTTGTTATGAAGATGATTGATGCCAATGAATATGGTATTTATCATGCTTCCTGTGAGGGGTGCTGCAGCCGTGTAGAAGCAGCAGAAGAGATCCTTCGATGCATGGGGCAGGATCCGACAGGCAGAATTGAGGAAATATCTGCCGAAGCAGGCAAGAACAGCCCGAGAAGGACAGATCTTCAGAATCTGATGATGAAGGTAACCGGAATTTACCAGATGCCTGACTGGAAAGATGCGATGCGGGATTATATTCAGGAATTGAGGGGGTAGGAAAATGGCAAAAGAAAAAAGCAAAAAGAAGCTGGGAATGACCACACTGATTTTTATCGGTTTATTCCTTGGTGCATTTACCGGTATTATTTTGTATTACTTTGTTCCGGCAGGATATATGAGAGATACCGTGTTGGTGGATGGTATATTCTATGTTGTCGGACAGGGCTTTTTAAGACTCATGCAGATGCTGGTTGTGCCGCTTGTATTCTGCTCCCTGATCTGCGGTAGTGCGGCTATTGGTGATACGAAGACCCTTGGCAAAGTCGGTGTGAAGACCATTGTATTCTATCTTTTTACAACGGCTCTGGCGATTTCGATCGCCCTTGCGGTGGGAACGATTGTCAAACCGGGACTTGGACTGGATACAGCTGCGATTCAGACACAGGATGTCACTGTAGCTGAGAGTACGACTCTGACAGAGACGTTATTAAATATCATTCCGACTAATCCCATTGGAGCATTGGCGAATGGTACCATGCTTCAGGTGATCGTATTTGCACTTTTTGTCGGCATTATTCTTGCAAAACTGGGAGAAAGAGTGGAAGTTGTTTCTAACTTTTTTGCACAGTTCAATGATATTATGATGGAGATGACCAATATGGTCATGATGGCAGCGCCGATTGGCGTGTACTGCCTCATTGCCAGAACATTTTCCAATATCGGTTTTTCGGGATTTATTCCGATGGCAAAATATATGCTCTGTGTACTTGGAGCACTGGCGATTCATTGCCTTGGCAGTTATTCTGCATTGATGGCAATCTTTACAAGGCTGAATCCGTACAGATTTATCCGTAAGTATTTCCCTGTTATGAGTTTTGCTTTTTCAACAGCAACATCTAATGCTACGATTCCGATGGCAATTGAGACCCTGGATGAAAAAATTGGTGTATCCAAGAAGATTTCTTCATTTACGATTCCGTTGGGAGCAACGATCAATATGGATGGTACAGCAATCATGCAGGGTGTTGCCGTCTGCTTTGCTGCCCAGGCATTTGGCATTACTTTGACACCGACGGATTATCTGACTGTTATCGCAACGGCAACATTAGCTTCCATTGGTACAGCAGGTGTGCCTTCTGTTGGTTTGATTACATTGTCTATGGTATTTGCTTCTGTTGGGCTTCCTGTAGAGGCCATTGCCATGATCATGGGTATTGACCGAATCCTGGATATGGCCAGAACAATGGTTAATATTACGGGTGATGCAATGTGTACGGTTATTGTGGCGAATCAGGACGGTGCACTGAATCGGGATGTATTTAACAGCAAATAGAAGAACTGAATAAGTATATTGTGTATAAAAGGTATCCGTGTTGATAAATGCGGATACCTTTTGTCTGTTACATCCGTTTCAGTTCAGGGAGAACTGTGGAGAGCATTACGATGAAGCAAAGACTGCCGCCGATAACATTGGAGACGGGTTCGGCCATAAAAACACCGTTTGGGCCAATGTTCAGGGCATAAGGCAGGATATAAGTCAGGGGCACCACAATGATGACTTTACGCAGTATGGAGAAAAAGATGGCATATTTCTTCTTGTTGAGGGCTTTGAAAATTGTTTGGCCCACATATTGCAGCAGCATGAAGATAAATGCAGCAAAATAAAGTTTCATGGCGGGGACGGTATCGGTCATCAGGGCCTGATCCGAGCTGAAAATACCGATCAGGAAGCGAGGTGCAGCCAGAATCACGCTCCAGATGAGCAGCGTATAGATCAGCGCTAAAACAGCCATGGTGATACCGGCCTGACGTATTTTTTGGGGGCGTCTGGCACCGTAATTGTAGCTGATGATCGGCGAGGAACCTTCTGTGATGGCGTAAATCGGTGTTTCGACCATCTGACGGACACTGGAGATGATGGTCATAACGGATATGTAGACATCACCGCCTGTAACGGACAGGACATTGTTGGCGCAGATAGTGACAAGACTGTTGGTCAGCTGCATAATAAATCCGGCAGTTCCGAGGCTGACGATATTTTTGGCATCTTCACCGCAGGATGCCAGTTCGGTTTTGGAAAGAAAACGGATCCGATATTCTGCTTTGTAGTGTAAAAAGTACAAAACAAAGGCAGCAGACAATGTCTGCGAAATAACCGTGGCAATGGCGGCGCCTTTGATGCCGAGTCCGAATACAAAGATAAACAGCGGATCCAGCAGAAGGTTGGTGATAGCGCCGATGATAACGGAGATCATGCCGGTTGTTGCATAGCCCTGGGCATTAATGAAAGGATTCATGCCGGTGGCAGCCATGGATGGAAATGTACCGAGCAGATAGATCATCAAGTAGGGGTATGCATAGGCCAACCCGGCATCAGAAGCACCAAAAAGTACCAGAATCGGTCTGGCAAAGAGCAGTCCTACGATCATCAGGATAACCGCGCATAATGTCAGCAGGGTAAAGGATGTATTCATCAGAAGTCCGGCTTTCGCATGATTGCCTTTGCCGCGTTCAATGGAGAAGATCGGCGCACCGCCGGTGCCGAACAGGTTGCTGAAGGCTGTGATAATGACGATGATCGGGAAACAGAGTCCAACAGCGCCGAGAGCCGTGGTGCCAACGTCAGGGATACGGGCAATATAGACACGGTCAACGATATTGTAGAGAAGACTCATGATCTGGGCTACAAGCATCGGCAGAGCGGCTTTCAGAATGTTGCTGACGATATTGCCATTTTCAAAATCAATGCGTTTCATAAAAAATCATTCCTTGTTTACAAATTTTTCTTGATGTAGTATAACATGAAATGAACTATATGAAAAATATTGTTTTTATATCTATCCTATAGATTTTTTATATAGAAGGCTGATTTAATGACGGTTCAGAAAAATATTCTCAGGAATTGAGCGAGACGACTCAGAAATATTCAAAACAACTATATTAGGAATCAAAACTAAAGAAAACTGTAAAGAATGAACGTGTCTGCTATGAATTCGTTCATTCTTTACAGTTTATTGAGATTTGGGAAAGTTTTGCCCTTTATAACTCCGGATGCCGTTTAAAGTAATCCTTTGTTTCGTTTCTTACCACGCCATTCAATGCCAGCAGTGCGATTAAGTTCGGGAATGCCATAAGTGCATTAAAGATATCGGCAATGTTCCATACGGCAGCAACGGTCATATAAGGACCGATGAAAACGCAGATAATGTACAGCCAACGGTAGGTTTTGACAGCTGTCTGGTTTCTGTTCAGAAGATATTCCAGACAGCGTTCGCCATAGTAATCCCAGCCGAGGATGGTTGTAAATGCGAAGAATACAAGGCAGAGCATCAGTGAGAAAGATGCCACAACCGGAGGGAACGGAAGACCCTGCTGGAAAGCAGTTGTAGTGATGGCAACACCTTCAAGGCCTGTATTCCATGTTCCGGTAATAACGATAGAAAGACCTGTCATGGAGCAGATAACGATTGTATCGATAAATGTACCTGTCATAGAGACAAGACCCTGACGGACAGGCTCTTTTGTCTGAGCGGCGGCAGCAGCGATAGGTGCGCTTCCGAGACCGGATTCGTTGGAGAAGATACCTCGCTGGATACCTTTCTGCATAGCCATGATCATAGTACCCATAGCGCCGCCGGCCAAAGCACTGCCTGTAAAAGCAGATTTCACGATGGTTACGATGGCAGCCGGAACAGCTGTGATGTTGGTGATCAGGATGATCAATGCCAGAGCTACATAAAGAACTGCCATAAAAGGCACAACAATCTGAGCAACTTTGGAAATTCGCTGGATGCCGCCGAGAACAACCAGACCGACACATAATGTCAGCACAAGACAGGCGATAACGGTTGCCCATGAGTAGGTATTGCCGAACAGTGTGACGGTATGTGCCATATTCGGATCAAAGAAATTTTTCACTGCGGAAGCGATACCATTGACCTGTGTAAAGGTACCGATACCGAACAGACCAACACCGGCACCGAAGAAGGCAAAAATTTTGGCAAGCCAACGCCATCCGTGTCCCATCCCGTTTTCAATATAGTAGAAAGGACCGCCGAGAACATGGCCTTCGTTATCGATTGTACGGTATTTGATTGCTAACAGACCTTCGGCATATTTAGTCGCCATACCGAGAAAAGCAGCGATGACCATCCAGAAAAGAGCGCCGGGGCCACCGGCAGCAATGGCAGTTGCAACACCGACGATATTGCCTGTACCGATGGTTGCGGAAAGGGCTGTACATAAAGCTCCGAAACTGGATACTTCACCTTCGCCGCCGTCTTCATTTTTAATCATGAACTTGAGTGCTTTGCTGAGATGTCTGATTTGAAGAACACCTAAGCGGATTGTTAAGAGACATCCTGTGAACAGGATTAAGATGATCAGAGGCAGTCCCCATACGACCGCGTCCAACCAGTTGATGAGATTGTTGATTTGTGTAAACATTCTTTTTCCTCCATCCTTTTGCCTGAGAGATTTGCAGTTGGGCGTATTCAATCAAAAACACCGCAACTGTGTACACCTTCGGCGCTCTTCCTTTGTATTTTGCATGATGCATTGTGAAGAGACTCTCCTGAGTATTAATTCAGTAATACAATGAAATAAATATTAGCATAGGGGAAAAGGAAATTCAATGTATTTTTGTGAAAAAAAGAAAAAACTGTAAAATTTTACTATGGTAGCGTAAAGATGCAAGACGGTTTTGGATATATTTCAGATATATTTTAACCGGCAGAAAGATGCGGAGTCAGCGAATTATTCTATGTTGATTGCAAGGTTGGATGTTATATGGTAAGCTAGAAATAAATAAATCAGAAAAGTGATCAGGAAGGTGAACAGCCAATGAGAAAATCAGACAGCGTAGTGAAACAGCAAAAGGCATCAAGCCATTTAAGCGGTCTGGAAATCGTATTGAACCAGATGGTGACCATCGACCGTTCGCGAACAATGGAAGAGTTGAACCGGGCGATACAAGGCATTCTTGAATACATAGGAGAATATACGAAAGCCGGACGTGCCTATACTTTTGAATTTATAGAAAAACAGAGTATTTACCGCAACACCAGTGAGTGGTGCGCGGAAGGCGTCAAACCCCAGATGGACAATCTTCAGGCTGTTCCGTTTATGGAGATGCCATATTGGCACAGACAGTTCCTGCGTGGAGAGAAAGTGGTAATTGAAGATATAGAGGCGGCAAAGGATGAGATGCCGCTGGAATATCGTCTGCTTAAGGCTCAGGATATTCATACAGTGATTGTTTTTCCGATGTTTCATACAGATACATTGTGGGGGTTTATCGGACTGGACGATCCGATTTTGGATGAATCACAGTCTCTGATCAATCTGCTGACAGTGGTGGGAAGCCATTTAGGCAGTGCTTATGACAGCTGCCATAAGTCGAATTTGCTGGATGAGAAGCAGAATGCACTGCAGGCCAGTATTGACGCATTTCAGAGGGAACAGCGATTTCTGCAGGTTCTTTGCCAGGATTACATATCCGTTTTTTTTGCAGATTTGAAAAAGGATTATCTTGAGATTCTCAAGGTTGATCCGGAGGCAAATGTTCTGCAGGTGTCGGCATCGGAAGAATATATGACACTTTCTTATAAAGAGATTATAGAGAGCTATTGTCGTCAGTTTATGATGCAGGAAGAAGCCCGGAAGTTGAAGAAAAGGCTGAATGCTGAGAGACTGATGCGAGAACTGAAGTCGCGTGACAAGATTTCCTTTCGTTTCCAGAGTCTTCCGAATGGTGCAGGCCATGAATATTTTGAGGCACAGATCACCAGAATGGGCATCGATGAAGAGAATTTCAAGGTGTTGATCGGTTTTCGTTTTATTGATGACATTGTCAGGGAGGATCGGGAGAAGCAGAGAGTGCTCAGAGAGGCATTGAATGAGACTAAGATCAATAATGAGATTATCTCCGCCATCAGTAAGATTTATTTTTCGATTTACAGAATTGACCTTGAGAAGGATGTGTATGATGAAGTTGTCAGTATCAATGAAGCTCACAAGATGACAGGTGTATCCGGCAAAGCTTCTGAGAAGATGGTTGAAATCTGTAAGGCAGTTGTTGCCAGAGATTATCAGGACCGGATTATGCGTTTCTTTGATCTTTCGACATTGCAGGAACGTCTGAAGAACACAGATACAGTTACATTGGAATATATGGTTCCGGACGGCAACTGGCAACTGGCACGTTTCATTGCTAAAAACAGGAATGAGCAGGGAGTCGTGACAAAGGTTTTGTATGTGACCCGTGAAGTCAGCGACGTTATGCTGCGTGAGCGCAACTGGTTTATGGCGGCAGAGGCAGCCAACCGGGAGAATGAAGCTAAAACAGACTTTCTTTCAAGAATGGCCCATGATATCCGGACACCCCTTAACGCAGTTCTTGGATTTGCCTATATTGCCAAAGCGCATCTTGACGAGAAGTCTATTGTCAGTGAGAACCTGGATAAGCTGCAGTCTGCAGGACGTTATATTCAGCGGCTGGTGGATGATGTTACGGATATCAGCCAGATCGAGAGCGGACATTTTCATATTGAGCCTGCATTTTTTAATGTGATGACGTTTTTCCGTGATTTCCAGGATATAATGGGCCAGATGACAGCAGACCGAAAGCTGCATATGACCTGTCGGGCGCATGATATATTGCATCCTCAGATTGATGCAGATGCTATTCGTCTGAAACAGATCTATGTGAATCTGGTATCCAACGCTGTCAAATATACACCGGAAGGCGGCATGGTCCATTTTGAATTATATGAAGAAACATCAGACAGTCCGGGATGTGTACGTCTTGTGTCAATTGTACAGGACAACGGAATTGGTATGACAGAAGACTATATGAAGAAAATGTATGAACGTTTTTCGAGATCTGTGGATACAAGAATCAATAAAGTCCGCGGCAGCGGTCTGGGATTGGCGATTGTCAAGGAACTGGTGGATCGGATGAACGGCAAGATCGAAGTACAAAGTGCTGTAGGTGTTGGTACAACATTCAGAGTTGTCTTTGATTTTCCTTTTGAAGAAGCAGATTCCGACATGATCCTTCAGTCTCCGATGGAATCTGATCTTGAAATGGCTGGTCAGTCATCGACAGAATCTGACCTGACAGACTGTGAGGGGATGCATGTTCTGATTGCAGAGGATAATGAACTGAACTATGAAGTTGCTCATGAGATTCTGGCAATGCATGGTATTACAAGCGAGCAGGCGGAAAATGGAAAGATCTGTGTTGAAAGATTTATGGAGGCACCGGAAGGCACTTATGATGCGATTCTGATGGATATGCAGATGCCGGTGATGAATGGTCTGGAAGCGACAAAGATGCTCCGCAAAATGGATCAGTACCATGGAAATACGATACCGATCATAGCCATGACAGCGAATGTTGCCAAAACGGATATGGACAAGTGTCTTGCGGCAGGGATGACAGGCCATCTGGCTAAGCCGCTGGATATTCATGCTTTGATCGCAGCGTTGGCGTCCGTCAGAAAAACGGGAAATGCAAAAATGGAGAAGAAGGATTAAACAATGGTAAAAGTATACTTGGTCGAGGATGAGATTATTATACGCCAGAGTATCAAGAACAGTATCGACTGGGAAAAAGAGGGGTATGAATTTGTCGGTGATGCCAGTGATGGTGAACTGGCATTGCCGGTGATTTTGAAGGAGAAGCCAGATATTCTGATCACGGATATCCGTATGCCGTTTATGGATGGACTGGAGTTAAGCCGTATGGTTAAAGCGGAACTGCCGGATATCAAGATTGTGATATTGAGCGGTTATGATGATTTTGAGTATGCCAAGCAGGCCATTAAGATCGGTGTAGCGGAATACCTGCTGAAACCGGTATCCTCAGCAGTTTTGCTGGAACATTTGTCGGAGATTGCCGAGAAAGTCAGAGATGAGCGGGAAGATCTGGCCTTGAAGAAAGTTTATTACCAGGAAATGCAGGAGAATGAAGAACTGATCAAGATGAAATTCCTGGGGGAATTGATATCGGGCAAATTGTCGCTGGCAGATGCCATGGAAAAAGGGAAGCGTTTCCATATGAATCTTAGCGGCCCTTTTTACAGGATTATTTTGTTCAAATTTATCCAGGAGGATCATGTGCAGGCAGAGCAGTCTGAGGCACTGGCCGGAGCCTATGAGGCTGTCGGCGGCTATGTTGACCGATTCAGGGATGTTTTTCGATTCCAGAGAGGAGTTGAAGGTTGGGCATTTCTTCTGACATCTGTGGAAGAAGACATGGAGACTCAGACAAAAGCCTTTATTGAGGGGCTGAAAGCAGTGATCGCACCTTTTGACACATTGACCTGGTTTGGCGGTATCGGCAGTGAGGTGGCGCGAATCCGTGAACTGCGATATTCATTCCGGGAGGCGGATAAGGCATTTGCCGGCCGTTTTGTGCAGGAACCGAATCAGATCATATCGGTTGAACAACTGAACTTTGAACAGCAGGACAATGAATTTGATGCCAATATTTTTGGTGAGATCAACCAGTTTAATCAAATTATTACCCGTTTCCTAAGCAATGGTTCTCTGGAGGAAGTGGAGAGTTTTGTCGGGGCATTATTTACGGAAATATCAGAGGATCATTTCCGATCGCTGATGATCAGGCAATATATTATCATGGACATTTATGCAACGGTTCTGACTTTCTGCAAGAAGCTGAGGAAAGATGCCGGAGTTGAAGGTGAAGTGTATGGTCAGTGGGAAGGTATCCGGGAGAATGAGGAAATCCTGAAGCTGGCCGTGACAACAGCAGAGTCAGTAGATGACATTAAAGATTACATCGGGACGCTGTTGGATCATGCCATTGAACTGCGCAATACAGTCGGCGGAAGACGGTATTCGGACATTATCCAGACAGCGAAGGAGCGGATTGAACAGGATTATATGACGGAAGACATTTCGTTGAATTCCGTTGCGGCGGAAGTCTGCATGAGTCCAAGCTATTTCAGTTCCGTTTTCAGTAAGGAAATGGGCAAAACATTCATTGAGTATCTGACGGAAGTCCGCATGGAGAAGGCGAAACAGTATCTGGCCTGTTCATCTATGAAAACATCGGAGATCAGCTATAAAGTGGGCTACAAAGACCCGCATTATTTCAGCTATATTTTCAAGAAGACCCAGGGCTGCACGCCGAAAGAATACAGGGCAGCAAGAAAGGGGTAAAGGATGTTTGGATATAAGAAGCTTTCCCTGAACCGCAAGATTATGATGATCGCTGCGGCGGCTATTGTACCGATGATCTGTCTTGTCTGTTATCTGCTTTGGACAATTTCCTATACGACTGGTGCGTATGCGGACATCACCAATAATGTGGCAAAGGCCAATGAATATGTCCGGGATTTCAAGGAACGGATCGACTACACCACTTACCTGGCGGTCATCAACAACAAGAAGATTGATGAGCTGGATGTGGGGACCGTGACGGTTAATGGTATTTTGACGGTGGATCCCTATGCCTATATCGATGAACTGAAAAGCGTCTGCAATGATCTGGCGCATTCTGCAACGGTTGAACTGAACAGAAGTCAGATGGTTCGCCTGAAGAATACATTGAATACACTGTCAAATTGTATTCATGAGCTGGAGAACAATATTGGCCGGGAGAATTCCTATGATCAGAATATGGCCACACTGGATAATGATGTTTATGCACTGACATCTCTGGTGCAGTCATGTATCCGTGACTATATTTATGCAGAAACGCTGAATTTCGATCAGATCAAAGCACAGCTGGATGAGAATAATCGGACAATTTTCTGTTTTACGATTCTGGCGTCGCTTCTTGTTGTTATTCTGACGGTAGGACTTTCTGTCAGGGCGGCTCGAAATATTACCGGTCCGATACGCAATCTTTGCATGTTAACCTGCAAAGTAGCCGGCGGTGATTTTACGGCACAGACGAAGGATGTGGAGTCAGGGGATGAAATTGCGCTGCTTATGGATAATTTCAACGATATGACCAAGGAGATCGGTCAGCTGGTGGAAGATATGAAGCGCAACCATGAGACACTGCGGCTGAGCGAGACGAAGCTTCTGCAGGCGCAGATCAACCCGCATTTTCTGTACAATACGTTGGATACAGCTGTATGGCTGGCGGAGGCGAAGCAGAACGATCAGGTAATCCGACTTCTGACTTATCTGTCTGATTTCTTCCGGACATCTTTGAGCAATGGGCAGAGTTTTATTACAATCCAGGAGGAACAGCGGCATATTGAAAGTTATCTGAAGATCCAGCAGTTCCGTTACCAGGATACACTGACTTACAATATTGATATAGACAAGGCGTTATATAATTTTACGATCCCGAAGCTGCTTCTTCAGCCGTTAGTTGAGAATGCCCTGGTTCACGGGATCCGCGGCAAGCGGGGGAAAGGAACGATTTCTGTGACCGGTCGCCTGGAAGGGGATAATATTGTCTTCTGTGTGACGGATGACGGTGTAGGCATGGATGAAGAAAAACTGTATAATCTCAGGAAGGCTTCCGTGGACGGAAGTACCCAGTCAGCCAATATAGCGGCCTTTGGTGTGGGCAACGTCAATGAGCGGATCCATATTTATTATGGTGAAAATTATGGTTTATTTTTCAAAAGTCAACCGGATGTGGGCACCACAGCAAGGGTTGTGATACCAACCAGAAATGTTTCATAAAAAAATATACTTTTATCATAAAAAAGTACACTTTTTTTGAATAGGTCAAAACATTCACAAAAAGTTCAAAAAATATTAACCCAAAAAAAAGAATCCTCTGTTTCCAAAATTATGAGAATAAGGTATGCTTTTCATATAAGATACTTATTGTTTCATAACTAGGAGGAGAAGAGTTTATGAAGAAGAGATTTTTAGGGGTATTATTGTCAGTAGCTATGGTTGCTGCAGTATTAGCAGGCTGTGGCTCATCAGGTGCTAAAGAAACAGCAGCACCTGCAGGCAGCGAAACAGAAGCTGCAAGCGAAACAGAAGCTGCAAGCGAAGCAGCATCTGGTGAAACAGAAGCAGCAGGTAACACAGGTGACGTGATCACAGTTGGTTTTTCACAGGTAGGTGCAGAATCTGACTGGCGTACAGCTAACTCAGAATCTATGAAATCTACATTCAGCACAGAAAACGGTTACAACTTAATTTTCGATGATGCTCAGCAGAAACAGGAGAATCAGATCGCAGCAATCCGTAACTTCATCCAGCAGGAAGTTGATTACATTGTTCTTGCACCTGTAACAGAATCCGGTTGGGATACAGTTCTTCAGGAAGCTAAAGATGCAGAAATCCCGGTTATCATCGTTGACCGTATGGTAAACGTTTCTGATGACAGCCTTTACACAGCTTGGGTTGGTTCAAACTTCAAACTGGAAGGTCAGAAAGCTTGCGAATGGTTAAAACAGTACGCAGCAGCTAAGAACATGAGTGAAGTTAACATCGTAGATATCCAGGGTACAATCGGCGCATCCGCTCAGATCGGACGTACAGAAGCCCTCAACGAAGCAGTAGAAGCTAATGGCTGGAATCTGTTAGCTCAGCAGACAGGTGAATTCACACAGGCTAAAGGCCAGGAAGTTATGGAATCTATGCTGAAACAGTATGACAACATCAACGTTGTATACTGCGAGAACGATAATGAAGCATTTGGTGCAATCGAAGCTATCAAAGCAGCTGGTAAGACAGTTGGTCCTGACGGTGACATTCTTGTAATGTCCTTCGATACAACAAAACAGGGTATTACAGATACATTATCAGGTGATATCATTGTTAACACAGAGTGTAATCCTCTTCACGGCCCACGTGTAGAACAGATTATCAAACAGCTTCAGGCTGGAGAAACACCAGAAAAACAGGCATATGTAGAAGAAGGTATCTACGCTCATGGTTCTGATGTAGCATCCGTTTCAATCGACAGTACAGATTATGAAGTTACAGAAGTAACACAGGATGTTGTAGACGCTCGTGCATACTAAAATTTATAGGAATTAATTTTCCGGGAACATAATGATTGGCGTGGTAGAAAGAGGCAGAAGCCTGGAATGGTGCCACGCCAATTTTGTGCTTATACGTTACATGTCAACTTACCCGAAATGGGAGAGATTTTAGAGAGAGAATTTGAAAGCAGGTGAATGCTATATGTCCAATGATGTTGTTTTAAGTATGAGAGATATCTCGAAAACATTTCCGGGTGTCAAAGCATTGCAGCATGTAGATTTTACGCTTCGCAAAGGTGAAATCCATGCGTTAATGGGAGAGAACGGAGCCGGCAAGTCCACACTGATCAAGGTGCTTACCGGAGTACATAGTTTAGACGGCGGTGAGATCAGAATAGCGGGTTCTGATGCACCGATTATCAATAAATCCCCGCAGGATGCCCAGAGCCACGGTATCAGTACCGTGTATCAGGAAGTTAATCTTTGTCCGAATCTGTCAGTGGCGGAGAACCTTTTTATCGGACGTGAGCCGAGAAAGTTTGGTCTTATTGACTGGCATACAATGAATAAGAAAGCAACAGAGCTCTTGAAGAGTCTGGATATTGATGCAAGAGCAACTGATAAATTAGAGGAATGTTCTCTGGCGAAGCAGCAGATGATTGCCATTGCCAGAGCGGTAGATATGAAGTGCCAGGTTCTGATTCTGGATGAACCGACATCTTCTCTGGATGATGAAGAAGTTGAGAAACTTTTCGTATTGATGAGACGTCTTCAAAAAGAAGGCGTTGGTATTATCTTTGTTACGCATTTCCTTGAGCAGGTATATGCGGTCTGTGACCGGATTACTGTTCTTCGAAATGGTACACTGGTTGGAGAGTATCCTGTAAAGGAACTGCCTAGAGTAGAACTGGTTGCCAAGATGATGGGCAAGAACTTTGATGATCTGGCAGATATCAAGGGAGATCATAAAGTACTTGAGAAGTTTGAACCGGTTATCGAAGCTGAACAGGTTGGAAGAAAAGGCAGTATCAAACCGTTTGATTTTGCTGTCAACAAAGGTGAGGTTGTGGGCCTGACAGGACTTCTGGGTTCCGGACGTTCCGAACTGGTGCGTGCCATTTACGGTGCGGACAAGCCGGATACAGGTAAGATCAAGGTCAACGGCAAGGAAGTGAAGATCAATTCTCCGCTGGATGCCATGAAACAGGGTATGGCTTATCTGCCTGAGGACAGAAAGAAAGATGGTATCCTTGCTGATCTGTCTGTACGTGAGAACATCATTATCGCACTTCAGGCGAAGAGAGGCATGTTCCATCCGATGAGCAGAAAAGAGATGGAGGAAGCCGCAGACAAATATATCGATATGCTGCAGATTAAGACAGCCAGCAGAGAGACACCGATCAAGAGTCTTTCCGGTGGTAACCAGCAGAAGGTGATTATCGGCAGATGGCTTCTGACCAATCCGGATTATCTGATTCTGGATGAGCCGACACGAGGTATCGATATCGGTACAAAGACTGAGATCCAGAAACTGGTGCTTGACCTGGCCGACCAGGGCATGGCCGTTACATTTATTTCTTCCGAAGTTGAGGAAATGCTTCGTACATGTTCACGTATGGGTGTTCTCCGAGACGGCAAGAAGGTCGGCGAGATTTCCGGCGACCAGCTGACACAGGAAGGCGTTATGAAAGCAATAGCAGGAGGTGACAGCAATGAATAAGGATTCGATTAAGAAAATAACATCCATGCGCTTGTTTTTGCCAATCGTATGTCTGGTTGCTGTTTTATTAGTGAATTTGATTACGACACCGGGATTCTTCAAGATTTCCATTAATAATGGTGTTTTATATGGTTACATTGTGGACGTTGTCAACCGTGCATCCGAGCTGGTTATTCTGGCTGTCGGTATGACACTGGTTACGGCTGCTTCCGGCGGTCAGGATATCAGTGTTGGTGCAGTTATGGCTGTTGCAGCAGCTGTCTGCTGTCAGATCCTTTCCGGTGGTGAAGTATCTGTTACTGAGCTGGCTGCTCCGATGGGTCTGGCAATTATTGCAGCTATTCTGGCTTCTGCACTCTGCGGTGCCTTTAATGGTTTCCTTGTAGCCAAGATGAATATTCAGCCGATGGTTGCCACACTGATTCTGTATACAGCAGGACGTGGTATCGGACAGCTGATCACAGCAGGTCAGATTACATATGTCCGTGTGGATTCTTATAAGGTATTTGGTGGTTATATCGGCAAGATTCCTGTACCGACACCGATTTTCCTGGCGATTATCGTTGTTATCATTGTGAACCTGATCCTGAAGAAAACAGCCCTTGGTCTGTATATTGAAAGTGTTGGTATCAATGGTACGGCTTCCAGACTGGTTGGTCTGAATTCAACACTGATCAAATTCCTGACATACGTGATCTGTGGTGTGTTGGCAGGTATCGCAGGTGTTATCGCATCCAGCCGTATTTATTCAGCCGATGTCAACAACATTGGCCTGAACCTTGAAATGGATGCCATCCTTGCAGTTGCTCTTGGCGGCAATGTACTGGGCGGCGGTAAGTTCAGTCTGATGGGCTCCGTTATCGGTGCTTATACGATCCAGGCTCTGACAACAACGCTTTATGCGATGAATGTTAAAGCCGATCAGCTGCCGGTTTACAAGGCCATCGTTGTCGTTATTATTGTTACACTGCAGAGTCCTGTATTCCAGAGTTTCATTGCAAAACAGCGTGCAAAAAAAGCTGCAGCAGCAGTAGAGGGAGGTAAATAATCATGGCTAAGTTAAAAACAACCACAGATTCAAACAGAAAGATTAACGGCAATACCTTCCTTTTGATTATCACAATTGCACTTTTTGCGATCATGTATATCGCAGGTATGGTTATTTTCGCAGATAAGGGTTTTGCAAAACCACAGATGTTTCTGAACCTGTTCATTTCCAATGCCGGTCTGCTGGTTATTGCAGTTGGTCAGACTATCGTTATGATCACAGGCGGTATTGATATTTCTGTTGGTTCTATTACAGCGTTAGTTTGTATGGTTATGGCCAATCAGATGGAGAATCACGGCATGAGTGCTTATACAGCGATTGCAGTAGCACTGCTCATTGGTCTGGCTTTCGGTATTGTACAGGGCTTCCTGATTTCTTATCTGGAGATCCAGCCATTCATTGTCAGCCTGGCAGGTCTGTTCTTTGGACGTGGTATGACTTCCATGGTCAGCACAGAGATGATTTCTATCAAGAATGAAACATTCCTTGCATGGGCCAATGCAAAGATTTATCTGCCGTTTATCGGTTCTTACAGTAAGAGCGGGAAGTTCCATCCGGCTTACATTTATCCGACAGTCATTATTGCTCTGATTATTGTAGCGATTATCGCAGTTGTTATGAAATATACCAAATTCGGCCGTGAAGTTTACGCCGTGGGCGGTAATGCACAGAGCGCGTTAATGATGGGTCTGAATGTTAAGAGAATCAAATTTAAAGCTTATGTGCTTGAAGGTCTGCTTGCAGGCTGCGGCGGTTTCTTATTCTGCTTAAACAGCTGTGCAGGTTTCGTAGAACAGGCCAAAGGTCTTGAAATGGATGCCATTTCTGCATCCGTTATCGGCGGTACACTGTTAAGCGGTGGTGTGGGTACACCATTCGGAACCATCTTCGGTGTTCTGATCAAAGGTACCATCACAAGCTTGATCACCACACAGGGTACATTGTCCAGCTGGTGGGTACGTATCGTACTTTCCGCACTGCTTTGCTTCTTCATCGTATTACAGGCAATTTTTGCCCGCATGAAGAAGAAAAACGCTTAACATTGACCTAAGCATGCGCAGGAATTCAGGTAAGAAATATGTCTGCACGGCAGACCTGAATTCCGCGCCAAGTTTCGTATATACTCAACTTGAACATACACAGAAAGGAATTAAAAACATGTTAAAGGTGAAAAATTATCAGTTCTGGTTTTGTACAGGTTCACAGGATCTGTACGGTGATGAGTGCCTGTCCCATGTGGCAGCACATTCCAAAGAAATCGTAGAAAAACTCAATGCATCAGGCAATCTTCCATATGAGGTTGTATGGAAACCAACCCTGATCACCAATGAATTAATCCGTAAAACAATGAATGAGGCCAATATGGATGATAATTGTGCCGGCATTATCACATGGATGCATACTTTTTCACCGGCAAAATCCTGGATCCTCGGCCTTCAGGAACTGAGAAAACCTTTGCTTCATCTGCATACACAGTATAATCGTGAAATCCCATACGATACCATTGATATGGATTTTATGAATGAGAATCAGGCAGCTCACGGTGACAGAGAATACGGCCATATTTTTTCCCGTCTCCATATGGAACGTAAGGTGATCATGGGCTACTGGGAAGACAAAGCCACACAGGACAGAATCGGTTCCTGGATGCGTACAGCCGTAGGTGTTCTTGAGAGCAGTCATATCCGTGTGATGCGTATCGCTGACAACATGAGAAATGTTGCGGTTACAGAGGGCGATAAGGTTGAAGCGCAGATCAAATTCGGTTGGGAAGTGGATGCTTATCCGGTAAATGAAATCGCAGAAGCAGTGAAAGCTGTTTCAAAGGCAGATATTGATGCACTGGTAGAAGAATACTACAGCACATATAATATTTTACTTGAAGGCAGAGATGAGAAGGAATTCCGCCAGCATGTGGCTGTTCAGGCCGGTATTGAAATCGGTTTTGAACGTTTCCTTGAGGAAAAGAATTATCAGGCTATTGTTACGCACTTTGGTGACTTAGGTGCCCTGCAGCAGCTTCCGGGTCTGGCTATCCAGAGACTGATGGCAAAAGGCTATGGTTTCGGTGCGGAAGGCGACTGGAAGACAGCAGCCATGGTGCGTCTGATGAAGATCATGACAGAGGGCATGAAGGGTGCCAAAGGTACATCCTTTATGGAAGATTATACATACAATCTTGTACCGGGCAAAGAAGGTATCCTTCAGTCCCATATGTTGGAAGTTTGCCCGACAATTGCAGATGGCCCTATTTCTATCAAAGAGCAGCCGTTATCCATGGGTGACAGAGAAGATCCTGCAAGACTTGTATTTACAGCTAAAGAGGGCAAGGCTATTGCCACATCCCTTATCGATCTGGGCAATCGTTTCCGTCTGATCATCAATGACGTAAACTGCAAGAAGACAGAAAAACCAATGCCGAAGCTTCCGGTTGCAACTGCATTCTGGACACCGGAACCAAATCTTCAGACAGGTGCTGAAGCATGGATCCTGGCAGGCGGTGCACATCATACAGCTTTCTCCTATGACCTGACGGCTGAGCAGATGGGTGACTGGGCAAACAGCATGGGCATTGAAGCTGTTTATATCGACAAAGACACAACAATCAGACAGTTTAACAATGAGCTGAAATGGAATTCCATTTACTATCGTTAAATTGATTAAAAGACAGGCAGCTGCGATAGTGTGGTATAAACCGCAGGCAGCTGCCTGCCTGTGGTTATAGAGATAGACAATGTTTGAATTGGATAGAGTGTCCATTTCAAAGCAGGATTCGACAGCGAATCCATGAATCAGGAGGATAGAATGGCAGATTTAAAAGCAATTATTGAGAGCGGCAAAACAGCACTGGGTATTGAATTCGGTTCAACCAGAATCAAGGCAGTGCTCATCGATGAATCATTCAAACCAATCGCTTCTGGCAGTTACAGCTGGGAGAATCAGCTGATCGACGGTTTCTGGACATATTCCCTGGATGATATCTGGAAGGGTTTAAGAGACTGCTACAAGAGCCTGGTAGCAGATGTGAAAGAAAAATACGGTGCAGAGCTGACCAGGATCGGCAGCATCGGTTTCAGTGCCATGATGCATGGCTATATGGCCTTTGATGAGAAGGGCGAGCTGCTTGTACCGTTCCGTACATGGCGAAACAGCACGACAGGTCAGGCGGCTGAAGCACTGACAGAATTATTTAATTACAATATTCCTCAGAGATGGAGCATTTCCCATTTATATCAGGCAATTTTAAATGGTGAGGAACATGTCGATCAGATCAGTTATCTGACAACGCTGGCGGGCTACATCCACTGGCAGCTGACAGGGCGGAAAGTCCTTGGCATCGGCGACGCTTCCGGTATGTTTCCAATCAATGACAAGACCCATCAGTATGATGAGACAATGGTTGAGAAGTTTGGCAAGCTTATTGAAGATAAACATTATCCATGGACATTAACAGGTATTCTTCCGAAAATCCTTGTGGCCGGAGAATCTGCCGGTGTGCTGACAGAAGAGGGAGCCAAGCTTCTGGATGAAAGCGGCAAATTGCAGGCAGGTATCCCACTGTGTCCGCCGGAGGGTGATGCAGGTACAGGTATGGCAGCTACCAACAGCATTGGTGTTCGTACAGGTAATGTTTCTGCCGGTACATCTGTTTTTGCCATGGTGGTTCTGGAAGACCAGTTAAAGGCCGTTTATCCGGAGATCGATATGGTGACAACACCTGTGGGCAGTCCGGTAGCTATGGTGCATGCCAATAACTGTACATCCGAGATCAATGCCTGGGTAGGCCTTTTCAGAGAATTTGCGGAGCTGTTCGGCATGGATATCAGTCAGAATGACCTCTTTGAGAAATTATTCAAAGTGGCCATGGAGGGTGATGCAGACTGTGGTGATATGATGTCTTACGGTTACTATTCAGGGGAAAATATTACCGATATCACAGAGGGCCGTCCACTCTTTGTGAGAAAACCAACCAGCCGATTCAGTCTTGCTAACTTTATGCGTCTGCATTTGAGCAGTGCCCTGGGTGCCCTGAAAGTAGGTATGGATATTCTGATCAAGAAAGAGCATGTGGCCATTGATAAGATTTACGGTCACGGTGGTTATTTTACCACAAAAGGTGTGGGACAAAAGCTTCTGGCAGCTGCCATTGATACACCGGTATCCGTTATGGAGACAGCCGGCGAGGGCGGTCCATGGGGTATGGCACTGCTGGCATCTTATCTGACATGGAAGGGTGAAGACGAAACACTTCAGAATTATCTGGAGGGCAAAGTATTTGCCGAAAATGCAGGTACAAGTGAAGAACCAGATGCAAAGGATATCGAAGGTTTTGAGAAGTTTATTGAGAATTACAAAGGTGCAATAGCAGTTGAAAAGACAGCATCAGAAGTGATAAAATAAACGTGTCATTTGGCATCGGGATTCACAAGAGAATGTTGATGCGGGAAGTTTAAAAAGCCTTTATGGCAGAAAAGAGGGTGTTAGTCGAATGCTTGAAGAATTAAAGAAAGAAGTCTACGAAGCCAATATGCTGCTTCCGAAGTATCAGCTTGTGACTTTTACATGGGGCAATGTCAGCGGGATTGACCGTGAGAAGGGACTTTTTGTCATCAAGCCGAGCGGTGTGGATTATGACAAACTGAGACCGGAAGATATGGTTGTTGTAGATCTGAATGGCAATAAAGTAGAGGGCGATTACAATCCGTCTTCTGATACAGAGACACATGTTGTCTTATATAACCGTTTTCCGAAGATCGGCGGTATCGTACATACTCATTCACCATGGGCCACAAGCTGGGCACAGGCCGGCCGTGGTATTCCATGCTACGGGACAACCCATGCCGATTATCTGTACGGCGAGGTACCTTGTGTGAGAAATCTTACAGAGAAAGAAATCAATGAAGCTTATGAGAAGAATACAGGTGTCCTGATCGCGGATGAATTTGACCGTCCAGGTCTGGATTATATTGCAACACCTGCCGTTCTCTGCAAGAATCACGGACCGTTCACATGGGGCAAGGATGCCCATGAGGCTGTACACAATGCCGTTGTTCTGGAAGAAGTTGCCAAGATGGCAGCCCGATGTGAGATGATCAATCCGAAGGTTCAGCCTGCACCGCAGGAACTTCAGGATAAGCATTATTTCAGAAAACATGGTGCCAATGCGTACTATGGTCAGCCGGGTAAATAGATTTCCGTTAAACGAGGTAGCAATTATCGTAACTTAAAAATGCAAGCATTTTATACCTGTTTTTTGAAATTATGCTTGGCTCTGAACAGTTACAAATTATCATATAATTAAGGGCGAAAGGCCCCAGGAGGTAAAATTATGAAATTTTTCATTGACACAGCGAATGTAGAAGATATCAGAAAAGCAAATGACATGGGCGTTATCTGCGGCGTTACAACGAACCCATCCCTGATTGCCAAAGAAGGCAGAGATTTCAAGGAAGTCATCAAAGAGATCACAACGATCGTTGACGGACCGATCAGCGGCGAAGTAAAGGCTACAACTGTTGATGCAGAAGGCATGATCAAAGAGGGCCGTGAAATCGCAGCTATCCATCCAAACATGGTTGTTAAGATTCCTATGACAGTTGAAGGTCTAAAGGCTGTTAAGGTTCTGTCTGCAGAAGGCATCAAGACAAACGTCACACTGATCTTCACAGCTAACCAGGCTTTACTGGCTGCAAGAGCAGGTGCTACATATGTATCTCCATTCCTCGGCAGACTGGATGATATCAGCACAGCAGGTATCAGCCTGATCGAAGATATCGTAACAATTTTTGACAACTATGGCCTCGAAACAGAGATCATCGCTGCATCTATCAGACATCCAATGCACGTAACAGATTGTGCACTGGCAGGTGCGCATATCGCAACAGTTCCTTACAAGGTAATCGAGCAGATGACACATCATCCGCTGACAGATCAGGGTATTGCTAAATTCCAGGCAGATTACAAGGCTGTATTCGGCGAATAAAAGGAGGATTTTTATTATGAGCAATATGCCGGAAGTGAAGTTAGGTGTTGTGGCTGTCAGCCGTGATTGTTTCCCTGAAAGTCTTTCTGTCAGCAGAAGACAGAATCTGATGAAGGCTTATACAGAGAAGTATGGGACAGAGGGAATCTATGAATGTCCTGTCTGTATCGTGGAGAGCGAGATCCATATGGTGCAGGCACTGGAAGATATCAAAAAAGCGGGATGCAACGCCCTTTGTGTTTATCTCGGCAACTTTGGTCCTGAGATTTCAGAGACACTGCTTGCAAAGCATTTTGACGGACCGAAGATGTTTATTGCCGCTGCAGAAGAGAGCGGAGACAACCTGTTGGATGGCAGAGGTGATGCTTACTGCGGTATGTTAAATGCCAGCTACAATCTGCAGCTGCGCAATATTAAGGCTTATATTCCGGAGTATCCTGTGGGTGATGCGGAAGAATGTGCCGATATGATTCATGAATTTATGCCGATTGCAAGAGCAGTCATTGGACTTCAGAATCTGAAGATTATCAGCTTTGGACCAAGACCGATGAATTTCCTTGCATGCAATGCCCCGATCAAACAGCTTTACAATCTGGGCGTTGAAATTGAAGAAAATTCAGAGCTTGATCTGTTTGAAGCTTTTAATAAACATGCCGGTGATGAGAGAATTCCTGCTATTGTGAAAGAGATGGAAGAAGAACTCGGCGCAGGCAACAAGAAGCCTGAAATCCTTGCTAAGCTGGCGCAGTATGAACTGACATTAAAAGATTGGATTGAAGAGCACCGCGGCTATCGCAAGTATGTAACTTTGACAGGCAAATGCTGGCCTGCATTCCAGACACAGTTCGGCTTTGTGCCATGTTATGTCAACAGCCGTTTGACGGCTCAGGGTATTCCGGTATCCTGTGAAGTGGATATTTACGGTACACTCAGCGAGTTTATCGGAACGGTTGTCAGCCAGGATGCTGTTACACTGCTGGATATCAACAATTCTGTACCGTCTGATATGTACAACAGCGCTATCAAGGGCAAATATAACTATACTCAGAAAGATACATTCATGGGCTTCCACTGCGGCAATACAGCCTCCAGCAAGCTGTCTTTCTGCGAGATGAAGTACCAGAAGATTATGGCAAGAACACTGCCTGAGGAAGTGACACAGGGTACCCTTGAAGGAGATATCAAACCGGGTGACATCACATTTTACCGTTTGCAGAGCACAGCAGACAATAAGCTTCGTGCCTATGTGGCTCAGGGCGAAGTCCTTCCTGTGGCAACACGTTCCTTTGGTTCCATCGGCGTCTTTGCCATTCCTGAAATGGGCAGATTTTATCGTCATGTTCTGATTGAGAAAGGATTCCCGCATCATGGCGCAGTAGCATTCGGTCATTATGGCAAGGCACTGTTTGAGGTATTTAAGTATATCGGTGTGCCGGTAGAGGAGATTGGCTATAACCAGCCGGCAGGCGTGCGGTACCCAACTGAAAATCCTTGGGGCTAATAAAAATACTAGGATGCGAAACTTCATATGTGATATAGAATGATAAAGCATGGCTTGCATGAATAAGAATTTTTTGCAAGCCATGTTTTATTTATGGTGAAAGCAAAATAAAATTAGATATAGAAAATGTTTATTTATTTTAAATTATGTCAAAATACAAAGAAATAATGAATTGAATGTTGTAAGATAACAGATTTAATAACCCAAAAAGAATAGCTTTTGGTTAGCAAAAAGTTTATAATAAAATAACGACAGGTGTGGGATTTGAAAGAAGGAGTGAAATGTTAAAAAGAGAAGATATTTTAGAATTGTTAAAATATGGTGAAAGAATTACTCTAGAATGCAAGGATTCACGAAATGAAATATCAAAATCTGTATGGGAAACATATTCTGCGTTTGCAAATACTTGTGGAGGGACAATTTTACTAGGTATAGAAGAGCATATGTCCGAAACGAATATTCAAAAACGCTTTTCGTTTACAGATGTTAAAAATCCAGAAGTTAGACTAAAAGAATTTTGGGATACTATAAATAGTAATAAAGTCAGTGCCAATATTTTATTAGATGATAATGTTGGATATTGTGATATAAGTGGTCATACTGTACTATGGATTGAAGTACCACAGGCAGATTATAGACACAAGCCGGTATATATAAATGAAAATCCTATAAAGGGGAGTTTTAAACGCAATCATGAAGGAGATTATCATTGTACAGAAGAAGAAGTAAAAGCTATGCTGAGAGACTCTTCAGATTCGGGAATTGACGGTGGCCTTTTAGATGGATTTACAATGGAAGATATAGATTTAAATACACTTAAGACATATCGAATAGAATACGAGCGTCATAATCCAGATCATGTTTGGAATAATGCCGAAGATAAAGAGTTTTTAAGAAATCTGGGGGCATATACGGTTGAGCGAACAACAAAAAGGGAAGGATTAACGACAGCAGGATTGTTAATGTTTGGAAAAGGACTAGCAATTCGGGAACGATTTGATAATATTCGTATGGATTATTTGGATCAGACAAATCTTTCAGAAAACATAAGATGGAATGACAGATTAACTTATGATGGTTCATGGGAAAATAATTTGTATAATTTCATAAAAAGAATTTTACCTAAATTAGTAAGTGATTTGAAAAGGCCTTTTAAATTGGATGGAATGATAAGGATAGATGATACAGCAGTCCATAAGGCAGTTCGTGAAGCTACTGTAAATATGATTATCCATGCAGACTATCACAGTACAGGCGTGTTAAAAGTTATTAAATATGAGGATGGTTTTTTGTTTTCTAATCCAGGAAATTTAAAATTGCCGGTCCAGGCTATATATGAGGGTGGTCATTCGGTAGCTAGAAATCCTAAAATCCAGAATATGTTTAGAATGATTGGTTTGGGGGATAATATTGGATCGGGATTTCCTACAATTTTAAATGCATGGGGAGCGGAAAATTGGAGAAAGCCCGATTTATATGATGATCAGGAGCTTCATCAGGTTGAGTTGAGATTATGGATGGTTTCATTGATGCCAATTGAATGTACGGAATATTTATATAATGTATTTGGGAAAGATTATCAATTGTTGCAAGCAGAAGAGCAAATTATTCTTTCTACAGCTTACCTGGAGGAGAAAGTGTCCAATACTCGTTTACAGTCTGTATTAAATTTATCTTCAATTGAGGTGGGACGGTTGTTAGCAGATTTGGTGGAGAAAAATATGCTTATTGTAGAAAATCGTGGGCGATGGACGACGTATTACATTAATGTCAAATACGAGAGTATGCCAAAACAACTTAATTTTAATGATATGACAGATGAAATAGTTGATTTGAATCGAACAGACAAACTGATATATCAATATGTAAGAGCAAATGGAATGATAACGACTCAACAAATTGTGGATGTAATTGATACAATTTCTACGATACAAGGTGCATCTGTCGCGATAAATAGGCTTATTAAAAAGGAATTGTTGAAAAAAAATCGGCATGGAAGGCATGTGTTTTATACACTTCAATAATACATCAACTGAAATGTCTTATTTTAGTTGATGTATTGATGTTTAGTTGATATATTTAGTTGAACTATTAATTGAACAGTTGATATGAAGTAATTACATTTGATTGTTTTATAAGGAAATGAGAGAAATGCTATACATAGGAATTGATTTAGGGACTTCAGCAGTGAAGCTGCTGCTTATGGATGAAACCGGCGATATTAAAAAAGTTGTGTCCAGAGAGTATCCGCTGTTTTTTCCGCAGCCGGGATGGTCGGAGCAGCATCCGGAGGATTGGTTTACCCAGGCGATGGATGGCTTGAAGGAGCTGACGGCGGAGTGTGACAGGTCTCAGGTGGCGGGCATCAGCTTTGGTGGGCAGATGCACGGTTTGGTTGTGCTGGATGCGGATGATGCGGTAATTCGTCCGGCGATTCTGTGGAATGACGGCAGAACAGGTGAGGAGACGGATTATCTGAATACGGTGATTGGCAAGGATAAGCTGTCTGCTTATACAGCGAATATTGCCTTTGCCGGTTTTACGGCACCGAAGATTCTGTGGATACGAAAGCATGAGCCGGAGAATTTTGCGAAGATTGTGAAAATCATGCTGCCGAAGGATTATCTGGCTTATCGGTTATCCGGTATTTTCTGTACAGATGTGTCCGATGCATCCGGTATGCTTCTGATGGATGTGAAGCATCGCTGCTGGTCAAAGGAAATGCTTGAGATCTGCGGTATTACAGGAGAAATGCTGCCAAAGCTTTATGAGAGCTATGAAGTGGTGGGTACACTGAAAAAGGAAATCGCAGAGGAACTGGGTTTTTCTGAAAATGTAAAAATTATTGCCGGTGCCGGCGATAATGCAGCAGCGGCAGTGGGAACAGGTACAGTGGGAGAAGGCAAATGCAATATTTCGCTGGGGACTTCCGGAACAATTTTCATTTCCAGTGAGCATTTCGGTGTGGATGAATACAATGCGCTGCATTCCTTTGCCCATGCGGATGGTCATTACCACCTGATGGGCTGCATGCTCAGTGCGGCATCCTGCAATAAATGGTGGAATGAAGAAATCCTGAAAACCAAAGATTATAGCGCGGAGCAGGCGGGAATTACGAAGCTGGGTGAAAATCATGTCTATTTTCTTCCGTATCTGATGGGTGAGCGTTCGCCCCACAATAATCCGGACGCAAGAGCCATGTTCATCGGCATGTCTATGGATACAACAAGAGAGGAAATGACCCAGGCAGTCCTGGAAGGTGTTGCTTTTGGTCTGAGAGATTCTCTGGAGGTAGCCAGAAGTCTCGGTATCAGCCCGGAGAGAACAAAGATCTGCGGCGGCGGTGCGAAGAGCCCTCTGTGGCGTCAGATCATTGCCAATGTAATGAATCTGAAAGTGGATGTTCTTGAGAATGAAGAAGGCCCGGCACTCGGAGGTGCTATGCTGGCGGCTGTGGGATGCGGAGAATATCCGGATGTGGAGACTGCAGCAGCAAAGATTGTCAAGGTGGTGGACACAGTGACACCGGAACCTGAGCTGACCAGGAAATACGAAGAACGCTATCAGTATTTCAGAAGGATTTATCCGACTGTAAAGGAATTGTTTTGAGAGAACAAGAAAAACGATTCGGTGAAAATTCTCGGTTAAAAACAGATAATCGGCGAAAGAAAATGTTAACGCCATAAAACAAATGAAGCACTCATTTACGCAATGAGTGCTTCAAATTTTGTGAATTATGAGCCGGAATTCACAGAGTGTGTTTTATTTTGTTATTTACGATAAAAATGAGAACGCCATAACAACGACCCCGAGAACAACAAGGATTACACCGGTTGCACGGTTCAATGTCTTTGGTGTGGCTTTGTTGGCCAATACCGCAGCAATTCTGGCCCAGATCAGAGTGAAGATGATGCACAGGATCCAGACAGCAGGATCCGGCAGGCCGCCGATGGCAAAATGAGAGACTGCTCCGGTAAATGCGGTGAAGGTCATGATAAAGACGCTTGTTCCAACGGCTGTTTTGAGTTCGTATCCCAGAACAGAAGTCAGGATAAGAAGCATCATCATACCGCCGCCGGCACCGATAAAGCCGCATATAAATCCGATGATGATACCGCAGATAACAGACTGCATGGCACGTTTCTTAGCGGATACGCCCTGCATCGCTTCCTTGGTAGTCATAACCGGTCTCACAATGAATTTGATACCCAACAGGAAAGTCATAAAGACGGAGAAATTGCCCATGGTTGCGGATGGAACCAGGCTGGATATATAGCTGCCCACAACAGTGAAGATCAGGACAGTAACCATCATGATCAGGCCGTTTTTGATATCCAGATTCTTGTTCTTGCCGTAAGTATAAGCAGAAACGGCGCTGGCCAGTACATCGGATGATAATGCAATGCCTACGGCCATATAGGGGTCAATACCGAGAAAGGTGATGAGAATCGGACTGATGACGGCGGCAGCACTCATACCGGCAAAACCTGTTCCGAGACCGGCTCCCATGCCGGCAAAAAAAGTAACAATAATCGTAAAAAGTAAATGCATAACTAGTTGTCCTCCAGAATAAGATTCAGATTGAGTTCCATTTGCTGCATACCCTGGAATATGGTTTGACGCGTGGCATCGTCGATGTCTGCAAAAAGCTGTTCAACAAAGTGTTCCTGCAGCTGCTGGCCTCTGCTGATGATAGGCTGTGCCTTATCGGTACAGAGAAGCTGGACTTTACGTCGGTCACCTTCTACATTCTTTCGGATTAGATAACCTTCATTTACAAGCTTATCAATGTTGACAGAGACAAGATTCGCTTTAAGCTTTCGGACTTCGACAATATCTCTGGCTGTTTTGAATTCAGGGTTATTGGCCAGAAACATAAGAATATCAAAAGCTGTCTGGGGCAGTTTCAGTTCATGGCAGAGCGGTTTGCATATGCTTTCATAGGCCAGAGACAGTTTCCTTGAAAATTCAATACCTAATTTCACAAAAAGCCTCCTTATGGAATAATTAGTTCAAATTTGAAATATCTATTTATGAACTAATATAAACCATAAGGAGACTTTTGTCAAATATGGAAAACATCAATCAGGAATACCATTGCCAGTCCATAGTATGTAACGACAGCTACCAGATCATTGACAGTTGTAATCAGCGGTCCGGATGCAACCGCCGGGTCCACGTGGATTTTGTGGAAAAACATTGGCACAATGGTGCCGATCATGCTGGAAACTACCATGGCCACAATCAGTGAGAGGCCGACACAGCCAGAGATCAGGAAAGCGGAAAGCCATGCGTATTTCTTGAAAAAGTGGATGTAGACACCGAGAAATACCAGAGCCATCAGGCCAAGGCTGATGCCATTGAAGAAACCGATTCTCATTTCTTTGCCGAGAAGGTAGAGTTTCTTTCTTGTGTTCAGGTTTTCATCCATCAGAACACGGATAGTAACAGCCAGGGACTGTGTGCCGACATTGCCTGCCATATCAAGAACCAGTGATTGAAAACAAATAACAATCGGCAGAACGGCAACAACGGATTCGAAGATACCCACAACCGAGGATACACCCATGCCCAGAAATAACAGGATGATCAGCCAGGGCAGTCTTTTCTTCATGCTGATGATGGTCGGTTCATTTAAGTCTTCTTCAGATGTCAGACCACCGAGCTTTGCATAATCATCGCCCATGGCATCGTCAACGAGTTCCACAATGTCTGTTGCGGTCAGGATGCCGATGATGCGGCCCTCTTTGGTCAGAACAGGAAGAGAGTCTTCTTCGTAATCGGCAATCTTGTCAATGCAGTCGTTGATTTTCTCATGTTCGCAGACATAAGGATAGGAACGGCTAATAATGTCGGACAGGGCATCATTTTCGCGGGCAATGATCAAATCCTTCAGATCAATGGCACCTACAAATTTCTCATCCTTATCCACAACGTAAATGGTGGAAATATTGTCATGTTCACCAGCTTGGCGAACGAGAGTGCTCATGGCTTCACGGATGGATAATTTGTCGGAAATGCAGATGAAGTTGTTGGTCATGCAGCTGCCGATTTCGTCATCATCATAGGAAAGCAGTCTGCGGACGTCCTTTCGGGTATCTTCATCCAGATGGTTGACAAGTTCCTGTTTTTTGTGTTCGGTCAGATCATCCAGAATGTCCAGTGCATCATCGGCATCCATGTAAGAAACCACTTTGGCAGCCTTTTCAATCGGCAGTTCTTCAATATATTTTTCGGAATCATCCAGATAGGAAAAAATTTCAGCCACTTTCTGTGCGCCGAGGACAGGATAGAGTTGTCTTCTTTCGGTTTCGCTCAGTAAGGTGGTCGCTTCAGCAATATCTTTCTCATGGTAATCGGAAAGCAACTTTGGCAATTTGGTGGTATCTGTTTCTGTGCGGATAATCTTTAACAGTTCTTTTACATAATCTTTCTTGTAAAACATTTTTCTTTTCATGTCGTCCTCCTTGTCACCCTAAAAAAGGGCATAAAAAATACATCGCTTCACGTTTCAGTTTAATAGCATAGACTGTTGGATGCGATGTACAAAAGAACGCACGAAAATATAGAATGTGTGTAACTGTTCAGAGCCAAGCAAAATTTCAAAAAACAGGTATAAAATGCTTGCATTTTTAAGACTGTTTTTGAAATTTTATTTGGCGGATACGCCACACCGACGAAATGCGTAGCATTTTGGAGGTTAGCTCTGAACAGTTACGAATGTGTATAGAAAAGAGGCTGCCCAAAGGCACCATGTCTGCAAAGCATAGGCAAATTCCATACGAATAGGTTGTGTCTGCTTTGCAGGCGCAAATATTGTATTAAGATTTGCTTATGGATCTAAGGCTGAGCTTTCCGAATAGCCGCATTCTGACTGTATACTTCTGTTCACCGCATATCTTACTTCGACCTATGCAACTGTCCATGAAAACTCACCTCCGTTTAACTTTCAAATTTTGTCAATGATTGACCACTTATAGAAGTGGGGAATCTCGCATAGAGATAATCCTTTTGGATAATAACAGAAAAATCTAGAAAAGACAACCCCCTAAAAACAATTTTTATAGTAAAGTTTTCTTTAGTTTTTTGGGGGAAAACTTGAAATGTCGGGCGCTAAAAAAATGGATAGATATTGAAAATATATAGATTTTCGGTTACCATTAGTTGAGATAGGCGCCATGCGGAAAAATATGCAGCTTAATCCCCTGGGAGATGGTTTGGCCTTTCTGGCGATGATCTCATGGGGCTGCTATTCGGCGTTGATCAAGAAAATCGGTGAGTGGGAATATCCGATCGTGGCCGTTACAAGAAGAGTGTATTTCTATGGTATTCTATTTTTGATCCCAGTGCTGATCCAGCAGAAAGCCAGCTGGAAACCGGAGATACTGATGAAGCCGGAAGTCCTCGCCAATTTCCTGTTTCTGGTGCTTCATGAGAAAATGACCATGGCCTCAGTGGCCGGTGCGGCACTGATATTCATTGGTCTGGTTATTTCACAGAAAAAAAACAGTCTCTTTTTAACAGAAAGGAAAATCATCACATGTTCGAACGTATCAAACCTACAACACAAATTCGCACAGTTGCATTGCCGGGCGATATTGCAGATACACTCCAGTATGTTTATTTGTGCAACAAAATAGAAAAAAGGGGAATCATCATCAAGGGTAATCACGGTGGCCTTCGCGTGGTACACAATGCGCGCATCCGTGATACATATGTTCCGATAGAGGAAAGCTGGCTTGCAGAATTTCAAAAACGGTTCCCGGATTACGAATTGCCGACATCGGATATAGCTCCATACAGCCAATTTGGTGCTGTTATCTTTTTTTCATGTTTTGAGACCAATCTTTCAGATGAGGATATCTGGACAATTGTCGAAATAATCATTAATGATGATGATTCCGACCGTGAGCTGCTTTACACGAAAATGCGGAAAAAAGCAGCTGAGGAAAACAATCGTTTTTATATATTGGAAAACCTGTAAGCGGCTATTCGTAGAATTCAGTCCGCCTGAGTTACATGTACCATCTTCTGAATCCCGGGAATCTGCCCGTCCCGGTTAATCAGAATGCTGGCATCATAACATTTTCCATTTTCATAAAGATAAATATTAGGAACAGCCATGATGCGGCTCTCTTTGCAGACATCTCGAAAAGCCCCTACAACAGGGGAGTTAAGGGATGTCTGTTATTTTTTTACATCCTGACGGGGATATTGCGGGGAGAACTACAATGAGCGGATCAGAAATACGGAAAATGCTGCCTGCGGAAGCACTGGTACGTGCAATCTCACAGACAACAGGCATGAAATTTGGAAATGTGAAGGTAGGATTTGACAGTTTCCTGACAGTTTAGAACAATATATCTGAAATCAGTATGAAGCCAGGCGTAAATCATATCATATGATATGATTTGCGCCTTTTTTGATTGTGTAATGATTATGAGAATTGAGAGGACGGCGGTTAATCACCGCCTCCTACTCGATTAGTTATCCAATAACCATTTCCAAATAGGAATTACCTCAATATTGATTCCATCGCAATCAATCACCGTCTCTTCGCTATTAGTAATGAGAATACATTTGGCGTTGGGGATAAAATTATTTAGCTTCACAAAGGCTCTGGTTTCACGTTCTCTTGTATCTATGTTATCCAGAACCTGCATACTGACCTGGATAGCAAGATTGTCTAATGGTACATAAAAGTCAATTTCTACATTATTCTCAAAGAAATAGACATTTTCGGTACCATAACGTCGCATCAGTTCGATTGCAACAAGATTTTCCAGCTGAGCAGATTTGCAGTCTAGCAGCATAAGTCCTAGAAGTCCGGTATCCATAAAATAATACTTAGGAGAAGTCTCTTTTTCTACAAGTTTGGCGGCATAGTTTTGCAGAGTAAAGAGCAGGTAGGAGTCTGTCATATAGCTGACATAGTTTATTACGGTTTGTTTACCGATAGACATTCCACCACTTTTTAATATATTAGTCAGTCGGTTATACGATAAAGGTTTTGTGACAGATTCTGCAATTTTCTTTAGGATTAGCCTTATTGCAAAATCATTGGTGATTTTATTTCTGGTTATAATATCACCGAGATATACAGTTTGATAGATACTGCTTAAAAAAGCTCGTTTATTTCTTATCTCAACTAATTCTGGAAATGCTCCATAGGTTACATATTTGTTATATTGATTTTGGACATCTGCCCTGTCTTTGGTGCTAATAACATCCAGGTAATTCTTTGTCATATTATTTGCAATAAGATATTCAGAGAAAGAATATGGATAAATATTCATAATAACAAAACGCCCACCTAAAGTGGAAGCTATTTCGCTGCTTAGCATTTTACTATTACTGCCGGTAATATTGATTCGATACTTCATATCTGCAATTCTGCGAACGAACTTCTCCCACCCGTTAATATTTTGAATCTCGTCTAAAAATAAATATGGCTTGATATCAGTTCCGGATATTTCTAATCCAATTTCTAAAATGAGATTTAAATCTTCAGCAGTCATTTCCAAAAGACGCTCATCTTCAAAATTCACATAAACAATTTGGGACAAGGGAATTCCATTGTCTTCTAATTGTTTTATTTGTTGATACATCATATATGACTTT
>OLON01000113.1_pt1 | contig 59856 bp, 103 predicted proteins | sample 1672691 | NCBI WGS metagenome assembly OLON01 (sample SAMEA3136714, study PRJEB25190) | human gut metagenome | biome: human gut; feature: human-associated habitat; material: faeces | place: Austria | collected 2013
ATTTTCCAATTATCTCGCGGTTGTTTATGAACTCGTACGGCACTTCCTGGTACACATAATAATTTTACCAGCTTTAGTATAAAAATGCCCTACAAGCGTTGATTTTTCAACATTCTGTGAATTGATTGTGTGTACTACTACACACTTACTACACACATTTTCTTCTATATTCTATGATTTTGTTGTCGGTGCTAACGATTTTTTCAATGTCAGCAAACGACTTTTCAGGTGTAACATGTGTATACAAGTCCATTGTCATTTTCAGTGTTGCATGACCCAAATATGATTGAACGACTTTCGGCTCTATCCCTGACTCAAAACATCTTGTCGCAAACGTATGTCTAAACGTGTGACCGCTAAAAAATGGAAATTCATCGTCACTGCTCTTTGTATCATTTATCCGTCTTACAACTGAACGTATAGAGTCGCTATATATAACCGAATTAATTGGTGTATTGAACCTTGTAACAAACAAATATTCGTTCTGTTCTTTAGGTCTGCGTGTTGAAACTATCTTTTTAAGCTCAAATTGTTTAGTTAGATATTCTTTGCACACACTGTTAATTGGTACGTGTCTGTAACTCTGCTTGGTTTTTGGCGGCTCGACATGAAATGTCTTGCCTTTATCTTCAAGGTATTTCTGATACACAAGTGTCTTATTAACATCAATATACCCCTCGTCCATATGTATATCTGCAATCGTGAGTCCAAACAGTTCTCCTGGGCGCAAGCCTGTATTAACCGCCACATTATACATGTTGTCGTAAAACGTGCCCTTGCACGCTTCAAAAAACTCGTTCTGCTGCTCTACTGTCAATGCAAAAGCATTAACTTCCTTGTCTGCTCTCAACTTTACACCTTTCGCCGGATTCTTAATCATCAGGTCATCTTCCATAGCTCTACTGAACATGTCATTTAAAATAACCTTGATTTTGCTCTGTCTCTCATACTTATAGTTATCGTCAGAAGCTTTGTCGATAAGTAACTGCACATCTGACTTGCGAATAGATGTTATTTCATGGTTTCCTAAGTATGGTGAAATGTTCTTCCTATATATATGCGTGTACTCCCTAATGGTATTGGGGCGCACTCTCTTTTTCTTGTATACATTCATCCACCTGTCAAACCACGCATCGAGGGTAATGCTGTCTCTAACACTTGCGAATTGTTGATTGTCGGTCACTGCTTTACTGAGTTCTTTCCGCAGTTCTGACAACTTGCTGTTGTAAATTGTCTTGCTCTTGCCGAACCTATCTTTATATCTGCCCTGATAAAGTCCGTCCTTGCGCTGGGTTATTCCGACTCCCAGCTCTTTTCCTCTCAAATCCTTTCCCATACTGATTTATGGCTCCTTTCAAAATCAAAAGCCATTATATGATAATTTCTATATTACTACATAATGGCTTATAATTCAATATATCTATATACTATCTGTCTTTTCGAGATATTTCTCAAATTCCTTGCGCTTGACTAATCGCTTACCTCTCCCGACAAAAAGTACAAAAGGGCACGAGGGATTATTAAGCATATCATTGATTCTGTTAATTCCGATATTGCTGTATTCAGCGGCCTCATCAATCGTCAGCGTTACCTTTTCCCATATTGGCACTTTGTTAATCATTGCCTGACTCCTTTCTATCTTTTCTTTAATGTCTGCCACTCTCCGGGAAGTGGTTGTTTTTGAGATTAATAGTCTCTGTGATACCTCTTCAAGGCTTTTATCAGCAACTAGCAACTTAAAAACTTCCACTTCCTCATCGGTGAAATTGGCATTTTTCATAATCTCTTCAAGTTCCGGCTTAGTAAGTTTTGAAAACTTCATAAGCCTATCTCCTATCCTTCGGTTTTGTTCGCACTGTGTATACAAGTATTTGAGTATCGGCATGAGCTGTTACACGGCCTGTTATCCTCGTACACACATTGTTTTTTAATCGGCTCTATATCACTTATAGTTCTGCTATTCATCTGCTCTCCCATTCCTCGCAACAATCGGTATAATCTGTCCAATCAGCTACATATTCGCTATCTTGGTTACAGCATACCCAACCTTGCGATATATCCTCGTATTGATGATATTTGCAATTTCCACAACATTCATTCATTTTATCATCACTTCCTTTTTGTATTGTTCTGCCATATATTGTCCGTAGCTCATGCCCTTACTCTTAGCAATCTCGCAGATTTCCGCAAGTTTGTTTTTCTTAACAGGCTTTCTTTTAAGTCTTTTCTTTTCTCTGATTTTTCTTAATTCCGTAGCTCTCTGCTGTCTATGCGCTTCGCAACACGTATTTTGGTTAGCTGCGGTCGGTGTAAATATCTTGCTACAGACTACACATTTAATTGGTTTGTAGTGTTTCATTGTTTACCTCTCCATATTTCTTCATCAAGAATATACCGTCTGATAAATCTATCTGCGTACTGTGGGTGTATCATTGACCTTGCTGTTTTAACATTGTCTGCCCCTGTTTTTGTATAATGTTCTTTTGCCATTGTTCTTATAGTGTCCTTACATTCGATAGCGTTATAACTAATTGGCTCAAAAATAAGATTATTCTGTGGCTCACAATTCAAAAACCAATATTGCGTAGGCTTTTTAAAGTAATCTCCGCTATCTCTCCTGTCTCTGTCAATTACCGCTGGGGAATAGCACCAATATCGTCTTAAAAAATGCTCTTCTGAATAAGGATTCTCCATTACTAGTTTTAATCCTTTTCTCGTGCAAATAATAAACATTTTGTTTACCAAATCATACATAAGTGAAACTTCTTTAAGCAAATTCATATCAAATTCGCATTTTTCTTCTAAAGACCATTTTTTCTGACTTGCCGACTGTCCTCTGAACCATAGCATTATCTGATTTTCAAACCTTATGCAAGGGAAAAACGCAAATATCAAATCGCCAGGGCTTATCTTATCAAACAAACTCGGCTCACCTTGATACCCCCCCTCTATCTCTTTAAAAAGGTCAGTAACATAGTCAGTTTCGTTAAATTCATTCTGAATATCATAGTCGTAGGCTTCAATTCCATACTTTTTGAAAACGTTCTTGAATGTGCCTGACTGCTCAAATAAACAATGTACTATCATTCTAAATCCACCAAAAGGAAACCTCGGTTTTATGTGCGCACAACCTATTCCTTTCTGATAAATTAATTAATGTTTAATATTTTCACTACACCACTGCTCTTGTATCCCATCATCGGTCTGGCGGATGTCGTACCACGCAAGCACTACCTCCGCCAGACCGATTATGCCGAATACTATGAGGGTGGTGTATACTACTGTTGTTATGTTGGTCATTCTGTATCACTCCAATCTAAGTCTATTTTCTGACCGCAATTATCACAATATTTCTGTTTGTTAAGTAAGCCCTTACCATTGCAACAAGGGCATAAAGCAAATTCTTTATCTTCTGTAAAATCCGGTTTCTTCGATACCTGCTTTTCAAGTGCCTGTATTGCTATTCTCATTGCTTCTGCAAGCTCATCTTTAGTTGTATTTAGCGGTATCCCTTGGGGATTACTAAAGGATGTTGCAAAACCAATAGTATTACAGATTTTAATTGCTTCACTCTCTGTCATGCTATATCCTCCTCATATCTATCCTCGTGAATTTCCCTATCCTCTTCGTGGGAATAAGCTCTTTTACAATGTACGCAAAAAGCTAAAAGCTCTTTTATGTTTGTACTTTTTTCGTATTTGCAACCGCTACATGGGCTTGGCTCTTTATTATTCTTTTCTGTCATACTTTCCCTCGATTCCCGCAGTTTTGCTGTAAAGTCCTAACTTTTTCATTTTTTTAAGAAAAAGCTTCATTTCATATCCTGTAAGGCCAACACAAGTGTTTCCAATCTTCTTTTCGTCCATCAAGTCTCTGTCATACGACTGTAAAATATGACGGTCTGAAGCTTTATGCCAAATATCAACGCGCTGCCAATAATTGTACTTTGTATTGTAGCGTTCATATTGAGCACCATGCTTATCTTCACAGATTTTGTTGAATCCAATCTCTTTTAATTTTTCGTCTACGTTTTTAAATATTCTCATATTTTCTCCTATTCTGCTTCTGATTGAAGCTCTTTAATCCACCCATCATAATCCCATGAGCTTCCACATATAGCATCACTCGTTACAGTCGTTAGAAATTCTGCTAACTCTTCATCCGACATATTCCTTATTCTGTCGGCATTAGTCTTTCTGCTATCACATCTGCAACAAGGCTCATTATCTCTTGAATTGCTGTTGTGCTGACAGTTGCAAGTGCTATTAATACTGCCATTCAATTCAGCCAATTTGTTATAATAGTATCTTATATACTCCTTACCATACATATTTACTACCTTTTTAAACTCGTAAACAGCATTGCATTCCGCAAGCTCTTTTATTTGTTTGCTACTACACATTATTCTCCGCCTCTCAATTCTTCCAACTTCTTAAATTAAGTCCGCCACACCTCATACAATAAAACTTTTTATATCCTCTGGCATATTCGCACAAATAACCACAATGTCCGCAATATTCTTTTCCGTTACTAACTGATATTTTTTTGGGTTCTGACACATTTTCCCTCTCGAACAACTCTCCGTGTTTGCATTCTATACAATAATCATAATTTTCTTTATGCTTGCAAATATTACAATCAATCATTGTTGTGCCTCAATTCTTTCAGTTTTGCTTCGGCTTCCTCGTATGAAAGAAAAACAGTTTTGCCTATCTCACTTACCGGAATACAAAATGGCTCATCGTTATTAAAAAGTCGAACCGGTAATGCTTGTGACGCGTAAATGTATGCTTCATCTCCATCATACCCAAAATAACGAACTCTCCTCATACTGATAATATCTTCCGGTGTCTCTCCGGCTTCTAATCTGCATTCTACACATTCGCGATAAAATTCATAGATTTTATCTCCTTTGTTACATGGGAAAATAATCATTCTGCCTTGTTCCTCTAACTGCTGATACTCTTTGGATTTTTCAAGCCATTCAGCTAACTGCTCGCAATCTTCTGCGCTTTTAATGCAAGCGACACGCATAGGATTATTTATATCAAAGAAATCTGCATGATAACGATGCTCTCTAGCTGATTCTTGCGCACGTTCTATAAATTCATCAATATTCATTACTACTCCTTTTCCGGAAGCTTAGCCAGTTTCCATACTGTTGCATGCCCCTCACTACTCCACGATGTTCTTCCACCATTCCAAGCGAAAACGCTTCCATTCTCATATTTTGCAAAATACCTTTTAAGCCATCTGTGGTCGTTGCTATCGTTTACCAGTATCGGTGTATCAACTGCAACTTTCGACCAGTCAATTGGTGGTTCAACATATTCACTATTTGCCCATTTTTTTCTTGCATCTCTGCAATCAACATTGCCAAAACTAAATAAACAATTTTTACACGCTAATTTATAGCACGATGTCGGCTCTAATGTTGCTTTGTCAACTGCTATTTTGCTACCACCACAAGCAATATCCAAAATCTGTTCTGCGAATTTTTCTCTATTTGTCATAGTTTTGCACTCCTTTCCCATAATCCGGCATGTGTTTAAATCTCTTATATGCCTTATTGTCTCTGTGTTTTTCCATGTAGGCTTTTTGCCTATCGTCTCTCATCTGCTTTATGTGAGCATTTTGAGTGCTGTCGTTATCCCATGCATAAGTCATTAATCAATCACCTTTATGTACCTTTCATCAACGTAATTAACTTCATCAGCAAGGCATTGTGCCACCTTTGGCAATGTCAGACCGAATTGATTAAATTTATACAGTGTGTCGATTAAGCCCCTAAATTCTGTGATAAATTCTTCAATCTCTCTGACCGACAATTTAAACATCAGCTTAAGTGCTGTACATGCTAAAGTCATGTAGCTGTATGCCGTATCGTTTAAAAGCTGTCTCGTGTCGTTTATCGTAAGTGGATTATTCCTTTGGTAAATCCTAATCAACTGCTGCATTGGGATTAAATTAATCTCTTTCTGCACATCAATGCCGTATCTGACTTTCAAAAGTTCGGCAAGCGTTTCGGTTTTCATTTCATTTTCAGTCTGTGCCCTTTCGAGGTACTCATTTATGGTTCTTTCAAGCCTTACAATACGCTTATTGCCAAATCCATGATGTAAATACAGTACATAGTAGCCTAAGTCCATAAAGTCTGTGAAAGACCGCCTTACGAGCTTTCTGCGGTTATTGCTGTTTTTCAGCGTAACTCTTTCTGATTTTGTCCACGTAAAATCCGGCTCTTTGCGCTTTTTCTTTGGTTTCAGTTTGTTGCTCATATTTTTTCATTCTTTCTTCAAGTTCTCGTTTTGCCCTGATAAAACAGGCTTCGGTAGTTTCTTCTGCGACTTTTACAAGTTCTTTACCGCGCCACCGGATAGTTATTTTTGCTTCCTTGCTATTTGTTTTGTAAATCATTTGCAAGTCATATTTCCTTTGCAGTGGTCGGTAAAAATCGTAAAAATCTTTCAAGGGGTCCATTGTGGACTCCTTTCTTTTATCTTCTGCCGTGCCAAGTTTGCCTTTTCGCAAGTTGCATTCTTAACGTTCTGCTGATAGTGCTTTTCGCAGACTTTATATCCAGGCTTTACCGGATTATCGCAGAAAAAACATAGTCCTTGTTCATATCTGCCGGTTCTTTCAGGCATTTTAACGTGTGCTCTTCTCATTGTTTCTCGACAAAATGTGCAAGTGGTATGCCCCGGGTCTGCTTTCCTCTTGCGACATCGTGTGCATATGCCATTTGCCTTGTCTTTTTCATATCGTGCTTTTCGCCATACTTTTTGCCGTTCATTGTATTTTTCTACATCAGCAGCACGTATCTTTGACATGGCTTCGGCTGATTTTGCCCTACACTCAATACAGCTTTTTTCATCACCATATAGCAAGTTCTTGCCACATCTAGGGCAAACACCAACCGCCTGTAATTTCTTGTAAAGTTCTCGACCATATGCCGTGCGTTTGCTGTTACATGCCGTGCAAACCACGCCTTCTCTATCAAGCGGTTTTCCACAAAGCACGCAAAGGTTACTGGCTTTTCGTTCTTCATATCTCTGCCTAAAATACTTGTCTTTTATCATTTTTTCGCTAGGAGTAAAACATGTTTTAATTGGTCGACCAAAACCTCTTACCTCCTATCTTTTCATCTGCTCGATACGTTCTTTAATTTCTTTTGGCATTGGAATACCTTTAATTGGCTTATTTTGGCTTTTATTATCTTCAAGCGATAATTTTATCGCCTGTTGATTTTTAGAGCCGATTTGAGTCGAATACGAGCTTTTATTAGTACTTTCAATCAGTGCCTGTATATCCTTTGGCATTTTTTGATATTCCTTTGCTCGATTAACAACTGTCCTGTAGGTTCTCATAAAGTTTGACTGTACTACGTTTTCGATGCTCTTACTGTCCGTCAGCGCCCAATTCCTAAGATTGTCAGGGCTCCCGACAGCCTTTTGTACGAGCAGTGGTAGATTGTTAAATTCTTCAACTGCTCCATAAGTGCCATTTCGTAGTGCTTTGCTGACAAGCGCCCATGCTTCCATCTCGTTTAGCTCCTGTGGATTCTGAGTGAGGTATATTGTGTTTATCAACTGCCCTATGCTTGGCGCAAAACCACTTGTATCGGATGTTATATAGGCTCTCAAACCCATTTGCACAACGTTGTAATCCATATCCCTAAGCATCGTGTACCACGTATCAACTGCCACTGTTTTATCCGGTGGTTTAAAATTCGGATATGCCGACTGTATAACCATTAAGAGTTTAATTGTTTCATCTCTTGTCATTAAGCATTTCTCCATTCATCAAACACATTTTCTTTATTTTCCTGTTTTCGACTTCTTTCCCAAGTCCGGACTGCAGCTTTCCAGTCTTTCATTTTGTTTTTGCCAATCATCCAGCCTTTGGATTCATAAAAATCAATAAACGATTGAGCATCAATGTTATTGCTTCTCTCAAGGCAGTACTGCTCGACTTCTTCAACGCTTGGGGGGATAAAGCGTTTTGTTTTTCCCCCTCTCACACTCTCCCCTTTACTATCCTTAACTATACTATTCTTATCTATACTTACCTTACCTATACTATCCTTACCTACGGATACATCTTGTATACACTTTGTATACATCTTGCTTTCGTCAAGAGTGTATGCTTTATTTTTCTTAACTCCAAGCATGGATTTTTCGTCTACATAATCAGTAGGTCTGTATCTGTCGGACTGTATGTAATTGTGCATTTTCCAGTGCTTAATAACGATAATTCCGCTTTCAAATAAGATTACAAACGATTTTGCAATCAGCAGTTTAAAATCATCATCAGAAGCACCGCACATACGCTGTATTTTCTTAGGATTATTAACAAATCCATCATCGTCAGCATTCATGGATAGGTGAAAGTAAAGCATTTGAGTACTGCTCGGCATATCAAGAAAAGAATCACTTTCGGTTATTTTTTTAGCAAACATTCTGCGTTCTGCCATTTAATTAATCTCCTATTTTCTTCAAATTTCGGTTGATGTATTTTAATCTTTTTTCTCAAAATTCACACAAGACACATCAAGCAAGCAACCACACTGTTCAACTTCTCCCATTCCTATATAAGTTCTGTATCTGTAAGAGTTTTTACAGGTAAAGCAGAAATCCTTGCCACCATTCGGCTTGCAACTTGCCTTTTTATCTTCCAACTCTTTCTCGAGGCTCTCGTTTATCCTTTTGAGTTCCTTGACCTTTTCCTGTAATTCTTCAAAATCTTCAATGAGTTTATTGTATTTCTTCTTGCTTAAAATCTTCATTCTGAACCACCCACTTTCATGCAATCGCTTACAAGCATATCTGCTTTTATAAGTTCATAAATAATATCAAGGTATGTTCTGTGGTCTCTGTATGGGCAATTTGCGTCTTTATGTATTCTTGGGTCATTATCCCTCCGATCATTAACGTCAAAATACACATCGCTAACAAAAAGCATTTTCACACCTTTTGCAACGCAAAGGTAATAGCAACCATTCTTACCATATTCGCCCTTGCACTTCTTAAATCCAAATTTTTCAAATTCCTTTGCTTCAACTTTCGGAATCAACATTTTCTTCACCCACTTTCAATAAATCCATAAACTTCTCATACTGCTTCTGCGACACCTTGTTATGCTTCTTATCGTCTCTAATTTCGATTTTAAGGTGTTTTTCCGCTATATTGGATAATTCCCTTGCAAGGTTCTTTCTGCCTTGCTGTATGCCCTGTAAATAGCCTTTAGGTGCTTTTCTCTCGCCTATCGAACCACTATCACGATTTTCACCCTGTCCGCCAATGCTAACATTCCTAAGCTGATAACCATTGTCAGCATATAGCTTGATGTAATACTTCTCCTTTTCGTCAAGCTGGCTTTCGGGAAAATTTAGAAATTCAACTCGCCAACCATACGGATTATCCTCTGAATATAGCTTATGTTTGCGTAAACTAAGGTCTATGTGCTGTTCATAGCCTACAAGGTGGCTTGCTAATCTCTGTAAGATATGTACTGCCTGTCCGACATAAGCAAACTTAAAGCCGTTTTCATCCTCTCGGAGTAGGAAGTATATTCCACTTTTGTCATTCAACTTTGGATTCAGCTTCAACAGTCGCTTTTTGTTTTCCTGTTCTATCGCCTTGGCTCTTGCTATGTTCTGATAATTCAATGTTTCCACCTGCCCTTACTATTTCGATTGCTCTTTTAACAGGAATGAGATAATTATCACTGTTACCGCTTCCATATAGTTTTACTAAAGAGTCCGTTTTTAATTGTTCCACAATCTTATCTACATCATAGGCGGTTGGAATATTTTTTAATTTATTTATAAATCTTTGTAACTGTAAAACAGATACTTCTACTTTCATGGTATTAGGTCTACCACTTGTGTAAACTTCAAGTTCATCTATGACATCATTTACCTCACTTCTGCTTATTAAACCACTCATTCTTATCACGCTCCAATAATATACATTCAGTTTCAAAGAGTTTTTCAGATATATCTTTTGAATTAACTCTGCTCTCAAATTCTTTGATAAAATCTCTGTATGCCTGTTTTCTAACCTCTCGGTCATGCTCGGTGCAAATCCGCTTGTATCAGAATGCACGTAAGTTTTCAGTGCCATAGATATTTGGCTGTAGTCATATTCTTCCAACATCATATTCCACACATCTACTGTCTCTGATAAATTGCTCGGCTTGTAATTGGGGTAGCAATCACACATTATGCGAATGATTTTAATTGTCTCGTCTCTTGTCATTTCTCTACCTCACACATTATCCCAATCAATGGTGCCTTTATTAGCCGAATGTGGCTCATTGTCCTTTAGTGCAAACAACCCTTGCCAGCAATGGTCTACTGACTGATTGAGGATTTTAACAGCCAAATCGTTATCGCCCTTTGAAAGTCTCTCGATAGTATTCATAGCCCTATGCAATGCCTTGTCAGTGCATATAGGTTTTTTAATTCTCTTGCGCATTGTCACATACTCATTAAATGCTTCATCAAGTAATTCATCATCTGGATAATAACTTTTCTTTTTGGATATTACGTTAGTAATATCTTTTTCTTTTATATTCTTATCATTCTTTAATTCTTTATCATTATTACATTCTTTACATTCTTGTATGTGTTCCGTCAATGTTGCCATTCAGCTTATTTTGGCAGTGACACAATAGTGCTTCAAGGTCGCAAATTCTGCCTGCTCTGTATTCACCGCGAATAAAATCCAAAACCCTATCTACACTTTCCAACCTATATGCAAGTTTATAATCGTCACTACTTTTAAAACAGTTATTGGCAAGCTCTCTGTATTTTTCTGCCTCTGCGTATTTTTCTTTCGCCTTGTTTAAATATTCTTCCGCTTTTGTCATTCGCTTTCACCCACTTTCAATAAATCCATAAACTTCTCATACTGCTTCTGCGACACCTTATTGCCCTGTTTATCCTCTCTAATCGTCACAACAAGGTGTTTTTCGATGATATGAGATAATTCCCTCGCTAACACCTTTTTACCTTGCTGTATGCCATCTCTGTAGCCTTTAGATGGCTTAAACTCATTTATCTTTTCCTTGCCCTCTCCCTGACCGCCAGCAGTCTTGTTATATCTGCACTGATAACCTCTTTTTGTGTATTCCAAAATCCAATATTGCTCCATTTCGTCAAGCTTGTCTTTCGGATAGTACATAACATTCAACTTCCAACCATAAGGATTGTTTTCGCTATAAAATCCTCTTTTCTTGATTGATAAATCTATATGCTGATAGCCTGTCAAGTGCGATATACTACGTTCTAAGCAATCTACGCTTTGACCGATATAAAAGTACGATATTCCGTTTTCATCGGTCCTAGTGTAAAAATAAATGCCACTCTCACGCTTCATATCAGGGCAAACTTCTAATATCCGCTTTCTGTTTTTGCTTTTGATTGCATATATTTGTCGCATATTACTCAATCGGTTCACACTCCTATTCCTTTACAAAATAAAATGTAATGCACAAAATAAAACATCTAAAAATCCAAATAAGATTGACAATACAAGCCATACAATGTCTTTCTTGATATTAAACTTGTCGCATTTTAACGCAAAAATCCAACTTAAAACCATAAATACAAACGCTAGTAATAAAAACACGGTATCATTCCTTTCTTTATATGAAATCGGTTATGCTCATCTGGTTATCTTTCTCAAACACAAGCATTTCTTTCTTTGCAATTTCAAAATAATGTGGGTCTAATTCAATTCCGATAAATTTTCTATCTGCTTTTATACAAGCAATTCCTGTGCTTCCTATCCCCATAAAAGGGTCTAAAACAACTTGCCCTTTATCCGAAGAATTTTCAATCAATATTTTCATTAGTTCAGCAGGTTTTTCTGTGTCATGTAGATTATTCCCACTTGCATCCTTTTTCTTTTTATTTGGGATAGACAATATATCACTTGTTCCGCAGTTGTTTATTTTTACTCCTTTTCCTTTTCGGAAAAACAAAATGTATTCAAATTGTGACATATAATACTGACCCATTATTTTGTTTCCCTTATCCCATATCAACGATTTAATAAAATGGAATCCATAAGTTTTAAGCCCTTGCTCTTTTTCCTTATCGGTTCTTAAATCAGTAAAAGCGTTTAGCATGTGTATAAGATTGACATGATTAGTCATAACATAACAATGGCTACCATCTTTAAGTATTCTGTAAAACTCTGATGCATATTCCGAGCAGTCAATGTTATTGTGCGTAAATACTATTCCTTTTTTATTTATTTCCTTTTGCAACATTCCACCACTGTTTCCAGCACTTCCTTTCGATGTTGTTGGATATGGTGGGTCTGTCGCTATTAAGTCAATGCTTTCGTTTGGAATCTTCTTAATAATGTTTAAGCAATCATCATTGAAAATATTTACATTCCTCTGTTCCATTTTTCAATCGGAGTAAAACCAGTTTTAATGTGCGCACAAACCTCTTACTCCTTTCATAATATTTAATTGTTTTGTTATCTTTAGTGAATTAGGTGAATGGTAATTCCTCGTCAATATCATCAGGAATTGACATAAAGGAATCTGAATCAGCACTTGGACTGTTTCTACCTATAATTCCATTACTATTGTTCTGTTGATTGGCACGGCTTTCGCAAAATTCGTGTCTTTCAACTACGCAATCATTAGTGTAGATTTTTCGTCCATCCTTGTTAGTGTAGTTGCCTGTCTGCCATCTGCCCTCAACGATAATCTTAGTTCCTTGGTGCAAATACTTCTCTGCAAATTCTCCATTCTTGCCAAATGCGATACAGCTAATAAAGTCTGCTGCCTGTTCGCCCTCTTTCTTAAAAGTTCTGTCAACAGCTAATGTATACCTTGCTACCGCCATACTTCCGTTTGCTGTCTGTGAATATCTAACATCAGCATCCCTAACAACTCTCCCCGAAATTATCACTTTATTCATATTTTTTCCTCTTGCTTTCTGAAATTCGTTTTCTAGTTTCTTCACTTCTTTTTTGCCCTGTATGATGATATATTGTGTGTGCTGAATTTGTCATCATACATAAATTTTCAATTCTGTTATCATTTTTTATCCCGTTCAAATGATGTATGCAACAATTTCGTGGCACTTCTATTCCTGTGGCTTTTTCATAAACTAAGATATGTTCCATAACGTACCCGCCTTTATCTGCTCTTTTATGTTCCGGCATTAATATTTGTATATATCCTTTGCTTGTTCTCCTAACACCGCCATTCCAATTACTAGCATTTTTACCACTTTTAGCCTTTGACCTGTTCAAAAACTTAATTTCTTCATCTCTCTTTAAGTTAAGCGAATAAGCTTTTTTATAGATTGCCAAAAATGTTTTATTAGGAAATAAGGCAATTAATTCATCATTTGTTGAGCAAGAATATTTATCTTTTAATAAAAGGACTTCCTCCTCACTCCATTTGAAATTCATAGTCATTATCTCCTTTCTAAAAAGGGCACTCATTAGGATTAGCAAGTAGCCATTCCTTGTTACGCTCTGCAACGTCCACATTCGCCCCATTTACGGCATTTTTCATCTTCTCGATGAAACTATCTCTATCAGCATTTTCACTTGACAAATGGCACATTATGACATTCTGCAAGCTGTCTGAATCGTTAGCCCTGACAAAATCGCAAGCTGTATCAATGGATAAGTGACCTCTGAATACGTGATTGGCTTTCGGATTGTCGGTATCAACTAAATCCTTGTCATAGTTCACGCCTAAGAGAATGTGGTTTATGTCCTTAAACTTCCACTTGACAACCTCGCAATCGGTTATGTAAAGCATTCTTCCCATTTCCTTGTGAGTAATCAGAAAGCCGAATATCGGGCAAGGTTCGCCGTTTGCGTCTGTATGTGTCCAGCTTCCGACTATTGTTGTCAAATCAAAAGGCTTTACTGTAAACTCGCCCATATTCATTGACATATAATCAATCTTCAAATATGGTGCATAAATCGGTATTCCCATAGCCTTAAATTCGTTTAATGACTTGCTATGGTCTAGAGGTGGGTGTGACTTATAATCACACCCTTTATCCCCCTTATGTTCCAATCTAAGCCTTTTTTGATTTCCTTAATGCTTATTCCGCAATCAAGGATAAGTGTTTCTCCACTGTCGGAAGTTAGCAAATAGCAATTACCTGTACTTCCAGTTGCGATACATTTAAGTTTCATCTTCGTCACCGCCTTTGGACTCGTTTAAATATTTGACACGCAATTCATAAACAGTTTTGCAAAGGGTATTACAAATTTCATTGGCAATTTCCCCTTCGTTTGCTAAGTGTCGAACATAACTCTTACCACAAATATAGCAAGTGAGTTTTCTTATAAGTTCCCACATAGACCACGAAGTGACGCTGTCAATAACCGTTCTCATCAATCCGTCTTGCCTTTTTCCGTCAACAGTTCTCTTGACAAACCAATATTCTCTTGGTTCTTTAAGCGTTGTGGCAACATCTTCTCTTATCACTTTACCCTTTAGTGATTTTTCCACTTCTTCAAGAATTTCCGATTTTAACTCTTCTTTTTCTTTCTCTGTCATAAGGTCACACCTCGATTTCATCATCCTGTGGAAACTGAAAAACAGCATTGTTGATAAAATCTACTTTTGACGGCTGATTTTCTGCTCGTACCATAACACCGCATTTCTTTAATCTTTCAAATTCCTTTGCCGCATCTTCTGAAATATCAACATTCTGCATTACGATAGGCATACCTACATATACTTCTCTAAGCATTTCCATAGCCTTAATTGCCTTTGCTTCGGTGGAATATTCAGCTATCTTTATTGCTACACCAATGCTAGAATGGTGGCAATAAATGTTTGTACGTTTTGGCTCTACAAGTTCTGCACATATCATGTTAAAAGAACCGGTTTCATATGGAACATCTACTGTTCCGTCCTGTGAAATTACTCTCATATCAGCTCTCCTCACTCTGCATGAATGGCGGTAGTTCCTCTGACTGCTTGTCGGCTGTGTCTGTAGGCTCTACATCAATTATGTTGTCCTCGTCAAAATCAACTGTGTTTGCGTTCTGCTCAATATCATAGGCAACATCCCGTTCAAGCATTTCATCGTGGCTGATTTCCTCGTAATCATCTTCTTTGCCAAAACCGCTATGAGTATTGTTGATGGCTTTGAGAAGTCTATTTTTAACAGTTTTCATAGCCATCTGGTCTGCGAATTTCTGATGAACCCCGTTCCCGGTCTCCTTATATCCGTATCCCTGTTTCCAAGCTGTCTTTATCTGCGCCATAGTCATAACTTCTGCAATCTTCTCACCATTTCCCATAATCGCTACCGCATAAGCACCAACAATCTTGTCATTGTCGATATTCTCAAAGCTCTGTTCGTGGCAATCAATAATTGTCTTTGCGTCCTCCTTGTGGTACTTGAATACATCCCCCTTATAAATAACTGATGCATTAATGTCTTTAAGCCCATATCTTCTAGCAAGGCAAGTTGCACCATAAACAGACGGCTGACAGCTTAATTTACCCGCATAAGCGACAGGGTAACACTGCTTCTTTCTTATTGATAATCCGTCTGTTACCATTTCAATAAGTGCATTTTCGATACTTGCCCTTGTGCAGCTCTGTAATACAGGCTTCTTATTCATATCCTGTGTGTCCTGTAAGATAAGCATTGCCGACATAAGCTCGTTTGTGTAGTTATAATCTTTAGGGAATGTCAAGCCAAATTTCTCTTTCTGCTTGATTTTAACAACCATTCCCTCTGTAAAATCCTTTGCTACAAGCTCTCTGCTTTCAGCTTCTTTCTTTTCCGCAACTGCCGTATTCTCTGCCATAATTAATCCTCCTAAATCTCATTAAAAACCTGAACCGCAAACAGTTCATTAGGTGTCTGCTTGAATAAAACTCCGTCAGATATGACTGTATACATATATCCGTCATACTTAAGCTCTACAGTATGTTTCTTACCGCCCATGTAATAATTTCTCTTCTTAATACTCATTTCTATACCTCACTTTCTTCAAACTCTTTTAACTGTTCTGCCAACTTCTTGCACTCCTCTGCCACATATTCTTCTGTGCGAACTATCGTGCCATCAATGCGGAATCTGTCTTCGCACTCAATCTTCATAGCAAGATTTTCTCTGTAATTAGGAAATCTCTCATAAGCGAGTTTAAGCTCTTTTGCATCGTCACAATGTGCGCAATCAAAACCAAACCACCATAAATCACTTTCTACCGGATAGTTTGAATTTTCTCCACCATCCGCAAAGGTAATACCGCCGTGGCATAAAAAATATGCTTCAATTCGTATTCTTTCGTCTTTATCAAGGCAAGCTCCAAGTAAAGGGAAAATACCGCTTATTTTTCGGTCTCCGACATCTGCTTTCTTAATTTCAAGATAGTCTGAATACTCTTTACCATATAAAGGGTGGTTTTTGGGAATGCCTACATATCCGCACCTATGCCCCATCACGTTGAATGTAACGACACATTTATATCCTGCGTGTTCAAACTCTCGTTCTACAATATATCTATCATTGCTCATATCACACCGCCTCAATCACAAGCTCTTTGTCCTGTGTATGCTTTAGCAAGATTAGCTGGTTATCAATCTGTGGTATTCTCCAATCGTCAACGCTCTCTGTGTCATCAATGATAATTGGGAAATTAACGCTTGCCACTTTCTGAAAAGCTCGGCATATGTCAACTTCTGTCAGCATTCTTGCACCATGATTGAGATTTCTTGCATATGCTTCACCATTGTAAACAAAGTCGCAGCACTCCTCGGTATCGCCATTTAAGAGCGGTCTGAAAAGCTTTGCTGTAGCAAAATCCAAGTACTTATTAACATCAGCCTGTAAGAGTTCGTTCTTTTTTCGAGTAAACTCTTTCAGCAAGTCAAGCTTTCTCTCCCAATCGGCAATCTCCTGATTGAGGTCTGTTCTCTTATTTTCAAGGTCGGCTATGCTATCGTCTATACGCTTGTTATTCGCCACACCAAGCTCGATTTTTGTGCTGACTGATGAAACTTGCCTTAACAGTTCGTTTCGCTCGTTTTTAAGCTTTCTGATAAGTTCTGATGTATCGTTTTCATCTGCAAGAGCTTTCTCTTTTTCCTCGATTTTAGCTTTAAGTGCCTGATACTCACTGTTATCTGTCATATCAACATCAGTAGGCACTTTTCCAAGCTCTTTAGTAACAGTATCACGCTTTTCCGTCAGCTCCTTAAGCTCTGTCCTCTTATCCTCGACAGCCTGTTTAAGTTCCTTTTCAAGGTCGGCTATCTCTTTGCTATCGTTTGACAGTGCATTGCCCCTATCTTCAAGTTCTTTAAGGTTCTTTGCTTTTCGCTCGTCAAATTCAGCTCTCATGCTCTCTATCTTATCTTCCGGCAACTTCTGACCGCACATTGGACAATTAACACTACTTTCATCAAAGACAAGCTCCTTTGTCTTTTTCCAATCGGCGCGCACCTTTTCTAAGTTTTCTGCGCAAAATCCGATTTTTCTTTCAGTACTTTCAATGCTAGTCTTTTCGGCTTTTATCATTGACTCTGTTTTTTGAATTGAAACATTGTAGCCGTCAATCTGTAACTGTAGCTCCATGCGTTTTTTCTGATTGCCAGCATTGGCTTTTCTCTCCATGTCTGAAAGCTCAAACTTAAGGTTCATAATGTCCTCTGTAGCTTTCTGTTTGTCCTCTAAAATCTTGTTATAGTCGGACAGCTTATCTTCGATTTCCTTAAGCTGTGGCTCATAGGTTTTCTTTTGTAATTCAAGCTCTGCAAGGTCTGTATACTCATTGGTAGAATGAATTGTATCAATCCTTGTTGAGATTTCGTCTCTTTCCTTGACAAGTCCTTTTGAGCCATTCCTACCGCCTGTGCCGTTTAGCTTGCCACGGCATACTTTTTTGAGTTGGTCTACATCCCCATCGTCAAACATTGGCTTAAGCTCGGCAAACTGTGGAAACATATCGCAGATTTCTTCATCAGTACGTGTTCCAAAATAGCTTGCAAGTGCTAATCTCTGCTCTGCCTGTGACTTGTTGAGCAATATCATGGCATTTAAGCAAAATGGTAATACTCCAAGCTCTGCCATGTTGTCATTGATGTACTGATTGTAGTCAGCCATTTTGTAAGGTACATCGTTGATTGAGTAATCAGTAACACTGCCTGTAATCTCACCTTTTTTGTTGCGTTTCTGTCTTGTAATCTTTTTCAGAGTCTTTTCTTTTCCATCAATCTCAAAGGTAACGGCTCTTGTGATGTCAACATCGTCAATCTCGGCTCCGTTTTCATCATGTGGTCTTATGCCTGTAATCTCTCTGTCGTTCTCGTCATGGCAATTCAGCACATCAAGGATTATTCGCTTAACTGTCGATTTGCCGACTTCATTCTGACCGGACAACACAGTTTTCACCGAAAAATCTGTGTCTAATGTGTTTTTGCCATAGAATTTACAAAAATTCTGCGCAAATACATGTGTAATCTTCATTGCGTTTCCTCTCTTTCTATTTGTTTATGGTTTTTAAAATCAAATTTCCGTGTAGGCTTGATTTTTTAACTACTCTTAAGTATGAGTCCGATTCCGATACGAAAAGCCACTCGCTCGCCACATAATGAGCCTTATTGAGCAATAACTTTTGCTCTCTTGTTAATGGCTTCAATCTGTATCTTGTATCGCCTAGCCTAATTCGTCTTACACTGCTCATTTAGCTTCTCCATTTCTTTATCTAGTAACGCTTGGAAGTCAAAGGATTTGTCTTTGTGCCGTTTAGCTCGATATAATTCTTGTAGGTAATCGTTAGCACTCTGACGTTTCAATTGGCTACCAATCGCAGTAGATGTCAAGATTTCCATTTCCGCTCCCCTCGTCATATACAATCCCTTGTATGCCAACAGGAGTATCAATTATAGTTCCGTGTGGTAAATCATCACTTGCAATTACTGCATACTCGTTTTCATCTACAACAAGTCCATATTCGTTTAGATGCCTGCCCGGTATATTAAGTCCACCACCAGGTAACACTCTCTGTGAGTACCACGTATATGTGTAATCGCCATATCTGACCCGCCCCAGCTTCTTAAATCGGCTACAACTGTATTTCTTACTGCAAGTCGGAACTGTTGGCTCTTCGTAGGCCTGCTCAACTACAACCGGCTCATTCTCAACTACTGTCGGCTCAACCTTTCCAAGCATTACGCTATTTAAATAGGAAGTAACACCGGCTGTCAGCTCAATTTTGCTATCTGCTTTCGTTGCTATTGGCTTTAAGGTCATAATTCCAATTGTTGAAATTAATAACATCAACATCAGCTTTCTTCTTCTCATGCGGTTCACCCTCCTCTATGAGACATATTGCAATTAGTATCAGCCAAAAGACTGTGACAATTGCTCCAACGATAATACTCGCTGTCTTAATTCCGTATGCCACCGATAATCCAAGGAAAAATGCAAATGCTAATGCTCCGAAAATCGAATAGCCACAGCCTGTATAGAATTTCTCTTTTAAAGTTCTTTTTCTCATACAATCACCTCACTATGCAAAACTCTGTTGAGCGTTTGCATCATGAATAAGCTCAACAAGATACTTAGGCACGACATAGCAATCAATGAACTCATGCACATCGTCTATGTACTTCCTCTTGATACTCTTATAAGTAGATACGCAACCATACTCACGCTTTAACTGCGTCCATATATCAGAAAATGTCTTATGTCTGATACTGTTGTCTCTGTATGCTTCGCTCTGCTTGCCACCAAGAATATTTACAACTCTGCGCTTAACATGCTGTTGTATCTCGTCAATATCGCAACTGTAAAGTGGTACATTTTCCTTAAGCTCGCTCACATCATCTTTGATGTCGTTTACTTTCTGCTCTAATTCTGTATAGCCCTGTGCCAAAAGCTGTATCTGACCGCCTGTTGTCTTTGGCATACCATAACTGCCTGTTTTTCTTATCTGTGGAAGCACCTCTGCTGTAACCCAGTGTTTAAACTCTTTAGCTTTCTTCATCTTGCTTTGAAATACTAATGAATAAAAGCCACTCTCGTTGATTATTGTTGTTTTTCTATTCTGTTTGCCATCGAATAAAGAAATAACTTTTCTGTCGCACTCATCAACATGGGCATTTATATCTCGGCTACCATTTTGGTACTCCAGCTTATCAGCTACATCAATTCCTACAAAATAAGGTTCTCCGTCAACTGTTATTGTTCTTACTGAACCAAATTCTGAATTTTCAAAAATCTGTAAATCGTTCATGTTTTCTCCTTTCTGTGGTATAATCTCCTCATTAGATAATAAGGAGGTGAAAAATCAATGGATAACTCAAAACTTGCCGAGCTTTATGCTTTTGCCAAAATATGTGGCTATCAAGGAGATGCGCCTAAATTCAAGGAAGAGTACCGCAAATACTACGATGAATTTACGAGCATTATCAAATCAGAGTCAGCTAAGGCCACGGCAACTATTAATCCTTTTCGCACTAGCTATTAATTCTTAATCGCTAGTAAAGCATTGGTGAGAGAGTCGAGGATTTTACATTCGCTTTGTATTCTCTCGACTTTTTCACCATTTGCCACATCATCAGCGATACCTAAAGCTAACTGCTCTATACAATCTTGTAATGTTTTGAACTCGCCATCATTATTAATAGTGTATGGTTTTCTCATTTCTACTCCTTTCCCTCTAAAGTCTTTGGCTCCAAAAACTTATCCGCACCAACTGATAATGCTCCGCAGATTAGCTCATACTCGTTGAAGTCTAATCTTCTGTTACCATTGAGTGATAAATTCAACTTCTGAACAGGAATACCTGTCTTGCTGGCAACAAAAGTCTGTGTAATGCCGTTATCCTCTAAGTAAGTTTTAATTTTCTGTCCTACGCACATATTCTTTTCTCCTTTCTGTTTTGTTTCGGTTTTACCGAACAACTGTATTATAGTTTCGGTATCTCCGAATGTCAAGGACTTTTTTCGGTTTATCCGAAATTTTTTTCTTGACTATCCGAAACTTTTATACTATTATCAATATTAGAAAGGAGGTATTCATATATGACTTTTGGTGAGAAAATAAAAACTGCAAGGATTTCTAAGCACTACACTCAAAGACAACTTGCAGAATTAATAAATGCAAAGCATAATTCAATTAGTGATTGGGAAAAAGATAAGTCCAAGCCTGATATGGACACAGTAGAATTGATATGTGGTGTGCTTGATTTAAGCCCCGGATATTTAATGGACAGTATAAAGACATCTGCCCCAAGCTCCGAGCTGTCGGACACATATACCGAGCTTATAGAGTTATACTCAAAGCTATCAGAAGATAGTCAAAAAGCTATAATGCAGATTTTGAGAAATTTAAAATAAGGGGGATTTATTATGTATGTAATACTTTTAGTAATTATGGTTGTGGGATTGATTGTTTTACTTGAAAAATTAGCAGATATAGATAGTAGTAATAGTAATGGAAATACCACGTATAATGAACAAGGACAGAAGTGTTGTCCATATTGTGGCTCGACACATTTTCAATATGCCGGTCAACAAATTTATGGCGCTCGTCCTGAAAAGACGAAAACTAGGTACACGGCTAATCTAAATCCGCTCCGACCTTTTACACTTGTTAATAAAAAAGAAAAGGTTGTGAAAAAGGCAAGAAGCGGATATGCCGTTGACGAGTTTATCTGTTTGAATTGTGGCAATCGTTTCAGATAAATCTTTTTTGCAGAGGTAGGTTTTTCCTACCTCTATTTTTTATCCCCACCGCTTAATTGCCGACTTTATGAAGCCTAGCAAAAAGTCGAGTAGTTTTTCATTTTCAATGCTATCAATTAGTTTCTTTATTTCATCCTTATATTCCATACAACACTACCTCCGATACATCAATTATAGAACATTTGTTCTTAAACGTCAATAAGGACGGCAGAAAAATCCACCGCCCTACCGAAACTTGAAGAGTTCTCTTATTTGAGAACATCATTACTGTAGCACTTTAAAGTGTTTTATTTTGTCGAATATTGACAATACGGATTGCAAAGAGTAAAATAGCAAAAAAAGAACCAGAAAGGGGATTTTTTATATGAAAAGATATAGAGAATACTGCATTAACAATCATTATGTTAATATTGGCGATTTAGATAAGTATTATCAAGGCAATATGGAAATGGTTTGTAGACACATCGAGAGTAACTATCTCGTTGACCGCAAGACTTCAAGCTATTATGTAAATTTATACATACAAGATAAGCCATTTAAAAAGAAAGATTCTGTATTAAGCACAATAGCTATTTGCTTTTGCCTGCCGCTTATACTATGCGCACCGCTTTTTCTTGATGTAATATGTATCATAACAGCACTGATACTTGCTATCATTGATTTAGCTCTTAAGAGTTCAGAACAAATTCCAAGACGTCATGTAGGCTCGATTGTTACTATTGTGATATGCGTTCTTTCTGCTTTAGGATTGATTTTTGTAGACCATTCAAGTACTGATACCGCTAAAAGCGACAAGAAGTCCAATAATCAAGTTGAAAGTGAAATAGAAACTGAGACAGAGGGTGGCTCCTCGCAAGATTATCAAAGAGTTGAGGCTCGTGTCGGAGAGGCAATAACTTATCAAGACAACATAAATGTAACTTTAACTAATTTTTATGAAAATACAAATTATGATTATGAAAAGCCTAAAAGTGGATATAAATATGTTACTTTTAGCTTTCAGGTGGTAAATAATAGTGACGAAACATTTAGTTTTTCTTATACTAATGCAACCGGATATGCTGATAACGTGCAAGTCGAAAACAAGCTTTATTTGACTGACAGCTCTTCGATTTTAGAGCTTTCGCCGGGTAGAACTGGAAATGTCGATATATCGTTTGAAGTTCCAACAAACGCGCAAAGTATTGAAATGGATTACAATTTCAATCCATTCGCAGATGATGTTGGAGTATTTATAGGGCAATAATCAGAGAGGGAAAGTTCCCTCTCTGATTATTCTAATTGTGAAGTAATGTACTCATATTCCTCTTGCGATATTTTACCACTTGCTACTCTGTCGAGTAGTTCTTCTTTGGTTACTCTGCCACTCTCATATAGCCTTTTAAGGCTTTCAACTAAAATTCTCATATTAAAGCACCCCCTCATCCATTAACTGCCTTGTATAGTTGTCTATTGCTTCTTCATCAGAATGTTCGTTAATCTCTTTTGCCTGTTCCATAGCAATAAGATACTGCGAGTATTCGTCCTGTGTCAGCTCACGCTCCTCGTACTCCCAATGCTTAGGTTTGTAAGTAAAATCATCCTCACTCCCTGTTGCTTCAACCGATTTAATGTTTTTTCGCTGATAAACGATATTCGGAGAAGATGTTGTGTCAATATCAAGCGGTTTGCCCGATTGCATACTTTCTACTAGCTTATATTCTGTCATATTCAATACACCTTGCCTTTCTGTCTACTGTTGAAATTTTGCGCTTTAGTTTTCCAAAATCTGCAAATGGTTTGATGTACTCCCTGTAATAATCGTACATATCGCAATTTTTAATCCACGCAAGAGCGGAAACCATTTGTTTTGAGTCAAATATTGTAACCTTTGTTTTCCGCCATATTCTAACTGCCTTAGCTCTTATTTTCTTAAGGATTGTTTTCCTTAAGGTGGTTCTATTCCTATAGAATTTATACCCCATAAAATCAAGCGGTCTACCATATGTTGCCGGCTTTTCATTCTTGCTAACATATGGATTTTGGGGCAAATAATGAAAACGAAATATCTGCCAGTTTGCTTTGACTGTCAAGCCCAATTCCGCAAGACTGTTATCAATCACGGCTTTTACCTTACGCAATTTCTTTTTGCTTGCACAAAATATAGCCATATCGTCAACATAGCGTGCATATTTCAGCTCAATGCCGAGTGATTTGATTTCATGGTCAAACTCGCTCAAATACCAGTTTGCAAGCCATACAGAGGTATAAAAGCCAAGTGGCAATCCATTAGGCACGCAATGTATAACATTTTCAACAATCTGCATGAATTTAAAATCTTTGATTTTAGATTTAAGCTTTTCGATTAATTTATCCTGTGGAATACTAGCGTAAAATTGCTTCACATCAAGCTTATAGCAATATTTAATATTTTTACCGCTCTGTTTTATCCACTTGCATATGCACTTCTTGCCATACGTACCGCCACGCTTAGGAACCGAGCCATAACTGTGCTCATACATTCCTTTGTTAAACATGGGTTTAAGTACGTTCACTATCATGTGATGTACTATTGATTCCATAACTGTCGGTATTACTATCTTGCGTTTCTTTCGTGATATTCCGTCATATATTTCTTTGGGCTTATGTTCAAAAGGTGTGAAGTTAATCGCATATTCTCTAATTTTAGGTATGTATGTATCAAGGCCTGCTAAAATTTTCCTAACCTTGTTTCTTCTCTTTTTACCCTTAGAGAAATTTTGAATTGCAAGTTTTATATTTTCGTCTGAAATAAATTCAGCATATAGATTTCTGTATGTTCTCATACGTATTCTCTTCCTATCCTCTCTACCACGTTCGACTATTTCCTACTACTAGCAGTAGCTTGCATCGAGTTAATTTTTACCAAGGGGTACGGAATTTAGTCTGCATTCATTTTATCCCATGAATGATAGGTACAGAAGCCCCGATGTTCCACCCCACGTTACCAGCCACGTTGTTCAAGTTCACGTAGAACGCGCCACAATGACGGCCGTTGTTCAGGTTGCCACCAAAAAGAGCAAAGGCGCAAACTAAATCCCTTATATCAAATTAACTACACACGTTTATAGTTACAAATTTTCTTAGGAGAAACGTGGTTTCTCCCTTTCTGCTTAGGCAGAAATTCCCTCTTCCCTGTTGCAAGTTATTTGTAGGAAAGAGAAGCCCCGAAGTTCCACCCCACGACACCAGCCACGGCGCTCAAGAGCACGCAGAACGCGCCACACGGACGGCCGCCGTACAGGACGCCACCAAAAAGAGCAAAGGCTATAATTGCAATGTTAAACCAACAGCCATCAGGATAATAGGTCGATGATGAGCCTGTAATTGATGTTGGAAACATACCTAATGCCGTGTATAACATATCTTTGATATATCCGCCGCTTGTACCACTAGGAGTTGAATTAAGTATCTCGATATACCCTGTCCCATCAGTGTTATAGTTAGTTGCTTTGCTTCCATCCTTTGTTGACGGAGACAGCTTGACTTTCGCTATGCCATTAGTAAGGATAAGTCCCGCTGTTCTTCGCCACTGATTACCCCAGTAGTTCTCCATACCAAATACTTTAACTCCGGCTTTTCCGGCATTTTCACCCCAAAATAGCCCTTTGCTATTCATTGTGCCGGTCTTAAGCAATAAGTTTTCATCACTGGCATTTTCGCTCATGCCTCGTCCGAATACATCTTGCGTATCAGTAGACTTTCCCATGATGATAAGCAAAATATTAATCAAGAGTCTGTCAACATACTGCTCGATTTCATATCCTGCACCATTGGCTCTTGCATATGTCATTTCTTGACTGGCTGATTTTGATTTAATAACTGTTTGACCACTTATTGAGCGTAGCTTATTGTTGCCGTCAAGTGAGCCATTATAAATTGGTGTATAAAAATGAGATTTTTCATTGCCGTTAATGTCGATGAAATTTAGATTTTTAAAATCTTTATCAGCTTGGTAGTTGGCAACATAAAGGCTTGCACTGTTTGGATTGCCTTTGTCGGGTGCAATTTTCCACCATATAATGTCTGTGCCATTGCCCCATTCCATCATAGCATTTCCATCGTAATCAATGCTTGCTACATCTGACGCACTGCCATCTGTTTTTTTAGCCAAATCGTTCTCGTTGAGGTAATAGTCAACCTGTCCATTTGTCTTAAGCATACATGGTTTTGGCATAAAAAAGGCATTCGCCCATGAGCCATAATCAAAAGTTCCACTCGTGAAATTCATGGCCGCTGGAGTCATGCCTACTGCGTCTGCTAAATATCTGACTCTTGTTTTCGGGTTACTATCCGCCCCATTAATGTGAACACCATAAATAACTCTTCCCTCACTTAATTTTGTACCAAGGGCTTTAATACTCTCAACAATCGCTTGACCTGTTGTGTCTGATATAATGTCTATTCCGCTCATATATTTAATCCTCCTTGCTCACGTTAAGTAAGCCGGCACTTGTCACGAAAAAAGTAATGCCTCTTCCGTTTGCTTTCTGCTCGACAAGTCCGGCTTGTTGTTCTGCTCTTTGTGCAGCTTCATTTGCAGCCTTTGTAGCTGCGTTTGCTTGACTTACCGCCGTATCAATCTTTCCTGAAACTTGCGCGACCTCGTTTGCTTTTTGCGAAGCAGTTTGCGCTGATTTTTGAGCCTGAGAAGCAGAACTGCTTGCCGAGTTAGCTTTTTCTGTCGCAGTCTGTGCTGATTTTTGAGCTTGTGATACGGATTCTGCCATGCCGTCAAGGTAACTCTGAATAAGTCTTTGAATTTCAACGTCAAAATCCTCAACAGTTCCCATTCGCTTAACTATTCCGGGTGCGAAACACATCCATATCTGCTGTTTTTTCGTGTCGGAATCGGTCGATACCGCCCATTCTCCAGCTTTCATTTTTAAAGGGTCAAACTCCGCGTATGCCCCTCGTCTCATTTGAATTGCCATAAATTACGCCTCGCTTTCATCAATTATCTCCATTTGCCTAAAACGTGAAGTTGTAAATACAATTGTTTGTTTGTTTCTGCAGCAGCCGAGTTTATACAAAACCCCAACTCATTACTGCTCCATCTTGTAAAAAAAATAGAATACAACCCGCCGGCGCTACAAAACACAGTACCTGTAGTATGTAAGATACTTTTTATTCCGTCTGGCATATATACGCTTCCATAAGTATAATACAGACTACCATATTTAGAGCCAAACGAGACAGTCGCGGGAAAACTTCCCCACATTTCTATATATCCATCTGTCCACTGTCTCCAATACCAGCCGTTTTCATTGGTAAATGTTTTTGAGCCAAAAACAGTTTCAACCCCATTAAGAGTCAAATTGTTTGCGGTAATGTCAACGTTAGTTCCACTTACATTAACCGTTTCACCGTTTATGCTTGCAAAGCCACCGCCACAGCCCATACCGCTAGTATGTCCTCCAACGTTTGAAAAAAGGTTTGCTCCCTCTGGATTTACTGTAAGATTATTATCAATATCATTTCCACTGTAATTTCCGCTTATTTTTGTCCCTGTTTCCGCGTCTTGCGCCCAAAAACTTTGATTGAGTCCTGTGGACGGATTGACAACATCGACATTGAAAGCTTTTGTAAATTCGCCGTATGCTCCTACAATTTTTGGGGAAATAACATACTCTTTTCCTATTTGCGTATAGCCAATATTGTCTTTTAATTCGTTTAACTTATCGTTTGTTGCAAAATCGGGTTGGTCTGAGATATTGTTCCACGAAATACTCACTCCGTCAGCGAGCGTAATGCCCTTGTTGTCAAGCGTAATCAGAATTTTTCCGTTTGCGTCTTTGACATACTGCTTGCCGTTTGTATTATTCTCACCGCCTAAAGTGAGTGTTCCACCATGCGCCCAGTCAAAATTAATGCCGATAGCCGACATAATATTGAAAATAGCGTTTCCGTCTTTATCAACTCCGGCATTCCACGTTTTACCATAGTCACTTGATACAGCCATGCCATTAGCCGTCATTTTCCACTGTATGTTGCTCGAATTAAGGTCGGATTTATTGTGCATAATGTAAATAATTGAGCCATCCTCTTGCACCTGTTCAGTCTTAAAAAGTCCGAGCGATTGGGACATTAGCTGTGTCAGCATTTGCATTTGCTTGTCATATGCACTTAGTTGTATCTGTGCAACTTTCCTAGCCTGTACGATAGCCTTTGTCTCATTGCTAAATTTATCAGCACTATTTCTTGAAGCATTTTCAGCATCGCATGAAATTTTTGTACCGCTTCCAACTGTAAATGCTCGGTTAGAAATAAAACAGCTATAGGTATTCTGCTTGCGGTCTGTCACAAGCGCCACATCTCCACTCTCAATCAGTGGGTTTGACAAGAGTGTAGCGTCAAGAGGTCTGAACCTCATGCCTCCGATTTTTTTGAAGATATAGTTTGCAACTGTCTGTGCCTTTTCTGCCGAAATAAACGGATTATCAGAGATTGAGACTACATATCCCTCTTTTCCGGCAAGAGCATTAACATCTTTTGTCTTGTCCTCTTTTGAGGTTACAGTTACCTTTACCCCGGTGATAACAACATCATCAGTCGCAACGTTCAAGTCTTTTTGCGTGTAAATATTGTGGTAATTTCTCGTTTCTGTAAATGTTCCACCATCAACGCTATCTCCACTTGAATAGTCGGTGAAATTTCCACCATTCAGTGTATCTCCGTCAGAGTATGGTGTAGTTTTTGTGCTAAAAGTTCCGCCATTGTAATTTTGGCTCCCAAACTGGCTCATATCATACCACTCGATAAGCAATTCACCATCGTGACCGCATTTGCCCCATAATCCGCTTAACTGTAAGATGTAGGCTATTACCTGTCCATATGTGAGCTTTTGATTATCACTTGGTATCTCGTTAATCACGTAATCAGAGTTGTCAAATCTCGCCATAGTAAAAGGTACATCGCATTTAATACAAGCGTCTCTGACTACCTCATATGCTGCCGTAGGGTAGCTTAAATTGCTGTCATACTCACGATTGAAATTATTAATATTGTCAAGGCAAGTAAGCGTTATGAGCGAGCCGTCATAGCTTGTTTCGCTGACTCTATACTCACCGATTTTTAGTTTTTCACTTGTGCCATCAGAAAAGCTTTTTGAAACATATGCTGTTACGCTTGCCTTATCAAAATCATACTTGCCGTAATCTTCATAAATGTTATTCAGCTTAATTTTCAGTTTTCCGGCAATCAAAGCCCCGATTGTGAAAGTACCATTGCTTGATGTTGAATCATTAACCTCGAAGCCATTTGCCCACAGCTCGCTATCACTAACAGGAATTTTTTCACCATTAGTTGTAACTATGTCGGCAAAGCAATTTACGCTTATATCATTGTCAAGCATTACTGCCCTTTGCCATTTAGCTGATACGTTTAGCATTTAATCACCGCCTTATTCTTCTATGAGAGGAAAGCTTAATACCTCATACCTCTTATTGCCAACAGTCCATATCTTGATAGGTGCGGTTCTGTCACCCACATAGAATGTACGTGTTTCATCAGTTCCGCTCATAGCGTCAGGATATGTTACTCTGATATATTCCGGATTTACCATTTGAAGTATCTTTGCTGTCCTAGCCTTGTCTGTACCATTCCACGACAATTTAAGTTGCCGTTTCTGCGCTATTCTATTCTTGTGCATTTTGCCGTCCTGTGTACGTCCACTATCGCTTGCAGACACATCAATCAAGCCCCATTCAAAGCTTGACGGAGTAGGTAATTCCACTCCGTCTACTAATATCATCGCCATATGTCACCTCATAAAAAGACACCCACGCAAGGGTGAGTGTCTTATCCAAATTCATTTGCTACAATATATCGTTGTCCGTGCTTTGCCTTGCCTACCTGTGTCATGCGATAAAGTGTTTCGCTGTCACACTTAAACACATTTTCAATGATAGGTGGTGCAGAGTTTCCACCGGCATTAGAGTTCATCATTACTTGTGCCATGCCCTCCATGACAGCCTGTTTAATTCCCTCTGTGATTTGTTGGTTGTTTGCAACTACGTTTTTGCCGTTTGAGAATTTACCTATCATCTCATTATGGTTTGCTAAAAACATTCCGTCCTCGCCCTTTGGGAAACCGCCTTGGCGATAATACCTAATAGATATTTTCGGCAAACTGAATTTTCCAAAATCTTCCCAACTTACTGACAAGTGAGGGATTTTAATTTTTGCTGTTATGCTCGGTAAACTAATTCCTCGCCAAACACTAGGCAGATTATTCATCTTCCTTTCTGTTCCACTCATGGAATTGTTTGTGTTTGCGAGTGACCTGCTGGCTTTAGCTGCAAAATCTGAAAATGAGCTTTTAGCGCCATTTGTGCTCGAGTTTGCCTTGTCTTGCATTTCCCCCATTTTTGCCTTGTTGCCATTAATAGAGTTGTTTATTGAGGCAAGGAATCCCAAAAGTCCGTTTTTAAGCCTTGAGAAAGCACTTTGAGAATTTGTCGAGCTTGTACTTGACTTATTCTCCATCTCTCCCATTTTGCCTTTAGTTCCGTCTATGCCGGAATTTATATTGCTAAATGCTTGTCCTAGTGCGTTTGCAAGTCCGTTAAACACACCTTTTGAATTGGTCGTGCTTGTGCTTGACTTACTTTCAAGTTCTTCCATTTTATTTTTGGTGCCGTCTATTGCCGAATTTGTACCGCTTAGAGAGCTTTTAACACTATCACTTGCGGTTTTGTGAGACGAACTAATGTCGCTTGTATCGTCTTTTGTCTTTTTTTTGTATTCGTCAAGTTTGCGTCCGGCTCCCGAAATATGTTCACTCGTTTTTCCTACGCTTTTTCCGACACCATTCTGCATATCTTGTACGGCTTGGTCTACTTCTTCTCCGTATTTTTTGACATCATCTTTCGTTACCTTTGCGCTTTCACTTATAAGTGGCAATTCTACAAAAGGCAGTTTATTTAACTTTGTAATAATTCCGTTTATGAAGTCTACTAGCCAGTTATTTACATCTGTTACAAGGTTTCCACCAAACTTTGCCAAATCTCCCGAAATATATGTTAATAAATCGGTCCACCAACTTGTGTCGCTTAGGTTTTTGAAAATGTCACCCCAGGTAACATCTGTTCCGGCTATCCAATTTCCCACTGCCAAGCCTATGTTTGCGGCGGCAAGCACTATGGCTACAGAAATGGATATTTGCCATGAAGCACCGAGTAGCTTAGCTCCAAGTCCTGCCATTAAAGGTGAAACAATGGAATTAACATCAGTTCCTTTTGAGTCAAAAAACAGTGAAACACCATCTGCCGCAAGGACTAATCCGACTTTTGCAGAAACGCTTGATAATTTCGATGATAATAACGCGCCAACTTTTCCGTCTATTCCTGTTAATTTTGCAAGAGCAAAACCGGCTACGATTGTTGCACTTAAAGGGTCCTCTTTGAACCAGTTTGCGAGTCCTGTTATAATGCCCTCTGCTAATCCATTGACAAGCTCGTGAACATCTTGAAAAACTCCTATCCAGTCAATATTGGCAAAAAACTTACCAATTTGAGTACCGATTTCAGCCCAATTTGTACGTTCTACTGCTGTTGTTAGAGTTGTGAGTATTCCTTTAGCCCATGCCGATATAGTCTGCCCCAATAACGCAAAATCAAAATTCTCAAAAAATCCATTAATGCCGTTAGCAATCGACAAGCCAAAATTAGTCCAGTCGAATGTTGTACCGAATGAATCGAGAAAATGCAAAGCTGTATTCAGTGAACCGGCTATTGTTGCGCCTAGGTCATAAAAGAGTCTTGGGCTGATTAAACCATTAAGGAAGTCCGCAAGTCCTTTTCCGAAGTTGTCAGCTTTCCGATAAATTTTCTGCCAATCAATGCTCTCCATAGCACTCGCAAGAGCGTCACCGATGTACTTTCCAAGCGAGTAAAGGTCTTTGATTGATGATTTATATTTTTCAATCAATCCATCGGTTTTTTTCAGTGAGCTATTAACACCACTGCCAGCTCCACCGCCGCCTGAACCGCCACTGCCTGAACCTCCACCACTGCCACTGTCGCTGTTATCGTCAAGTGCGTGTATCTCATCTATGCTAAGCAGTGTCTTTTTCAGTTTTTGTGCTTTCTTGTTGGAACTATCAGCATTATCGCCAATATCGCCAACTCCGTCAGCTATGTCCTCCATGCCGTCAACAGTAGCACCGCCACCGCTTATCTCGATAGTCCATCCGAAGATTGCTCCGAGTGCGTCAGCTACAGTTCTTGTAAAGCTGATAACCTTGAGCATTACTTTGCTTAAGGCTTGAACAAATGGTTTTAGAGCATTGATTACTACGCTACCTATGATACTGCCCCATGCTTGAAACTCTTGCTTAAGGACTCTTACACTGTTAGCCCAGGTGTTCGCGGTCTTAGCGAAATCACCTTGCGCAGCTTGTGTATTTGCCATGACATAGTTGTACCTTAAGAGTACCTTTTCGGCTTGTGTCATTGACTTGATATTTGCGTCAAGTCCGTTTTTCATAGCCCACTCTGAAAGTGTGGCTTGCGTTAAATCAAGTCCGTATCTCCTCAAAGGTGCTATTGTTCCCGAAAAAATGGATTGTAAGCTCTTTGCAACATCAGCTTGGTCTACATCGTAGAATGAAGCCATGTCACCAGCTAACCTTGTAAGATTAAGTGACATATCAGCCATACTGTCTGTAGTCTTGTATAGCGTGTTATTTTGGCTCATAAGAGCTTTATTCGCCACTGCCGTACCATTTGCCACTTGTTCTGATGAAATACCTATAGAGGTACCTAACGCTTGGAAACGGCTTGATATTTGCTTAACTGTCAGCTCTGACATTCCGAAGTCTTGAATTGATGTTTTTGTAAAATCATCAACTTTGCTTGCCATGTCACCAAACGTGGTATCTACTACGTTTTGAACCTCGGTTAGTTGGCTTGCTAAATCAACTGCACTGCCTATTTTTCCTACAGCTCGCATAACCATCCAATAAGTTGCATAAAACTTACCGATAGTTGAAGCTAAGCCCCTGAATCCACTTCTTGTACTCTTAATTGACTTAGTTGTGTTTGAAAAGCCTGTTATGAGCGACCTACTAGCCGAACCAACTTTTGCGCCTTGCTGCGACAGATTAGCAAGTGCGTTAGTCATTTGAATAATGTTACTGTTGACTCTCGGTGCGTTAGATAATGTTGTCATTACCTCTTTCAAAGCACTGCCAAGGTTTCTGATGTTATCCGCAGCATAACCGGCTGATTTTGAACCGAGCTTTGATATTGAAGCCGTTAGCTGTGTAATCTCTGCTGATTGCTTTGAGATATTCGCAAAGCCCGACAATTCTGTTGCCATGCTCTTTAAGGCACTTGCCGAGCTGACAAGTCTTGCAGTATCAAGGTTGCCGAGTTTTTCCATGTTAGTCGTAATCTTGCTAAAGGTACGTGTGTCAATACTGCTCACACTTCTAAGTGATGTTGCAAGTTGTGACATTCCACTCGCAAAATTGCTTATGCTTGCACCATTGAGGGAATTGAGAGTAGTTCCAAGCCCTTGCAACTTACTTTGTAAATTGCCTATGGCTTTAGTCGCTTGTTGCGCGTCCGACTTGATTTGAAGCTCAATGCTCTCTGCCATTTTCTCACCTCCCTGTATGTAATAAAAAAGAGAGCTACCCTAAAGTAGCTCTCATGTATTTAGTCTTTGAGCAGATAGTATGTTGTAATCAATCCAACATATCCGTCTTGCTTAAGGCCCCTATTCTTTTGAAATACCATGACACATTTGGTGAGATAATCCGTCCACTTGCCGTAATCAGTATCAAGCTTGTAAAAATGATACTTGTCATGCAGAGTCTTTCTCAACCACTTAATGGCTGTCGGGCAGTTATGTCTCTGACCGCTCCACAAATTGTGATTTTTAGCAAATCTCTGTGAATTAACTCCAAATCTGCCATCTTCCTTAAGTTCGTCTGTGTCAAATCCGATGTTCATAGCATGTTGCCATTTTCTTACATCATCATTATCGAGGTAATACTCCTCATTGCCTTTCCAAGCGTTATTCTTTACCGGAGTTGCTATTGGTGTCGGAGTTGCTACTGGTGCCGGATTATTCTCTATTCCATCGCCCTTATCAAGCTCTATATAAAGTAAGTTAGCATCAGTGCTGTTATTCAGGCCGCTACAGGTAAATGCGCTCGAATACTGCCAGCCATACAGAGAATGTTGAATAACAGGCTTCTTTGCACTATTAGGCTCATCACCAATAGACATCCCCTTAGTTGACGGATAGCGCGCAATCCAAAACGGACAGTTAATCTGATTTGCGTATGGCGCAATGTACTGATTGTAAAAGCTAAGCCCTGTGTATACACCAAAGTTAAGCCCAGCACTCTTGATAACACTCTGATATGTGTTAATTATGTCAATAAGCGTCTGTCCAAGTCCTTGCTGGCACTTATCTTCAACATCTAACCAAACGAAAGTTTTTCTTCCGTTAAGCGTCTGAATGACCTTGTTCGCATCCGTCTTTGCCTTGTCTACTGTTGTAGCGTATGAGTAGTTGTAAACACCTTGTATCGGCATTCCTACATCAGTACAGCCTTTCCAGTTTTGCTCAAAGGTCTTATCCGGATTAAGGTCTTTGCGAATTATTTTAAGGATTGCAAATTGCACTCCAGCCCACTTAACCTTACTCCAATCAATATTTCCTTGATATGACGATACGTCAATTCCTTTATATGCCATTTTGTCACCTCATTAATCAGGACTTTCAGGTAATCCCGACTGTCTTAATGCGTTAATTCGTTGGTTCATTTCATAAACGGCAATTTCCTCATTAGACTCCTTGTATTTAGGCTCGTTATCTTCTGAGTACTGCTCATTTAATGATTTCTCAATGTATTTTGCCCTTGCCTTGTTGCCATTTAAGGCTCTGTCGATAGCTGTAAGAGTTGCACTCAATCCGTATGTGCCCCACCAAGCCCACATGTTGGAGTCGGCTTCTTTTTGCTCAAGCATATAAGCCTTTGAATAAGGCTCTAAATCAGCCGGACAAGACATATCTATGTCCTCAACGCTAAATCCATAACCTTTAGTTACCAAGAGCCAATATGGGCGGATTTCGTTACAATATACTTCCCATGTAAGCTCTTTTACTTCTTGATTGGTTTCTTCTTGGCTGTCTGTACCTCTTTCGCCAGCATCTTTGATAAAAAACTGTTTTTCTCCATTTCAGCCGACAAATCGTTGTAGAGCGACATTATATCTCCACCCTCTTCATTCTCTGGGTCGAGATAATCGTCAAGCAAATCATACATCTTCGCTAATTGCTTCTCTTTTGCTTCTTTATCGTCAAAATCAAAGCCAAATTCGTCAGCGTGAAACTTTTGCAAGCCCACGAGCAAAAACTCCGGTAAAAATCCAAGCATGTTGTCAATGACTTCAAGTCCCTCGCCCTTTTGCTCCATTCCTACGAGCCTTGGGATAATTTTATTCTTATATACCGGTGCATATCCGAATTTAACTGTATACTCTTTTCTGTTTAATTTAATTTTCATTTTATCTTTCCCTTTCTCCCTAATTTATATAGGGAAAGAGGCAGTTTTAACACTGCCTCGATTACCTTACTATATTGTATCTTCAAGTTCGCTGTCAGCCGTGCTATCATCATAGCCAACCGCTACGGCTTTTTTCGATTGGCTCATGATTTTTTTGTGAGTGTGATTGCTGTTGGATAACCTTGGTCATCTTCTGTTACCGCAACATCGTAGTTATCCTCAATCCACTTAGGCACTGTCTGAACTGATACAGTCGCAGTTCCTGTTAAGTGGTCATCAGAAGCCTCACCTGGGGCGAATGACTCCTGACCGATAAAAGCACAGATACCTTCTGAACCTTTTCCGTCTGTACCATAGAGAATGATAAAGTCGAGCTTCTTACCCTCGTTGGTTACCATTTCATCTTTATACTTTTTCTCAAAAGCTCCCTCAACTTCCATGGAACCGGCTGAACGTCTGCCCATTTCCTGTGTCTCTACTAAATCTTCAAGAGTTGAAGTATCTACCATGTTCTGTGAACCGAATGGTGAGGGAATTGATTTTGCCCTTATTAAGAGCTTGTAAGTTCCAGCCCAGTAATCGCCACTTGTGGCGGATGCGGTTGGTGTCTTGTAAGCAATTCTGCTTTTTAATCCTGTTGCCATTTTTATTACCTCCTAATTTTTCATAAAAAAATAAGAGCCAAAAGGCTCTTACAATCTATCATTCCAGTCGAATGACCGCCTAGCACGTAATGTTGCTGTCCATATTTTGCCGTTTTTCCTAGCGAATGGGATTGTTGTCAGCTTAAATGACATAGCTTTGTATTCATTAGCCACTGTCTGCGCCACATTCAAGGCTTCTGAACGGCTTTTATTTGTTGTAACAATTACTTGTGCTGTAAATAACACTGTATTTATTCTTTCGCACTCTAAATCCTCATTCTGTTCTATAGGTTCGAGTGCTTGAACTAGCACTGTCGGGAAACTAGCCGCTGCACTGTCCGACTGTTCCTCTTGTGTGAATTTTAGCTTGGGATATTTAGTTTTCAATTTTTTCTCACATCGGGTTTTTACAATCGCATATGTGAGATTTTCAAGGTCATAAACCCATTGATTTTGACTCGCCACTTTATCACCTCAACTAAAAAAATTCCGTGCCGTTCCTATGATGTCATTTTCCATTTTTAAAAATGCGTGATACATCGGCATTGTAGGTGTAATGCCGTATGAATGGTGTAATTCTCCGCTTTCATCTCTCCAATACCAACCCTCGCTATCAAATGCGTGTGTCTGCCTCGGGAAAGTACCTTGACCGCCTCTTGCATCATTGAAATGCGGTTTAGCTTTCCAGCCTGAGCCGTATTCAGCCATAAGCAAAGGCGATACATCAACTGTTTTAAGTCCATCTGCCGTCTGCCATGTACTTTGTATTTGCCCTGTTTCTGTTGCAAGAATAATAGCTGTACAGCCGTCTGTTGTGTCTTTAATTTCGTAACTAAATGTAATATAGTGCCCGAAATTGCCTGTATTTGCTTGTGCTACAGCAATGCCATTACTAGCAAGCTCTCCGACAAACGCTATGCACTTGTCCTGTAAGCGGTCTTTGTATCTTTCAAGCTTGTCTATCGCATCTTGTATAGATTTTTCTGTCAGAGAAACGTCAATCTTCATAATTACACTTCTTTCACAACTGCTTTGAGCATGTATTTAACTGAATAGAGAGAGGGTTTTACTCCGACTATCGTAAAGTCTGCGGAAGTTGAATCAACTAATCCGTTTTCGTCCTTTGTAGGCTCACTATCAAGCCAAATAACGTCACCTTTTTTAAAAGGGTATTTTCCTCTGTCTGTCAGCAAAACAGCATCAAAATCAGCCGTATTAAAGCCATATTCCTTGTTCTGCGCTTCTCCTCCGTCAAATGATATATTCGCTCGAAAATCAACCGGCTCCGAAAAGCCTGTTTCTTCATGTGTGTAATATATCTTCTCTCCGTCCTCTGTTTCGTAAAACTTTAGATTTCCGTCCTCGTCTTTTTCATAGACTGTGACTGTTTGGCCTTGAACCGCGTATTTCATGGCTTGCTTATTGATATCAAGCATTTTTCTTTATCTGCTTGTAAATCTGATTAACACCGGTACTTGCCATGCCCGACACAATACCAACTGCTATTGCATCAAGAATGTTGTTTGCCGGATAACCGGGAATTACAAACATTCCAACAATGCCGAGTACTCCACCGGCTACACCTACGATAATAGGAATAATATTATCTTTGACCTGTGGTATCTGCTTTGAAGCATATCCGATTAAATAAGTAATTACCATAATGGCAACTACTGTAGGTACTTGTGTAAAGTCCATCAGTTTTTCCCTCCTTTGCCTAAATGGATTTCCTCAATCTCATTTTTCATTTTTTGTTACCATGCCATTACCGTCAAGTGCGTGGTATGCGTCATACATCTCGCAAAAATTCTGATACGCATATGAGGGAATTTCGCCAAGCTTCATGTACTTATCGTGGTATTCGATAAGCTGTACTCGTAAGAGTAACATTGTACCTTTTCCGTTTGCTTGTCGTAGCTTCTTTTCCTCTTCAATGCGCTCGTTTCTTTCTTTTGTGTCTATTGCTTTTTGTTTTTTCTGTTCTTGTAAAAGCCAAACAATATAACCCAAAAGCGCTGTCAGGACAATTGGCAAGGCAATAATGTATGTCTGATAGATTAAATTATTCATCTTACAGCCTTTCGTCTTTGGTATTGGCACACCGCCCACCACCACTTAATGTGTACCGCCTGCTACCATATTGGTAACGCACAATCTTCTTTTGCTTATAGCACTTTGACAAAAGGAAAAACTCCGACAAACAGCTTATCTCTGTCTTTCCATGTACGGCTCACTCCGCCCTCACTTAATGCGCTCATGTAGTTCTCACCGGCTTGTGAATGGTCGTAGACAGCAAGATTGATAACGACATTTTCAAACTGCTTTAAATCAGCAGTTATATCATTATCAGTGAAAGTGTCCGGATAACACCTTTTTGCTTTTACATCTTCCGTGGCTTGCTTAATGAGCTGTTCAATGAGTGGGTTATCTTCCTTTTTGTCGAACACTACCACATCAGATGTTGTTTCATCATCATTCGTGACTGTATCAATATGAAATTGTTTAAGTCTGATTTTGACTTGCTCTAATGTGGTGTATTCCATGCCAAGCTCCTTATAATCTAAACTTTTCAATTAACATTTTCTTCAAGTCACCGCCGTTTATTTCTGTGGCATTTTCAATACCATTTTCGCTCGCAAGCTTCTTTAAGTCGGCTGTTGACATTCTGTTAATTTCTGTCTTTGTGTATGGTGTTTCAGGTGGGTCCATAAAATCAGAAGGTACCGAATTGTTATTGCTTTCCGGTACCTCATCTCCGACTTTATACCACACTCCATCATGCTTTATAGAGTGCGTTGCTATCATAAGCCTTAATCCTCCTTAACCTTGAGAACCATAACACTATCCATACCCTCGAATGTAGGTAATCCAATCATAGATACGATACAGTGAGTATTGATAGGATGGTTTGTAGCGTATGTGTATACAGATACACCGGTCTCAACAAGTGAGAGGTTTCCGTCTGTGATACTTCCGCTTCTTTCCTCCGGAGTCTTACCGAATGTATAATCGCCAAGGAATACTCCAGCAGACTGCGCAGATACAATGCCTGTTGGTACAAAGTACTGTGTCTGTCCTGCTTCGTCAACATAGAGCTTGTCGTATACTTCAATCTCGATACCATATCCTCTAAGGTATTCAGTAACCTGTCCTTGCTGTAATCTGATACCGCCATTGTAAGCTGTGATACCGAGTACCTGTTTCTTTGTATCTTCTGCGTTGAGCACCATTTCCCAAGTCTCTGTGTTCATGGTATAACGAGTGAGAGAATAGCCTGTAGCCTTTGCAAAATCTCTACGAGCTGTGATAAGGTCATCAAGTGGTGCACATGTGGTAGGCTTATCCCATGCGCTTGTGCCGGTAATTGACTTAAAGTGCTTTTCCTTATGCTCTGCGCCATTGTCGGCTGTGTAATCAACGACATAGTTCTTATCGCCAAGTACAACCTTTACCTTTGGTACACCATCTGTAGGTGCAAGTAACTGCCAAATCTGTCTCTCCGGTACAACTAATGCACCCTCAATTAACATCATTGGTTTCTTAGAGATTTCACGTAATACGTTATTGGCAAGGCTAGAGTTTTCAGAAGTTCTGTAATTGTCATACTCCTGTTCCTCTTTCTCTGTCACCATATATCCCTCACGATAAAATGGCATTGAGTTCTGAATGTCAGAGAAGCCTCCAACATCTCTTAACTCTGCCTGTGCATCAAAGTTTGAAGCTTTGAGCGATACCGGCAGTCCGTTCTTGCCCTTGATAAATCTAAGGTCGAGTGAGTCCTGTTTACGTGTTCCGAATTTTTGTCTGCCAAGATAAGGGGCAGTTCCTAATGTCTTTTTGTAGTTATCCCACATTACACCGAGGCTTCTCGCTGTAAATGCTTCTGCTAATGGTAATGCCATGTTCTTCTACCTCCTTTTAAACCTGACTTGCTACAATCTTTGGTGTGCCATAGAAAGTAACCCTAGGTGTTGCAGTTCTAGCTTCATCCGCGATTGAAAGTGACTTAACTTTCTCCCAATCAATAGTTCCCTGATATACATATGTTCCAGGTGCGTCACCCATCGTTACATCTACATCGTGTAACAGATAGCCCTTGCACTCTGCGTCATTGCTCGGAAATGGTGTACCGGCCGGTACAATCTTCATTCCGTTTGTGTCTGCGCTTGTTACCATAGTCTGTGGTACAAGGCACGCTGCACCCTCATAAGGGAAAAATTTTAAAATTCCTTTACCCTGTGTAAAGTCTCTTACGATTGGCTTTCCCATCGTTTCTACCTCCTGTTTTAAATTACATAGCTGTTTTGACTTTCAGCGTTTGCAACTGTACCGAATGAGATTTGTTCTGCATTGGCTACATCTGCTGGCTTTGAGTCGGGTTCATTATTGTTACCGCCATTGTTTGGATTAGGAGTACCTTTGAGTGCATTTTTCTCATACTCCGCTATCGCATTGGCTTTCATGTCGGAAATAATCTTGCCAAGTGATGTTGTGTCAAAAGAACCATCCTCTTTTACTACTGTCTTTACCTGTTCTGCAGTAATGCCAAAATCAGACATTGCCCTCTCTCGTAAATCTCTGACAGCATTATCTTTCTGCAGCTTGGCAATCTGCTGATTGGCTGTCTCTAAGGCTTTATTTGCCTTTTCAAGCTCCGTCATGTTGCCATTCTGTAGCTCATCAAGCTGTGTCTGTAGCTCGTCAGCTTTGTCAGCTTTAGCCTTGTACTGATTGGCTTTCTCTTTCTCTCTTGCCATTTCCTCACCGCTCTTGTTAAGCAGATTTGTTATCTGCTCATCCGTTGCATCGGGAAAAAGCTTCAAAACATCATTTCTTGTCATTTCAATTACCTCCGTAACTCACGCTTTTGTTATCGCTGGTCGCACCAGCCGAGTTTTTCTGTTGTTTAACGCACAACTGCAAATTTTGTATAATAAAAAGCAACCTATAAGTTTCCTTACAAGTTGCTCATTATTTGTAATATTTAAGACTGCATCTACACCCTGCGATTTCTTTTACTTGTGCCCCTAAAGAATGGTCTTTTGGAAACATCATCAGTGAATTTCCAACTTCAAACGGCTTAAAAATATCAATTCTCTTTCTGTCAACATCTGCGTGTGTAGGTCTGACATGTGAATCTTCTTTCGAGCGCCACTCTTTTGTTTTGTAGCCCTGTTTTACCATTTCAGTCTGTAATCTGTAATTGCCGACTGCATTAGCTTCATTCGCAGCTACATTTTTTGCACGCTTCTGTGAAGTAAAATACTCTACTTCGGTATTTTGTGTGGTAGCGTCAACTACCTCATTCACAATGTACCTGGCATAATCCGTAATATATGAGGGTGTTCTCTTTACTTTACAGTATTGTGTGGCAATGCTCTCATATCTGATGATAAATTCTTTAGTGATAGTGGTTATCTCTGTTTCTTCCTCGCCGGGCAGCAAGGCAAATAGCATAACAAAGATTTTTTCAAACTTTTCAGCAAGTTTTTTTCTATCTTCCTTTTCTTCGTCCGTCAAATCCATCTCGCCAAAATATGTGTCGTAATCTATGTCTTGTATTTCATTTTTGCCGAGTGCGTGGATTTCATCTGCCATATCAAGCTCCAAAATAAATTGACAGCCAATTATTCATTGGCTGTCTTATCATTGTTATTATTGTTAGGTGTAGCTGTTGTCGGCTGTTCTTCCGGGAATAGCATTTCCATCCGCTTGGCGCTTTCGAGAGTAACTTGTTCAGGGTCACTAAACATGTCAATCGTCTTGACGGCTCTCTTGTAATTGATGCCACACCTAAGTAATATTTCAAGCACCTCTGCCTTAACAAGCATGTTGTCTAGCTTATTATGATTAATGTGTATCTCAACATCGCTAGGCATAAGTGTAAAGCCCTTATTAATTCTCAGCCTGTTAAGAATAAGCCTAAGCGCCATTCTCTCTGATTTCTTAAGGATAGGCTCATTGATAGCTGTCCTAAGTCCGGCATCGTAATGTCCGTTTCTCAATTCTACGGCAGAACCGGTATCACCGCCTGTGTTGCCCTGACGATTTGCAAGGCCTTGAATACTTAAAAATCTTTCAAAGAGGTCAGTGAATACCACTTGTCCCTCTGTCTGATTAAGCTCGCTCGTCATTACATCAACATCAGCCTTGTTATCTGAACCATTGTTAGATTTAACTACCAATGCTCCCTCTTGTCGCATTTTTCTGAATGTATCTATGTCAATCTCACAATTAACAAACTTCACCCATGCAGACACAAACTGTTCGACTCCATTAATTCTGTCTGATGTAAGCACGTTAATAGCGTCTGTAATTGCAATAGTCATTTCGATGTCAGATAATCGCCTTGCATTGTTTGGATATTCAATCACCGGAATTGCTCTATTGCCGTTTATTCCGCTTGCATAAATCTTGTCGTTACGAATGTCAAACCACTCATTGTCAGTGAACACATAGTATATGTTCGCTCCGTTCTCGTCCTCTCCGATTTGACAAGAGAATGCCGGACGTCCGTTTGAGTAGTACGCAACAAACGTATACATTGGATTTTCAGACGATAAATAAAAATCGCTTTCATCAAGCAACTGTCCTTGTCCATCATCATTACCGATGAATCTGTAGCCGGTACCGCATATGCTTCTCCAACGATGTATGTCTATGTCACACTCTTGTTTACTTTCTGAGTCCATCGTGATGTTAAGCTGTGTGATTTCTTCCGACTTATGGTTATCGGTGCCACGTAGCACATATTGGATTGGCTCGGCACACATCTCTGCGGTTTTGCGCTCGACAAGCTCATATGCAAGGTTTACAGCAATCTTGTTATTGATTTCCGGGCGGTTCACTTTCTGCCGATACAAAATCGGTTGGTCACCACGATAGTATCTGTCAAGATACTCAATCTCAATAGCGTTTTGCTCGTGAATCACAAGTGCTTTATTCAGTTCTTCGATTATGTTGTTTTTTGTGATTTGCCTTTTACGTGTGAAAATAACTTGTCTGCCGTAATTATTCTGACAGACAGCCGAAAAAGGTCTTACGTTTTTATGAGCATATCTATACATCAATAAAACCTCATGCCACTTGCAGAAGTTCTCTGTGGAACCTCTTTTATCTGAAATTCTTGTGTGCCAGCCCAAAACCATATCCATTTACGGCAGTGCGTACACATTACCTTGTGGTGCTTCTTATCATTTTTATTCACCCACGTTAATAGCTTTCCGCAACGAGGGCACATTACACTTCGTTTTCCTGTTGGTACAATATTCTGATTATTCATGTTGTCCTCGTTTCACTAGAAATAGCACCCACAATCTGTGAGTGCCATTTCTAAAAAAGATTTTACGCAATGAACGAATTACGATTTTTTCATAGTTATATTATAACTGTCAATTTTTTAAGTGTATATATGCAATGATATGCAAAACTATGCACACTACTGCACATTTTCAAGATATTCTTTTCCGTAAAGCCTTTCAAACTCTTGCAAGGCTCTGCCGTGGATTGTAAATATCTTTCTTATGCTCCAATTTGTAGCCTGTGCGATTTCTTCAAAAGTGTTTTGATTGACATATCTCATTGAGAGTACGTGATAGTAGTCAGTATTCTCCATACTATCAATTTGACCGATGATATGATTTCTTTTTCTCATAAATTCATCAACAAGTCTGTCTGTATCTTTTTCCAAGTCCACAATTTTAGTTACTGTACTGCCTAATTTATCTTTGTCCGATGAAACATCAACTGCCTCTTTGTCCGTTGAAACAGTAACACTACATGCTATTGTCTTAAGCCGGTATATTTCAGACAGCTTATTTTGTATCATTTTATCTAATCTGCTAATTTGATTTAAGTAAGTTTTTGTATTCATTAATAAAGCCCTCCTCTGAACGGATTGTGTACTGCTTCAACCTTTGCTATCCTACTGCCTTGTGTCATTCTTAAGGCAAAGTTTGAAAAAACGTCAGGAACATCATCAAGCTGTTTTTTGCCTGTTACTGAATATCGTTTCAGCAGTGATACCATTACTCCATAAGGCTCATTGGGCTTATAAAGTGATTGGTCTTTGAAAATAATATGTTGTAAAATCCAGTTAGAACACTGAAAAATACGTGCTTCCTTATTTGTCTCTGTCGGTACATCAGTGATGTTGCATATCCACCCTTTGTTTTCAACTCGCTTATTAACTTCCATAGCCACTCTGTCACCACCGGCATTACGCTCAAACTCACACTCTTGTACCTGATTATTCACTAATGTGTTTGACGCATTTTCATACTGCATTTCATAGTCTGCCGTATTATCACACACACAATCAACGCAATAATAATCCTCGCCATATTTTTGCAGTATCGGCATAACAAAATAGTCTGTGCCTTTTCCTTTTGTATCGCATTGAGCTGTGATGATTTCCGGTTCGCCATGTGGAAGATTGAAGTATCTGCGGATTTTATCATCGGGAAACAATAGGCCCTCACGCTCGATAGGTTCCTGTTTATACAAACATCGGTAAGAGATTTCGTCCATGAGTAATTGTTGGTCCGCAAAAAACTCTTTTGTAAAACCGCCATATTCATAACCAAAATTACTTTCTCCTGTCACCGGGTCTACATCGGGTACTGATATTGTTTTGACTCTTGGATTTCCGACATACATATTTTGAATGCGTCCGATAACATCATGTACGCTCCAACGAGTGGCAATATGTATCTCTTTACATGGTTTTCCGTCCGTATCTTGTGTCTTACGTTGTCTTGCGTCTACTGCGTATTTATCCCATAATTTATCAAGTATTGTAGGATTTAAGGCCTCCTCAATTCCACCTATCATATCATCAACTAGCAAAAATTTACTTGCACGTACTTTTCCGGCATTCTTGCTTCCAACAGAAGTACATTGCACTGACGGAAAAGGCTTGTATTTGCCAATATTGAATTGCTCCATTTTGACATTCGTGCTTGTAACTGATAGTTTAGGGAAAATGTCATGCCATGCATAATCATCATCATTGGTAACAATGTCGTATACTCCATCGTAGTACATTCGTGTAATGTCACCACTGTGTGAATAAAATAAGCTGTAGTCTTTTGGAAACCAACCGGCAACTGCCGAATGAAAAAATTTCTCAATTGTACTCTTTCCAGCTCCAGGCACTAGGCTCACACACAATATGTCGTATTTATCATCAATCATGCCTTGCAATGCATCTACAAGTCCGATTTTGATTAATTGTTTCCTACGTGGCATATAAAATCGGTCTTTAGGCTCACGCTTTTTCTCTATGTACTGAAAATAGCTGTCAACTATTTTGTTTTGAGCTTCAAGTAACAAAACCTCATATTTTTTGTTTATCAGCTCATAGGTGGTTTTGTGGTCAAATGCGTATTTTTCCAAATCCCAAATCGTACCACCTGTTTTAGCCGTACAGAAGTCCTCTATAAGCTCTTTTGCTCTCTTAGTGAGCTGTAGTCCATACTCAATATCTTTCTCGCCATTTATGGCTACACTACAAGCGTCTACATAGGCATTAATTACTTGCTCGTCTTTTCCTTTATCCTTTATGTAGTTTTCATATCCGTTTACTGTGGAAATAAGGCTCTGACTAGCCATAAGAAAAGCACCTCCACTTTTCAGCAAAGGTGCTTATAGACCTCTGCCTATAACTGTTTTAGGGTAGCGACTACAATCAATCTGTAGCCGGTATTTTTATTTACATTCTAGGGAAATAATAAAAATTCCATCCGTTTTTTATCTTTTGTTCTCTACACCAAGGCAAATACTCATTAAGTTTTCTATTAAAATCCATATTTGCACTGTATTCATCCCAAGCCTTTTGATTTATTTTGAGCCTTTTTCCTGTTATGATGTGGTCAATTAGAAAATATACACCCAAGAATAAAAATGCGGCTCCTGCTATCGCAAGCATTACTATTATTTGCATTTTCAAACACTCCTAACAATTTATTTTGATACCCTCTGTTAATATGGCAGTTTTATCCTCATTCAAAATTACATTTCCGTTTTCATCTGTTTTATGCCATTGTGCATTAACTTTAATCATTGGACTTTGCTTTGTATGAGCGATAAAATGCAATTCTATATCGGTACATCTTACTTTTTTGCCGTCAATAAACACTTGTGCAGTTTTGCCATCGGATATTATCTTAATTTTCTCATTCATTCCTCATAAACTTCCTTGCTTCCTCCATTATTTTAGAACCCCTAGCAGAAGTCATTTCAATATGGCTTTGTGGCAGTCTGCCAAACTTTTCCAAAGCATATTTTTCTACTTCTTCTCTTGAAATATCTATACCAAAATTTCTCAATGCTTCTTTAGATGGCGATTGATACTCTGATAAAGGATTGTCAATGTTGTTCATTTCTCATAAACCCCCCAAAAATCTTTCATGCATTTATAGCACAAGTCGTATGTGGTATTAAAAATGCCGTTCTTTGTAACCGAATTTCCACACAGTATTCCTTTTTTAATCTCTGCGCCGCACCTGTCACAAGTGCGCCATTCTTTTTGATGTTTCATAAAATCCCTCGCTTACAAATCAAGTTTATTCAAATAATCTGTTCCGCTATTTTCAAGTGCCTTGCTAATGCCGTTAATCATATTAGCCATTGTCTGTTCGACTTCCTTTATCTTTTCAACACTTCCACCGCATTGTAATGATAAATATCTTTTCTGCCAAGCGCTTGCATTTACAACTATATTATTGTGGACATCTTTCTGTGTAACCATCATTCCACCGCCTTTTTAAACCAACCCTAGCATACATAAAATATCAAGTCCCGATATTCTCTCCGCACCCTCTCTTGTGTGCATAAGAATTTCTTTAAGCCTTTCATTTTCTGCATTGCTATATTTATTTCTATCATACGCTTCTGAAAAGCAATAATATTTGCAATATCCATAGCCCGCACCAAGCATGGTGCCGTGAACGCTCTTTCCGACAATATCATAATATTTTGGCACTTTTAAAATATCGTGTTTTTCATCTAGGGTACATTCCTTTTGTTCTGCTTTTAGCTTTGATTGAAGATATTTCAAAAAACTTTGTATATCCTGTTCTGATTTTGAAATATATAAAATAGTTTCTTTCATTCTTCCACCAACTTTCTACCGCAGATAGGGCAATAATCGATATCCATAACTTCCCAAAAATCAAAATAACTGTTAAACACACCAATCTGATACGTGTTATCTTCCGCTTGCATAATTCCATCTGATAAGTTTCTGTTTGGAACTAAGCTATAATCATCAGTATTCCATTTTGTAGGATTTTCGCAAAATTCACACATGCTTCTCATTTCTCCTTTGCCTTAAACAGTGTGTCAGGAAATGGAATACCTAAAAAATGCATATTTGCATATTTCCTAAATGTTGGCACGCTCATACCGGCTATCTTTGCAGCTTCCGCCTGTGAACATCTGCCATATGCGTATTCCATCAATCCCTCTCGGAATGATTCAATATTTCGTATCTTAACTCCCTTTGCCATGTTTATACCTCCGTTTAGTATTCAATAATGCCTTGTGCCAACTGTAGCAGATAGTCGCTTTTAGCAAAATGCGTTATCGAGTAGTTAGTCTCCCTTCTATGTGTTCGTCTGAAATGCTCGTTAACCATTCTATCAAGCCCAGTAAGCCCTGTTTCGTCTGTTAGGTAAACATCTGTACCCTCAAAGTGATTATGCTCCGTATCGGTCACATTAGAGAGCGACAGGCATACATTAGTCAGTGTCTTATCGGTCAAGATTGGGTGAACCTTGCAAAAATATGTTTCGTACAGGTTCATGTATCTGCAAAATGCGTTTTTGACTACTTCTTCGACTGTCTTGTTTTCAATGTTGTTGTCACATATTTCAGAGAATCTATTGAGCATATCATCTTTCTTTGCTTGCATATCCTGTCGGGTGACTCTTGCCGTCTGTTTCTCGGAAACAGATGTATGTACCTCTCCATCAATGTTAGTTGATGTATGTACCTTATCAGTAATCCCTGTTTCGTAATTATTGTTAAAGTAATCATTGTTAGTAATCCCTGTTAAAAGAGTTACACCTTGTGGCATTCCCGAGTTACACTTTGTGTTATTCCCTTGGGAATTACATTTTGTGTCATTCCCGTCTGCCTGTTTATGTAATTCCTGTCCTCTATCTTCTGCTATAACCTCTTGTCTGATATTTTCTTCCCATTTTTTAACTTCTGCGTTGATAACATCATAATTAGGTCTTATATGTATAGTTGGCATTGAGTTGAATTTGTATTTTGCTGTAATTACAAATTTCTTTTTCACCAACGATTTAATTGCTTTGTCATACTGTGTTTCAGTAATCCTTATTTCTTCCCACCAGTCTTTTCTTTGCTTTGCAATCCAATATTCGCCGTCCTTGTATATCTTAACTTTGCTCTTATTGTCTTTACTTGGCGCAAACCAATATAAAATCCTTGATAAAAGTGTTCCCTCTATCAAGTCACCTGTTATGTCAATGTATTTATGGAATGTGTGATTGCACCTTGCTGATGATAAGAAATTAACTTTTGTTTGGATTTCATTTTCTGATAGCATATTATTTACCTCCGTACCGATAACTCCGTGATTTATATAAAAACAGTTGTCAGGCGGTCACGGTTCCGCTTTTCGTGTTGCAATCACTAGGCAACTGATTTTACCGAATTTTTGAAAAGGCAAGATGCACTCCATCAAAAGGCTCATCAAAACACATTACAGAATTTTGAAGTGTCTCACCCATTGCTTTCAGTCGCGCGTACCTACTAGCAACTTGTTTTTGTGTGTTTTATTTTTACTTCGTCTTACTGTACCGTGCTAACACGTACAGGCCCGTCTTACTCCACTGCTTTAATTTAAAAACATGTCAGCGTTACGCAACCGCTATTCAAGATATAACAGCTCGCACTAAACCGACATATAATTGATGTGGTGTGGATTTGAACCACACATGATTGTCGCGACTCTCGTCATCTAAGTTGCCGGTTTCAACGAATTATCTTACGGCAATAGCGTTTACCCATTCCGCCACACATCAACTCACATACGGGTTGGTTTTAGGATAATACAGGTAACCAACAACTATATTTCCATTTCACTTATATGTGAGAACGCCGACAGCAAAGGACATGTGAGGAATTGCACCTCACCTAAGACTCATATGATTTGAGTTGCCCTAGTTTAACAATTAATTAAAGGGGGTATATATGTCTACTCTGCCTATTACAGATGTCTTTACGACAGGTTGGTTTTCACGCTCGTGCATTGTGGGATTATGCACGATTAACCCCTCACGAGCCTTGTGACGGCTCTTAACAGCTTTCCACTATGAGGGTGAAAGGAACTACTAAGTCCAATGTCGGGGGAACCAAGTAAAACCCCGAACAGGGCATGTTGGATTTGAACCAACGTATGCGGGAATCAAAATCCCGTGCCTTACCGCTTGGCGAATGCCCTATTTATTGCCACATGAAAGCTATGGCAAGTATCTGGCCGAACATTATAGCAATGCTAATGAGCCTTGTGATAGCTGTCTCTTTTTCGTTTAATGTAGCACTTGTCATTCCCAATGCAATTAATGCCAGCCATACTGTTGTTGCAATTTTTAGTACAAACATGATTTACACCTCAAAATCTAATCGTCTTTATTTTCTTTCAATACTGCCTCAGCTATGCACGCAAGAACTAAAAACACTATTGAGACTACCATTGAGCATCGGTCAGAAAAGAGTATTCCGTAAAACATACAAAATAAAATTATCCATGTATACAGGCCCTTAAGAAACATTGGCATGAATTTATAAACAATCTTGTCGAAAATCTTCCATTTGCGCTTAGACTTAAGTTCGCGAGCTTTATCCATGTACCATTCTGCCTTGCTCATATCCTCAGCCACAGAACCTTTATGCCCGGCACGATATTTATACTTGTATGCAGTAATCTCACACCATTTAGCTACATCCTTAAGTCCGTAAATGTCAATCATTTCATCAATGCACTCTTTACGATCAGGCAGATTGTAGTGGCTAGGGTGGTTTACCATTTCGGAATTAATTTTGTTAGACTCAAATCCTGTTAATTTCATCTCTGTTAGCTCCTTTACTGTTATATATAATATATAACTAATATTTAATCATAGTTGTATGTATATATATTATTATTGTGTATGTTGTTTAATTAATATATAACTTATGTTATAATAATAAATACTGCTTGGTGCGATTAAGGTATGAGTAAGAGCCTTTTTGTTTTGGTGGATATTTGAGGGGCTAAGTGGGGCGGTTTGCTGCTTTTCCTGTAGACCCCCAGGGCATCCAATGCGCACTCCGTTCAGCCCTCAAACATCAAGCATTTTAAATTGTATCTATTGCATGTACAATTCACTTCTATGCTTTCAACTCTTCGCTAAACAACTGTTTTGTGAATAGTTGTAATAATTCGACAGCCCTCAAAGCCTTATAAATCAAGGGCTTAGAATTGTATCTGTTGTATATACAATTACTTGGCATTATCAACCATGTTATTATCCGATAGTGCTTTAATATTCTGACTATTTGAAGCACCCAACTGTGGCAATTCATTAGCAGTTAATGCTCTCGCTTGCGTAGCCTCGTAGCCAATTCCCGGCTGATTCATGCCGAATTCATTATTTCCAACAAACATAGCACCGACAGGGGATTTATTATCGTATGCTCTATCTTTGATGCAATCTTTGCGGATTCCTTGCAATTTTTCCCAAATCTCATAACTTTTAGGACTTGACTCTTTGTTTAATCTCCAATTATCTATTACACCACAATCTATATTACACCAATTACTAAATGCTACAGTACTGCACAGTTTATTATATACATCACTAATATATATATATTCATCACATATATTATTTAATATATTATAGTTATATCTATTGTAGTTAGTTAGCATACATGTATTATCATATAACTGTTTATCCTTTAATATACTGTTATCATTAAATATAATCTCTCCGACTCTCTTACAAACAGCTTTCCAAGGCCTTTGACCCTCGCTTTTCAAGTCATCAATTTGTAACTCCTGGCAAGCCTGTTCTATAGCTCTCTCGAAGTCCTCGCGGTAAAGCTGAAAAGTGCCAAAATCGGCAATTAAATGTTTAGTTATATTTCCTTTAATTTTTTCCATTTTAGCACCTCAAAATCATAAAATAAAAAAGCCCGCACCACCTGGAATTATTCCAAGTGACACAGGCTAACCGGCATCCGCATATACACTCGTGCTTGGCAATAACACGTTCTGTGCTTAAATTGTTGATGTAAATATACACCACTAAATATATTTTGTCAAATAGATTTTAAAATACTATTGCTGTATATATTAAACTAAATATATTTAATCAAGTATTATATATTTATATATTATATTTTCTTGTTTAATATAAATAAATAAAAAATAAAGGGGTTTAATAATAATATACTCTTCTATAAAGCCGTTAGGCTTTATTTAATATATATACTTACCTAACCTTACCTATACTACGGATACATTTTGGATACAAGTTGTATACATGATGTATACATTTTGGATACAACTATCAATTTCTTTGTTTATTTTTCCACTCTATAAATTTTAAAGTTGCAAAAAATAAGCCTTGAATGGCTCAAAAAAAGAAATACCCGGTACAGTTGTCGCATGGTTCTTACGTCCTAAAAATTGCAATAAAAAGAGCCGTTTAAAAACGACTCTTTGAAAAACAATATTTAATTTTTTATGCATCCAATTCAATGCTAAATTCATCTTTAAGTGTCTTTTCAAACTCTGGCACTAATTCACAATACCTTTTTAAAAAACTCTCGTTTGAGCAGGGTGCAAGCTCAAAGTGCACACGCTCTCTTGTCTCGTCGTCCATGAGCACAACAATTGCACTCATGATGTTATCATTAATTTTTTCGCTCATTGTATATCTCCTTTCAAACTTCCGTCTTAATCCTCTTTACAATCCTCTATTCTCCAATTAGGTCTCATTCCCTGGGCTTCCCATATGAGATAATCTCTCATATCGTCAATATCTTCGATTTCCGCCCACTTGTTATGCTCCTCTTCAAGCTCTTCGGCTTACTATATTCGGCCTTATTGTCTACATCAAACACCCTGTATTTCATACTCTTTATACCTCCAATTTTAAAAATCTACTTGACTACCTTCCAGAATTTCATCGTTGATTAAGTCCCACTTTGCAAAGTAGCCGGTTTTTCCTTGGCTTGTTAGCTCCTTAACTCTTTTGTTTACTTCTTTTTTGGTGCTGTAAATTTCTTCATTGTTACCGGAGATAACAATATAATCATAGCTTTTCGCTTTTTCCCACCTCATTAATTAAACTGTTTATTTGCTACGACATTATATTAGCACATTAAATACATAAATGCAATACATAATTGCAATAATTTTTAGAATGGACATTCATTGTTATTCTTTTCCAGCTCGTCCAACTTGTCCAGCACTAATTGATTTACAAATCCGTTAATTGTAAGCCCTTGCGCCTGTATCCGGTCTTTTGTGCCTTTTGGCAATTTACAAGTTATTGAGTCCCAATTTTCCCGGGCTTTTTCATTCTGTCGCTTTATTCTTTTTTTATAGTTTTCAATAATTTTCTTTTCGTCCATTTATTACACCTCATTATTTTAATTAATAATATCAATAGTTACTAACAATATTACTATATATCAATATTGCTATACATAAATATATAATAATTAAATTATTATGTCAATAACTATTTCAATAATACACCAATACAATATTGTAATATTTATTGCATTATATAGTAGAAATAATAATTTAAATAATTATTTTAGTATTTTTTCAATTTTTATTGCAATATAGTATTGACATATAGATTGCAATGTAGTATTGTATAGTCAAGTCGAAAGGCAAGGAACAAAATAAAAAAGCTCATCGCGCAGCCGTCCAAAGTTACACGATGAGCACCAAACAAAATAATAATTGAAAGGTGACTGCATTATATCACAGTCAAAAGGAAAAGAAAATGAAAAAATTATCACACAAGGAAATTTGCAGAATGGGCGAAATGGTTAACGGCATCAAGTTAAATTGTAACATCTATACTTTTGAAAACGCAGTGAACTATATTTCACGGCTGGAGCCGTTCGACGAAAAAAGTGGCGTTTGCTGTCACAAAGTCAATGAGATTATACAGGAAATTAAAAAAGAGTTTCCCGATGCTAAAGGTTGTCGGGTCGATTCTGAATATTACGCCGCCGGGATTTATGGATGCATCGGCAGACTTTCAAAAGTTACCGTATTAGATAGCGAATGGAATAGCAATGGGAAAAGCTTTTATATTTATTTTTAAGCCGAAACGCTCCAACTTGGAGCGTCCACCGCGGGACGGTCTCCCGGTGCTGATGATGGCAGACCAGAAAGGCGTAAAAATGAGATATTGCGGACGGCAGAAAAACGGAAAAGCGTTGCTATTAACGGACGATGAAATTATAAACAATGCACTTGAACAGGAAAAAAGCGGAATAAAACCGCATTATGCTTTTTATGATTATAAGAAGCATGAAAAAATAACTCCGGCGGGCTGGCTTGTATGGTCTTTAAATGATGGCGGTTGCGGTGTAGTTTACCGACGTAAAGATGGGAAAATGATTATCACGACCGGTTTACAAGGCGATTTTTGCTATTGTTAGGGGCGCAATATGAGAGATTTAATCGAGATTTTAAAGGCTTTAAGCCTTTTTATATCATGCCTTGTTATTGGTTATGGCGGTTTGTTTTTATTTTTTTATTAATATGCAACTTGCATAGGACTCAATTATATTAATTTTTGACAAATATTTGTTGCGTACCCTTGGCACTGTGACAATAATTTGTTAAAGTATGATTATAACAATTTTATACGGAGGTAGAAAGATGGAATTTACAGGATTAACAATTCAAGAGGAAAAAGCAATTAAGGAGGCCTTGGAGCTAATAGGCTATTATGACGTATCGGAGAACGAGAACAGCATACAAGAGTGGCTTGACGATGACACTATTAGTATCTGCACTTGTAGAAGTGGACGAGATGCCGTGTGGATTATTACAGAGTCGCACGAGTCAGCAGTTTATATTGATACCTTAGAGCCTTTAAGCCAAGAAGAAATTACAAAAGAATTTCTTTAAAAAGGGGGAAAAATGCAAAAAGTTAAAAAAGCAGCCGCACAGCTAGACAGCCGGGCGGCTATCTCTGTATTAAATAATTTAAAAAATAATCAGATTGTGATTGAAAACTACGAAATTTTTTGCGAGCTTTACGAAAAAGCAATTATTTGTAAAGACTGTAGTCTTGCGCCGCTCTTCTCTGATGGCTCGCTCATTGTAAAACAGAAAATTAATGATGATTGTATTGACCTTATAATTAATTTTTCTGTGAATTTTACCGAAAAAGGCTCTATTCTGGCAAATTTAGAGTGCTTAAGGCTAGATTTTTTTGCACAAAATGGATTCAGTGAAGACGACACGGCGCCGACAATTAAGGCAATCGAAAACAGACAACAGCAATTTAAATATATTGGTAAAATAAAAATCGAATATAACCCGGATTCGGATAATGTTATAGAGTGGGAAAACTCTTTAATAACCGTTCTGGTGCGCCGTGGATATGTAGACCCAATTGAATACCTAAATAGACAAAATGACGTTGAGGAAATCCGCGCAAATCTAACGGCTTGTATAAATCTATTTAAAGGTGTGTTGATCTGTGCGGACTATCTGCTCAAGCACCCGGAAGAGAAACACAAAGAAAGACACACAAGAAGCCACAACGAGAACAATTCGAGTAGTAAAAGTTTTCAAAAGCGGGCCGATAGTGTCCAGGTTATTCCTTTAAATTCTTTACGATTTAAAACAGCAAATAAAAAAGTAGCAAATATGCTAAAAAGTAAGAAAGTCCACCGAATGGCGGAAAGTTGGAGTGTCCGGGGACACTACAGGCATTATAAGAGTGGAAAAGTAATTTTTATTGAAAGTTTTGAAAAGGGTAAAAACCGTAAGCAAGCATCACAGAAAAAAACAAAATATAAGCTTTAGAATGGAAAAGAGGGTTAATGAATGGGCAACGAACTAAAAAGCCTTGACGCTGTAGAGTGTGAAATAAAAGCACGCTACAACGGCAAATATACAGATGTATTAGGCTATCAGGCAAGCGAGCGCGCCACGCGCAAAGCGATAACTAATATATTTAGAACAACTGCGGACTTTGGCACGTGTGACGATGTCTTGTCACTCATAAGTGGCAAAGAATACCGCCGTACGGCTTTTATTAACTATTTACAGCACGAAAACTATATAAGCCCTATAATTAAGGCTTGTTATAATTAGGGGGTGTATTATGTCTAATTATGAGTATCTAGGAAAAAAGGAAATATATAAGCGCGTTCAGGCGCTAGGCTACGAAATGCCAAAAATAAGTGATTTTAATTACATCAAGTATGATCGCATTGAGTGGATGGAGTCGCACGAGTTAAAAATTACAGTTCAGAGGTGCGGAGAGTGGTTGCAAGTTGTCGAAAAGTGCGCACACGCTCACCCGGTCACATTATTTTGCGACTATGTAGCCGGAAAATATATTACTTGTTACCACTAGGGATATTCTATATCCCTTTTTGCCGTGCCAAAAATCAAGTGTGCAGCCGTTGGAGCTGTCGCAAGTTGTCCGGCTATAAGTCCGGGTGCTGTCGTACATTGACAAATTAACAAAAATATTCTATGATTTTATGATATATACACTATAAAGCCGTGTATTTGACGTTTTAAGGGCTTTTATACGTGTTAGCATGGATATTTTATCAAGCGTGCTAAAATAAGCCGTAAAACAAGCCGTTTGCAATGCTTTGCGATATAGTTGTAGAGGTTCAAGCGGTCAAGCCGTGCCAAGTGTGACATGCTACAAGTCAAGCGCACCAACTCACGGAAAATGTTTGAATTTTCAGAAAACTTTACTCAATTAAAGTGTGGTGCGAGTTCTTTGCAAGTTCTCGGCAAGTTTTTGTAAAATTTTACAAATGGATTTTTGAAATCGAAAAAGCCAAAAGGTACGGGGGTATCAAAATTTTTTAGGATTTTTTAGGATTTTGAATTTTGAATTGCCAAAAAATAAATGCTCTTGGCACTATAGTCACTCTCTCCTAGTTCTTCAATCAATTTTTGCCGTGTCATTTCCGGATTAGTCCGGTGTATGTATTCTAATAGTCTGTCTATTTTATCCATATTTCTGCTCCAATAAATTAAATATTTTGTCAGCCGTGTATACAATATTCCGTCCATACAAGCTCATAAAGTCTGCTATTATTTCCTCTGTCTCTATGTCAATGTCACAGCCGTATGAGAATGAGTACACATGCACCAACTCGTGACATAGTATCTTGTCAGCCATGTAATCAGACACATTATCAGCTATCGTTACTGCCTTGGTTGTGTTGTCGGTTACTCCTAAACTTATAGTGCCGTCAGACCGCCTTAATTCGCTTGATGTGGGCTTTTTAAATTGTATGTGCCACAATATATCATTAACTCTTATATCCATGTTTATACCCTCTAAAAAATGGCTATGAGCATTACTACCCATAGCCTTAATAATTACAGTTTTGACGCAAGATTGCTCATTTTGGTGCGCAAAAGATTGCGTTCATCAGGTGTCATGTCATTTAAAAGCTCCGATATATCTCCGCTCAATTCACGGATATACATGTCAAGGGCTTTCATTTTATGCTCTTTGTCCTCTGTAGAAGCTCCTTTGTGCATTTCCTTTGTCTCGGTATAATGTCTCTTTGCTCTGTCATAATTGCTTTCACTCACATGTGGTGCAATCGGTTCAGAGTAGTACATTTTACCTTGGCTCTTATCCATGTCACGCATATACTCCATGTCGTTGTAGTTTACCGGCATATGATAATAAGGCGGTTCCTCATATCCTCTGCGTATTCCATGACCTTTTGGGGCAAATCTGCCATTTGCATAGCGATATTGGTCGTAATATCTTCTGCCACTTTCTTCGCCATATTCTGCCTTAAGACTTCTTAGGAGTTCTTTGTCGTACTCTTCTTCCTCTTCATCAGCCTTTTTCATAGCCTTGGAAATTATTGAATGATACTCGGCTTCTGCAAGGTCTTTTATCATATCCACGACCTCGCCCATTTCAGAAGTGTCAACATTCTCAACGCCCTTTTCAAGCTCGTTGACAGCTTTCTCTGTAAGACACTCCTGCATTTTGTGTATTCTTTCAACGTGCATACTCTCGCCCCCTAACCAATTCGATTTACTGTGATGTTAGCATTTGCAACACTGATAGCCTGTGCAGATGTATTCTTGACAGAAATTGCCTGACAGCATCCGCAAGGAAGCCATACATCTGTTGCCATAGACACATTGTTAAATGCTTCAACTGCTGTTGGTGTAGAGATTGCCAGTGTAGATAAGTCTGGCTCACCCTCGACAGCAATAGCTAATGAAATTGCTCCTGCGGTTCCGCCTGTAGGAACTGCAATATTTCCGTTAAATTCTACTCTGTACTTTGCTTTGCAAGTGTTGGTAGCGCCTTTAAGGTTAATTAATCCGCTCCCTGTTCTGTGTGAAATATATCCTTTATTGCATACAGATGTTGGTGTATCTGTAAATAATACATTTCCGTTTACCGCAACTGTCTGTGTTGCAACATTTGAAAATTCAGCCATTTTTATTTCCTCTCTTTCACAAAAATAAGGGCAAACATTACAGTCTGCCCTTTGATTATAAGTAATACTGCTTAGCAGACATAATCTCGACTAACTCTTGACTAAACTTGGACTAATCCTCGACTAAAAATGGTTTTTAATCGGGTTAGGTTGAGTTAAACTCAATTAAGATACTCAATTATTCAGTTTTAGCAATTACAGCCGGTATTGCAACCGCAACCATAGTACGCATTTGGATTAGGTACTGTGTATGCCGGGATTGGTGCCGGGTTTACGGCATTGATGATCTGATTTGTCTGCGCTGCCATTGTACTAGTCAGAAGTGCGTTCTGCCTATCCTGTGAAGCGGCTCTTCTCAAATCGTTATTCTCTGCCTGTAAGGTTGCAATCTTGTCATTTGTCAGGAAATCAAGAATTGCTCTTGTTCCTGCCTGCTGGCTGTCAATAATATCTCTTGTATTATTGTTCATTGTGTTTTGTAAAGCGCAAGTGTTAGTTGCCATGTTGTAGTTTACACCTTGGATAGCTTCCCTTGTCTCACAGCAACAGTTAGCAAGCTGTGACTGTAAAGCGTTGGTGTTCTGCATATTAGCAACTGTGTCAGCGTTTACTGCCTGTTGTATGCCATATCCAGTCTGCATGATATTTGTGTTAATACCATTAAAGCCGGTAAGCATACTATTATTCATGGCATAAAAGCCGTCACATAAGCCATTTGAAATGCCATCAAGTTTTGACACAACAGCCTGATTATCAAAACCTCTCTGAATTTCACTGCCGACACCGCCATTAGTTCCGTTTCCTCCGAATCCGTTACCGAATCCACCCCATCCGAAGATAGCAAAGATAACGATAATAAACCATAACCATGAGCCTTCTGCGCCCCATCCGTTGTTATTTCCGTTTCCGTCAATGTTCGCAACGAGCGGAACGGATGCTGTGTTACAATTTGAACTAAACATAGAATTTACCTCCATAATTCATTTTTATATACATAATCTTGCAAGAATTAGTATCACATTCCTAATTGACTTTTAAATGAGTCAAAAGCCTTATCTGCGTCAATTCCCTTTTCTTTGCACAAATTCCTAGCCATCTGTTCAATGCCCTTGGAATCTCCCTTTTGAGCCATCTGCATAGCATTTCTGGCCATTGGATTGCTCATTACACTGTTATTCCCCACTATTTGTTGCAAAAACTGCTGTGGGTTTCTCATGCCTTGTAACATCTGCATAGGATTCATTAAGACTCACTCTCCTTTTGCGTTCTTGAAGCTCTTCTCTGTGTCCCTAAAGATTTATCAAATCTATCCTCTAACTGTCCTATCTTCTCTGATAACTCTTCAAACTTATTCAGAAATAGCTGTGTGCTTTCGTCTGATAGGGTAAATTTGGCATTTTCTGCATTAACCATAGAATTTACTGTCTGATTATCTTTAGGGGCTGTATAAGGCTTATACACAATCGTGTTGATAGTTCCATCAGCATTCCAACCCTTAACATATATCTCCGACATATCCTGCTTTGGGAAAAATGCCATTGAGCCATCCATAGGCACTTCATTAGCGTTAATATTTTCAACTGCTTGCACCACCCTGCCATTAATGCCTGCTATCTGCTGTGGCATAGGCTGTTGATTCATCTGCATAGGCTGTTGTTGTAAGCTCTGCTGATAATTTTGTAAAAAGTTCATTCTATCCATATATGGATTTTGAGATTGTATATAAGGATTATTCATCATAGGTGCCTGATAAGGATTGTTCATTGTCTGCCTCCTCTAAAACTTCCTCTATCGCTTTAATGACAAGGGATAATGTCATTAGGTCGATTTTCTGTAACTCGCTTTTAGCAAATATTTGTTCTCTTACTTCATCGTCAAACATAACATCATCTCCTTATGCCTAAATTGTGGCATAAAAAAAGAGAAGAGCATTTCCATGTTCTTCTCATATTTGTGTCATATAATGGCTTTTCTATATACAATTTTTACTACACACTTTTTGGGGTGGTTACTACACAGTTACTACACACTTTTCGCATTAAAATGCATTAAAATACATAGAATTTTATATTTTTTACGATTTTACGAAAGCTCCGCAGACCCTTTGTTTTCCTAGGATTGCGCCGTTATTTACGAAATCGTATGGCACTCCTTGATATACATAATAATTAAGCCAGTTGGAATAAAGTATATTGCCGTGCGACCGCCACTGTAAAAGCGGCTTTTGTGTAT
>OLON01000117.1_pt1 | contig 59318 bp, 60 predicted proteins | sample 1672691 | NCBI WGS metagenome assembly OLON01 (sample SAMEA3136714, study PRJEB25190) | human gut metagenome | biome: human gut; feature: human-associated habitat; material: faeces | place: Austria | collected 2013
GTCTAGCCGGTTCTCTTTTGGGAACCCGCCAGATTTATCTGTGCGGAGCAGTCAGGTTCGCTGTATCCAGCATTGAAAAATCAATATTTGTAAGTTTGGTTCTACCAGAAAACATACACACACTATCTTTTGCCGCTTGAACTTTCATTCCTTTAATCTGTGTAGAAACTCTCATAACCGTACCACCATTTTCCGTCCAGGCAACAACTCCGCCGTCTCCATCAGCATCTATGTCAATTATAGAAGCGTTTTCTGGCTTTATTTCGTCTGTAAAGAAAATTTCTGTTACAGTATCCGGAATCAATGCGTTAAATTCATTATCTCCGTATTTATATCCTTTAATCTCAAACGTCTTCATTTTTGCCCATAAATAAACATCTCCACTTAAAGCCATCTGTACAGCACCATCTTCATTTACATCAACCCTATTCGTTAACGCTTTATCCGCAAACCATGCAACAGCTCCCGCTGCAAATCCTCCTGGCGCCTTAAACGCTCCATCCACAATCTGCCCGCTGCTGTTGTACACTACTTCATTTACATCGCTTCCGTCATCAAACACCAGCCCGGCGTCTTTGTTTCCGTGAAACGTAACCGTATATCCAAGCGTACTCTTGCTCGGTTTTTTCGTGCTTATCTTAATCTCTGGCTCCGGTCTTTCACTATTTGTTCTTTTATCACTCCACTCTTTAGTTACCGTGACCGTTCCGGTTGTTTTATTATCCTTGAAGTCATAAACGCCTAAGTCATCGCTTTCTGCTGTAACCCCCACCTGTGAGTTTTCAGACAATTTTCCGGCAGTACCATCCTCCATATTTTCGCCTATAGTCACCTCTTCCCCAACATCTTCCGTCGCCATCACCGGCAGCACACACCCCGAATATAAACACGTTTTTTATCTCTTTTATTTTTCTTTTTTTCTTACGCATTTTTTTCCTCTTTTTTTTACATTTCTTAATTTCTGATATCGTATACTGCCAGAGCGAGCGCAATTCCGCCAAGGCCTGCTGCAGCAATGATTTCACCAGTGGGAGGGAGTGTCTGTGGTTTGGAGTCAGTGATGTTTCCGGCAAGAACATCTCCATCATGGTTATCAATGGCAACATTTCCGGCTGTCTGGCTACCAGTATCAGCATCAGCACTATCACTATCACTAATACCAGCATCTGTTCCAACGTCAGCGCCCACATCTTCACTAACAGCCACCTTTTCTCCAACATCCTCCACCGCCATCACTGGCAACGCATTCATCCCGAACATCGCCGCGGCGCCGGAAATAATCGCACATGCTCCAAATATTAACCTGCTACTTCTTCCAGTCATTTTTCCAATCTCCTTTATCTCCTTTTTGTTTTACCATTTCTTCTCATCCCTCTCCTTCTGTATCTAATATGCAAAATTACGCCTGAAATTTTTCACCTTTCTGCAAAACAGCAAAAAAAATAAGAAAAAGATAAAAAAACGCAGCAGGCCTTCGGCCTGCTGCTTCTCTTTTCTACTTCTTTTTTACAAATTCTTCTATATTCAGGATTTTTTATAAGACAAACTGCTTCAGGGCTTTCTCCCCACATATCTTAATCGCAGCAAAATTGTCAATCATATATTGATTGCCAGAACCAGTCTTCTCTTCCTGTTTTCTTACAATACAGGCAATATCTTTCTTTTCTCTCACTCCTTCCCTGACTGCATGCATAGTACCGCTTTTCGCATCACAGTCAACAACAAGGATTTTATCCGCAATCATCGCCTGCAAAAGGTCGCGTTTGACAAACTTCCATTTTTCAGGTCTCTCGCCAGGTCCATACTCGCTTACAATACATCCGCCATTTTTCAGGATATTTTCCACAAGTGAATCATTGCATTTCGGGTATATGTAATCCAACCCGCAAGGCATTACGACAATACATTTTCCACCGTAAGCCAGTGCGCCTTCCAGCCCTGCAGTGTCACATCCAACCGCCAGCCCGTTCAACGTCACTGCGCCAGACTCAGCCAGTATTTTCCCGCATCTATTTGCATTTCTGAGTACATCAGCATCTGCATTTCTCCGCCCAATCAGGGCTATTATTTTCTCCGGTTTTTGCAAGAGAGAAATATCACCGCGGTAATACAAATTTTCAATCTTACAGCCTTTCAGTCTTGCGAAAGCCTGTAACTCTTCTTTTGTCAGTCTTTTTATTTCCATTTTTTTTCAGTCCTTCCATATGTTTTTTGTATATATTTACCAACCATTTTTCACAGCGTCCGAATAAAATATCCTGCATTCATCATACCTCAAACGTCTCCTTCGTCCTTATCTTTTCCAATATATACGCTTTTGCAATCTGAAGCTCGCTCTCTTCCATCGCTGGCAGCATACGCCGCAGCGCGGTATCGCTCCACTCGACCGCATTCAGCATCTGAACGAATTTTTCTTCGTTCTTTTCTGCTGCTCTTTTGGCAATATCCTCTGCCATCCGTGTCAGGTATCGCTTTGCAGAAGCTGCGTTTTTGTATCGCATTACGATAGCAATTGCGGCGTCCTCTTTGCATCTGTCATTATGACCATACATATACAGACGGTACAGATACTTATTTTTACCTGTTTCGATATACTTCTTAATGTCATTATTCAGCATATCCATGTCATTCGCATTTATATTCATACAGAAAACATCGTTATCTACACATCTCGGAACGACAATCGGAGTTAAGCCTTCAATATGCAGTGTTGCATGCATGGCATATCTTCCATTCGTCATGGTATCCAGAACATTGCATTCTACCGCATAGTTTGTTGTGATTCCGTACAAAATATTTACGTGATACCGTGAAGCATATATATTATCTGTCCATGAAAAAGCTCCATTTCCGATTGAGACAATCGAATTCGGCAAATATACGTCTTTCAGATGGCATCGCGCGAAGGCATTGGGGCCAATTCCGGTCAGGCCTTCCGGCAACGTTATCTTTTTTAAATTGGTGCTGTAAAACGCTCCGTATGCTATTTTTTTTAATTTTTTTGCAAATTTCACCTTTTTTAACTTATGGCAGGAATAAAAAGCAGCATCAAGAATATATTCCAAGTCATCGTTCATCTCCACGACCTTCAAATTGCGGCACTCGCAGAACGCCGATGATTCAATCCTTCTCATACTGTCAGGAAACTTTACGCCGTTTATCCTGCAGTTTTTAAAAGCGCCCTCGTATATGGTTTCAGTGCCTTCAGCTATTTCTACGCGGCCTATCTTCTGCGGCGGGCATAAGATAAGCGTTTTGCCGTCTTTTGTATACAAAAGGCCGTCAATAGTTTTGAGTGACCTGTTCATCGGATGCGTTACCTCAAAGCATTCAACCTGTGTATATACTTTCTTGTCCATAAGGTTATCAACATCTTTCGGGGATATCGGGTCAAGTACGTCGTACACATCAATAATGATTTTCTTTGGATGGTTGCAGTCAAATTCCCAATCCTGTTTACGGGCAAACTTGACGAGGTCGTAGTAGTTGTCAATAGTAAGGATTCGTGTAGTTGGATTGTAGTTCATTCTTATCTTCCTTTCTTGTTTCGTATTTGCCTACAATATGCCGGATTTTGGCAGCGGCAAAACACTCTTCCAGATTCGTTATCAGCATAGTTTGACTTTTCTCTCCTTTTCAATATATATACGCGAATCGCGCGAATACGCTCTTAAGAGCACTGAGCCATCGCGGGATGGTTCTCAATGCAAAGCCCGGCATAGAAATATGCCGGGCTTTGTTGGATTAGGTCAAGGTCGCACGAGACGTCCGGTGGACGTCGGCTTTGCGACAACCGGCGCCCCGTGCTTTTCCTTTCTTATACCAATCTCCTCACACTCAAAATCGTTCTGTAAGCGGCATTGTCACTTATCTTGATTCCGTCTCTTGAATTTGACGCATGCACTATCTTTCCGTTTCCCATGTAAATAGCCACATGCCCGCCGTAACAGATTAAATCACCAGGCTGAGCTTCGGAATAAGAAACCTCACGTCCGGCGTTCTGCTGCTCATAAGACGTCCTTGGCAGGCTTACGCCGAAATTATTATAAACACTCTGCACGAAACCAGAGCAGTCAGCACCATTTGTAAGGGATGTACCACCCCAGACATACGGATTGCCGACAAATTGAGTCGCATAATCTACAACTGAAGAACCTGAGCCGCCTGAATAACCGCTGCCGGAAGAGCTGCTGCTTTCTTCCCGGCTTCCATCACTTTCCTCGCCGCTCTCTTCTTTATAGCCGTCATTGGCTTCGCTGTCATTGTCTTCACTTTCTACGCCATCATCACTGCTTTCATCACTTTCGTCGTAACTTCCATCTTCGCTGTCGCCGTCTTCTCCTCCTTCTTCATCTATATCTTCAGTACCATCTTCTTCACTATCTCCGTCCTCTACATATTCATCATCTTCACTTTCATCTTCATCATACTCAGCCTCAGCTTCAGCTTCCGCCCGCGCTGCCTCCTCAGCCGCTGCTGCTTCAGCTGCTGCCTGCTCTGCCGCAATCCTTGCAGCTTCTTTCTCCGCCTGAATCTGTTCAATCTCTGCCTGCTGCTGTTCAATCAGGGCTGCATACTCATTTGCCATCTGCTGGGCATATGCAATCTCATTGTCACAATCCGCAGAGCTCGCACGTCTCTCATCAATCGCCGCCTGCAGGTTTGCCTGTTCGGCTTCCTGTTCCTGCTTCATCCCTTCCAGCTCGGCTTTCTCCTGTTGGTATTTTTCTTTCAGGTTTTTGATTTCCTTCACCGTGTTTGCATATTTCTCAAGGCTTTCCCGGTCATAGTCATACATCCCCTGAACGTTTTCAGCCTTGTTCAGCATATCCGACAGGTCATCTGATGCAAGCATCATCTGAAACCACGCCGCATCCCCGCCGTTTTCATAAAGATACTGAATACGCTTTTTCATTGCGGTATACTGTTTTTTCTGTCCTTTTTCAGCTTTTTTTATGTTTCCTTTTGTTACGTTGATGTCGGACTCCTTGGCTGCGATATCATTTTCAAGCGTCTGTATAGACACCATTACGTTTACCAGGTCAGCATCAAGTGAATTGATTTCAGCTGCCAGCTGCTGTTTCCTCGCATACATATTATCAATCTGTGCATATGCGGCATCAAGCTGCTCTGCCGTCCAGGCCTGTTCCTGTCTTAAATCGTCTTCCCTGTCTGCATACACGCTTGCCGCCGGGGAGATGCTCATCGCCAGGGCAAGTGATATTGTTAATATTTTTTTGTGCATTATTATCATTTTTTATTACCTCTTTTTGTGTATTTTTTTCTTTGTTTTTTTCTGCAACACATATAGTATGCTGAATTTTAAAAAAAATGTAACACTTTTTTAATAAAATACTTAAAAAGAGGTTTTTGCCTTTTTCGGCAACTCGTCAGCAGAACAGCAAAAAATACCGGCGCGTTCTGCACCGGTATTACATTTAGATAGAAAAAGATTTGTTTGTTTTTGTATTTCCAAGCATTTCCAGAATATACGCCCGCGCGGTTGGCATCACCTCTCCTGTCTCTTCGAGAAGCAGTTTTAACAGCTGCTTTGACGCGATATTCATTTTCAGTAATTTGGCCAGACGCTCTTCATCTTTATTCTGTATCAGCCTCATGGCAAATCTTTTTACGTTTCTTTTTAAGTATTCTTTTGCCTTTTTCGCGTTAAAGTCATAGTACTCTAATATGGCAAGGTCTTCTTTATCGATTGTGTCCTCTGCATATTTCCATAATTCAGGGCGTTCTTCATAAAAATCAGTAAAAAAATCTGTTACAGTTTTTGTTAAGTCTGCAAACTCTGAGATATCAACATATCTTGGAAGATATGCATACTTATCTCCGCATTGCAGCCGCACAATATGAGATGTATGGTCAAAATGATTGATTTTTTCTGTACGGCGTATGCCTTGAAGAATATCTTCTAAAAAAACAGGCATTATAATCTCTTTTGTGTTTTCTGAAATGGCGCCTTTACCGATATGTTTAACGCTTCCTGGAATATACAATTTTTCAATATGCGTTCCAACGAAAGCTCCTTGAACAATATTACTCAGACCTTCATTTACTGCTGCAGACCACATTTGATGCAAATGTCACGTCCTGATTATCAGAATCAGGAATCACAACAGTATCAGCAGAATTATCAATTCCGATAACAATATTTCCGGCCATTTTGACTCCATCAACAAATGGAGCATTCTCAAACGCAGAACCCGTAAATGCATTAGGAGCAACAGTTACGGCACAGACATATTTGGACATATCAGGCGATTTAATACGAGTGCTTTTGCATCCCTGGAATGCAAAATCGTTAATAGCAATGACATCCTGCAGGTCTATTTCTTCACCTTCCTCTTTACAGAAGGTATTTAAAAGCGTCCAAAATCCAAATGTATTTCTCATCAATACTGATGAATATTCAAAACATGTATCGAAATACTTACTCTTTGACACTACCCGTTTCACATTTGGGAACAGCGAATTTGGAATCTGGATATCTACAACAAGGGCATTGATAATCAGCTTTTTAACCGAAGGAAAGCTCTTCTTTGTATTGTTCATTTTTAAATCTGTAGGAATGATAAGCTCTTTTACGTTATCGTCAACATCAATATCATATGCTGTTTTTTTATCGTGGTACAAGTCAGGTACCTCTTTGTAATAGAACTTAACACCTTTTTGTATCTGTTTTGCAATCATTTTTTGTTGTTTCATGTTTTTAAATTCCTTTCTTGTTTTTTTGCTATTTTTTTAGCTTTTCGTATTTAATATGCCGGATTTGCCGGCAAAACGAAAAGGGCCGCTACGTTTTGCAGTGGTTTTTCGTGAGGACTGCACGCAAAAAAAACAGCCGGCGCGAAAGCGCCGGCTGTTTGCAATGGATTATTTCTTACAATTGAAATGTTTGCGATTTTTTTTCTGCATTTTTTTTGTTATCCATGTGCTCCAAAAGGTATGCCTGTACCGTTAACATGTTTTTCTGATTTGCAGTTTCACGCAGCTCTTCCAGAGTATCGTCAGGTATTATATTTGCCATGATGAGCGTTGATATACATTCTTCGTTTTTCTCATCAAGAAGCATAGGCAATATTCTGCCAATGTGTTTTTTGATGTGTTTTTTGGCATCTTCGTTTCCAAAATCACAGAATTCCGCAACCGCAACCGCATCGCGGCATGTGTTTGTAGCGCTATATTCCAGCAGAGACACATTTGAAACATTGATATCGAAGAAATAATGTCTTATTTTTTCTTCTATCTCGTCAACTAAACAAGATGTGTCTAAGGCAATACTCCTTGGCATATACAGATGTTTTTTGTTACATTCCATAACAACACAAGCCTCTTCCAATGTATTATATTCAAAAGACTGCATTGAAATTGAAAAAGATGATAACAGGTTTTTGGGTATTGTAGAAAATCTAAGTTTTTTGATATTTGCAGTAATACTGTCGTAGTTCATCCTCTCTACCGAAGAAGGAATATACAATTCTTTGATTTGTGTATAACTGAAAGCCTCCGCTTCAAATGACTTTAATCCTTCATTTAAATTGATATCTTTAAGTCCAGAACCAAAAAATGCACATCTACTAATATGCTCCAGCGAAGATGGAAGGGCAACATGCTTGAGACTACGACACCAGGCAAAAGCAGACCTGCCGATGGCTTTTAATCCATTTCCAAACTTAACACTTTTCAACATTTCACAATCCGTAAACGCCATTTCATCGATAATTTTCAGCGAGGCAGGAAAGATGACTTCTTCAATCTTACACTGGGTAAATGCATGTATAGATATCACCTCTGTTCCATCCAAAACTTTAACATGTTTCTTGGACATAGAGCAAGCAACAAGAGTTTTTCTATCTTTCGTATACACAACTCCATCAATTTCTTCAAAATGTGGATGAATTATTGAGAAATTTTGCAGACATCCTTTTGAGGTACTATGATGCGCCAAAACTGCAATATCAGAAAAGTCAAGTTCTTTATCGGTTTTCAGGACTATTGTTTCAGGAACATCATTCTTGAAACATAACTTATTGCTGGCATCCGGGTGATGGACTGTCAGTTTTTTAACATGCGACATATCGGCCGTTTCCAAAAAAACATAGTTGTATGGTGTATCCGGCAATTCTATACTCTCTGCTGTCTTATCAACCTCAAGAACAAGAGCTCCGGCAAGTTTTAATCCGTTAACAAACGGCTTAGCGCTGAAAGCGGAGTCTACAAAAGCGTTTGCACTAACCTGATGAAAAGATGTTATAGAATCACATACCGCCATTTCGTCGGCTTTGCACCCAGAAAATGCAAAATTAGCAATCCCGTCAATTCTTGTCAGGTCGATTATTTCTCCTGGTTTTTGACAAAAAGCATTAAGCAACATATTGCTTCTGTAAAACGTCCCTACCAGATATTTTCCTGACAAAAAAGCATCACTTTCTGAGTCAACGTATTTTACATTTGGAAATAAGCTGTTCGGAATGCTGATATCATTAACATGTTCTTTGATGATTAATTTTTCTACATTTGGAAAACTTTTGTTGGTATCGAACATTTTAAAATTATACCAAACTTCTACTTCTTTAATATCATCCGCAACATCAATATCTACTGCGATTTTATTGTCTTTCATGCCTATTGCAGAACCAACATAGAGTACTACTCCTTTTTGGATTTCTTTTTTTATCATATCCATTTTTTATTTTCCTTTCTTTTTATTTTTCTGTATTTAATATGCGGAATTTCGGGCAGCAAAAAAACGGGATTTTAAAAAGAATCCTAGAAGGTTACCTCCTAGGGTTCTGGCTGTTTCTGGCTACTCCCGGAGGCAAGCCTTAGGGGCCAATGATTGCATTCTATCAACATCCGTATGCCGCAAGAACTTTGGGATAAAGCTTTGTGTACAATTCGTTTACTTAATACATATATTATTTTTAATCTATATGTTTGTCAAGCAAAAAGAATGCCGTTTATATTCCTGCCACAAGCCTTTGGATTTCCCCGCGTGCGAAGTTAAACATAAAACATGAAAATCCCGGATGTTTTTTGTCATCCAGGGTTTCCATGTTTTATATTAATGGTCATCATGGTCGTCATCATCATCATAACTTATCTCGTCCTGATTGAGGTCCATTTTGTCGCCCTTAACGTATTCATCTGCTGCTTTTTGGACTTCTTCGAGTCTTTCTTTTTTATCTCCGTAAGCATTTATCATTCTGCCAGAAACATCATCTATCACTTTTTCCACTGTTGATTTGTCAAGCTGGTCTATTGTGTTTTCAATATCTGAAATGAATCCCTTGAAGTCTTCAACATAATCCATAACCATATCTTTGAATACCGCGGTCTTCATCATATCGTCTGTTATATCTTTTACCTGCGGATTCTTTTCAACTGCTTTATCAATGGCATCAACGCTCCTGTCTTCCGTAAATCCTATCGCTACACATGCATTGGCAAGAGACAGCGATACATCTTTCTTTGACATATCGGCTTCACCAGTCAGACGTTTATTTTCAAGGATGTTTGCAGCAGAAACAATAATATCGGCTTTATCATTTTCGTTTATTTCATGATACAGATTTTCGATATCTCTTCTAATGTCATCAAACACATAAGGTACATCCCATTTTGCGTTGACTGCAATTTCTTCTGCCAGGCTTTCTTTTAAATTATCTTTGTAACTTTCTTCAAATTTATTTGCTATTTCAGGATTGTTTTCCTTAACTTCATCGAAACTTGAAATCTTACTTAAAGGTATTGAGTATTCTGCAGTAACATCAGCAAACTTCTGTGTTGTCTGTTTGTCGGATATCATTTCTGCCGGTGCATGTTTTATGGCTTGGCCAATCAAGGATGTGACATTATCTCTATCGGCCCGATGGTCAGCGCTGTCATAAATCGCTTCTCTTAAATCAGCAACAGATTTACGTTCTGGGTCTGACATCCATTTCTGGAATTCATTATCAGCCCTTGATTCATTTCTGATTTGTACAAAATCACTCAGGTGATAAAAAGATACATTATCGAAAGCTTCCTTAAACTCAGGACTGTCAAAATCACATTCTTTGTAAATATTTTTCAGCTTCTGCTCTACATCGTCATATGCAGTATTTACGCAATAGCGGCTATTCTCGTTTAACATATCTGCAAAAGCATTTGCGATAAATTCTGGCTGGCATTCATTATCAAAAATTTCTTTCACTTCCTCAATGCTGATATCTCCTTCCATGTAATCATTCATTACATCAAATGTACTGGCAAGCTCTTCTTCTGCATTTATAATTTCCTCTATTTTGGTAATACCTCTAATTTCATCTGCTGTAAGACCAACCTCTTCAGGTCGTACATTAGTCGGGTCGTCTGCATTTTTGCATGCTTCTGTGACCATATTGCCGATTTGCTCTCTTGCACCGCTCATTTCATAAGCGTTAATCAAGTCATAGAAATTACAATCCGGGCTATGCATCATAACATCCAGATTATGTTTAATATCTCCTTCTTTAATATCAGCAAGTAATTTTTGTACATTTTCACATTTCATGACTTTAAGAAAGGCATCCGCCGCAGCTTTGCTTGCATCCTTCACGTCAGCCCGATATACAGCATAACGGTCATCCCGGCTGTCGCGTTCATGCGGGTCACCTTGTCGTACTGACCAAGAGCCATGAAGACTGGAATACATTTCTTTAAACTGTTCCTGAGTCTCCTTATCGTCTGAAAAATCTTTTGCAAGGCTATCCGCAACTCTTTCGCGAACCTCTCGCAAGGCATCAGTAAGCTGATAATCGTTCTCTGGAAATGAATTTGTTTTTGGTATATCGTAGTTTTTGCCTATTTCTACATGTTTGTCTGTAATCACAAGGTCTCCATCATGACGTATTATTACGTTTTCAAAAGCTCTTGTTACGGCATATTGGTTCATATTTTTGCCTTCGTTAAGTTTTGTGGTTTTTCCTTCAAGATAATCATGCATGTCCTTATATGCCTTGTCATAATCTTCCATAAATGAATGCATTTTTGCTGCCATTTGGATTTCTTTTGGCTCTTTGCTGATATCTCCTATATTATCCTTAATGCATTTATCGTATATTTCATTAAGGTTATCTCTCATATCTGGATTTATATACTCGTCATTAAGTATGAAGCTGCAGTCATTTCTGTTTGGATTTTCCATTATTGATAACCAGGATTTAAGATAATCATTATCTTCAATTACTTTATTGAAGGCCTCTTTCATGTCAGCAGGGTCGATATCTTTGACCTGCTCAGAAAGATTACCAAACGAAGAATCTCCATAAATATAAGCATTGATTGCCTTATATGCATTTTGCACGCTTTCTTTATCTGACGAACGTTCAGATAAGTACATATCAACGTCTTTTCTCAATCCATCAATTGCGTTTTTGCTTTCTTTATTAAACGTTTCATATTTATCATATCTTTTAAATATTTCTGCAACACGCTCAAACTCGGCGTCTTTATATTCAATATCACCGGCATCAAGACCCTGATTGTACTGAATCATAAAGTCTCTTATCGTTGAAGAGGTCATGCTCTCCCTGGTATCGGAATATCCTTTAACATATGCATTTACGATATTGTAATGGCTTTTACTTTCTAATGTCTTTTGAACATCATAGTGGTCATATTCAATCCCATTTTTTTCAAATTCAGACTTACAAGCCTTTTCTATGGAATTCATGCCTATATAACCAACTCTTCCATAATCTTTCAGATAATCATCATAAACTTTGTCTATTATTTCCTTCTTTGTCATATCTTTATCCTCCTCGCAGCCGTTATATTGTTTTTTTTGGCCGCTTATTTTTTTATATTTTTATTATGCTTTTTCTTCACCTTAACAAAAAACAGGCATTTCTTCGCATCTCCAAATTCAGCATACTATATATGAAAAAATTAAAAAGAAAGGAATACAAAAAAAATGTCAAAAGAAAATATCCAGACAAAGCTCATCTGTCTGAAAGATTCAGGGCTTTCGCTTGACGAATGCCAGTTTACCGGGCGTCTTGAATTCCACGACACCCACTCTATTGCAAATCTTGTCTCAAACACAACATGTGCTGAAATAAGGGCAACAGAAATTTTTCTGAATTTTGATAAGGAGATTGACGAGTTTTTTCTCTTTTCATTGTTCACTGATTCACAGAGAAGATTTTCTGCCCTCAAGAAAATTACAGTAGCTCAGACAAATCAGTATTACAAAGATATTGACGGAGTACTGTATACAAAAGACGGGGAAACGCTTATTTACTGTCCAATCTGTCATACTGGCGATGAAAACGGAGAAATGTACATACCAGACGGCGTCAAATACATATCGCCAAAGGCATTTGCTCACAATACAGGTATAAAAAAGCTGTATCTTCCTGATTCTTTAAAGATGATATTTGAATCAGCCTTTTTGGACATGAATGAATTACAGTTTGTGGATTTTGGTAAAGGTATCAGACATATTGGAAGTGAGAATAGCCCAGGCATATTCAGGTTATGCCGCAAGCTTGAAGAAATCATCATTACGGAGCAGGTGAAGTCAATAGGGCCAAATGCGTTTTATGACTGTAGTAGCCTGCAGCATGTCAATCTTCCAGAAGGCCTTGAATATATCGCCCCATATGCGTTTTATGATACTGGCATCAAAACAATACGTCTTCCGACTACATTATATGAGATAGGGAAAGCGGCTATATCTTCGGCGGATAATGTTTACATTGACCGCTCCGTCAATAATCCAAGCGGTCTTATACAAGGCGTAACGTTTAGTTACGAAAATTATAATGGTAAACCGAAAGAAGCCGTTGTAACAATCTACGACAAAGGGCATAATACTTATTATTTTCCGAAGGTCTGGGCATTCCAGTCATTCATTGATGCAGTACGGAAATTCTGTGACAGCGGCATGATGTACAGGACGAATCCGGATTTCGTAATTGAGTACCTTGACCTTTCAACGGTAAAATATGATATTCTTAGCCGGCTGTACAGGGATAGTCCAAAAAACAACCGAGTTTTGAACGAGTTTGCAAGCTTTGGTGACTCAGTCATAGACAGGTATTTGAACCGTCGGACGTTCAGGCTGCCTGGCCGAGAAAAGGACAAACAGACCGAGAAGATGATATGCGAGATGATGAGTCTTGGGATTGTGTCATTTGAGACGCTTTATTATCTTTACCAGCATGCTTTAAAGGAGGACAACACCGAGATGATAGCGTATGTATTATCGAGCGCCAATAAGTTTTACCCAGACGAAAGCCTTAATGAAGCTGAAGATATGAATATCTGAAACGTTTTGTCGACATTACAAAAGCCTTAAAAATATCACTATTTTTAAGGCTTTTTCTTATCTTTCTCTTCCCATTTCCATATCCAGAAAATCCATGGCTGCATCGGCCTCTGGGTCACGGCTCCGGATGAAATCGAATTCCCTTTCAAATACCGGATGCTCGAAGTTGAAGGCTTCATCAATCTTGGTCATCTGCCATACGTCTTCTTTTCCGATTTCTTTGGCTACATTAACGTATGCCTGGGCAATAACGTCTGCACCGTATTTATCAGTTTTGTTTAGCAGCTCGTCTATTCCAGGGTCTCCATCTTTAACAAAGCCCTTCATCATTTTTTGCACTTCTTTTACGTCGTCCTGGAACTTGAGCTCCTTGGCGTCGTTTATAACATTCTTCACGCTATTCTCAATGCGCATATGCTTTTCAATGGCATTGTTGACTGCCATACCGCATGTAGCCAGAACCATAGCTCCACGCATTGTACAATCGTCTCCCATATAATGTTCAGCTGCATGCATTCCCTGGCGCTCAATTTTCCCAACTGTTTTTTTAACTTTTTTTGCTGCCGGCTCCAACTTCTGCGAAAAATTTTGCGCCAGGCCTTCCAAATCTTTCTCGTCAGATTTCGGGCGATTATTTTTAAATTCTTTTTCACTCATTTTTTGTATCTCCTCGCCGGCTCCGCCGGCATATGTATTTCGGGCTTATTGCCGATATGTACAATATGCAAAATATGGTTAGATATCATTCAGCAGTTCTTCTATTTCATCAGCCAATCTGGTCAGTTCTGTCTCTATTTCCTCTGCCGTTCTGTTAGAGCCTTTCGTATATTCGCTCCATCCTTTTGGATTTTCTCTGAATGTTTCCAAAACGTTCTTGCAAAAATCAAGTGCTGAAAAATTTTGAGCAGTATATACCGAATTGTATGACGAACTAGAACCACGATTAATCAGAAACAATACATCCCTGCCTGATAATACAACATTGACTGGGTTTTCTGTATACTTATTGAGATATCTGACTGCCCCAGCTCCAGTCATTAGCCACGACAAGCACGCATTTAACGTACCATGCATAATATACGTCTTGTCTGACAACGGCTCGTTTAAATAAAACAAGTTACCCTTAACGTAAAAAATAAGATTACAATATCCATTCCACAACTCTAATATATGTCTCATGTTAATACCTTTCTCGATTTGAAACTTACCGTTTATACAAATATACAACAGAATTACAGCTCCAACAATCAGTACATTTACATATATTTTTTTCTGTATTCTTGTATTTCTTTTTGAAGCCTTTGTCTTCCTACCCAAGTCTTCGAAAAATCACTTTTTCTCATCGCAGCAAGTCTGAGCAAAGCCATATCTCGCTCTCCTCTTTTTCTGCAACCTTCTTTATTTATTCCCCATTCCATATAAAAACCTCCTTGCAATATCTGATTCCACTTTAAAAATTAGTTCTTCGCTGGAATATGTATTTCGAGCTTATTGCCGATATATACAATATGCCAAATATATTAGATATCGAAATCTGTTTTATCTTCTTTCATATACTCCAGGAGATATGCCCTCAGCATCGTATTGTCTGAATTCTGTGTTATTGCATCAATGAGCTTGATGGTGCAGTCCTGAAACAGCGGAAGGCATTTAATGATTTCTTCATAGTGGCCAGCATTTACCAGCCGGTCAGCAATCCTGATATCATTTTGCATGATATACTCTTTTGGTTCTTCATATCCAGCCATGTATGACAGCACGGCAGCATCGCACGCAAAGGAATCAACACCAAGGGCATATGATTCGCCATATCTTTCAGGATGCATTAAGAGGTTTGCCATCGCTTTCTTGTCTGAAACTACACATGGAAGATACACAGTCTTGCCTGCAATTTTCAGTTTTGTAGCATGTATTGAAGAACCTTCCATCCGATTCAATGCTTCCACGCCTGAAAGAGTGTAATCTTCCACCAGCTGTTTCGCAAACACCTTCTTTGGAATCTCGTTAAGGATTATACTTTTTGCTGTGTCGAAGTTATCAGACCCAAGATGTTTAAGGCTTTTCGGCAGTTTCACGCTTTCCATATTTGCGGAATGAGTGTCAAACGCACCATAGCTAATCATCTTTAAGCCATCATTGAGAATCACTTTTTTCAGGTTAATGCAGTTTTTAAACGCATACTCACATATCTTTTTTATCTGCGGAGGGAGCTTCAGGACAGTAAGCACCGAGCACCACTCAAACGCAGTTTTTCCAATCTCCTTTATTCCACGTCCAAAATCAATCTGGTTAAGCTTGGTGCAATGCACGAAAGCTTCGTATCCAATCTCTCGCAGGGAATCAGGAAACGTTATGGATTCAACTTTGGAATTGGCGAACGCCCGTTCCCCTATCTCCCGGACGCCATCAGGGATTACGATATGTCCCGTTCTTTCAGGCGGACATTTAAGCAGTTTCTTTTTGTCCTTTGTGTATACGATGCCATCTTCGCTGGTGTAATATTTATTATTTCTTATTTCTATTTCATGAATGCTTTCTCTTCCGAGTGCCCCAAGGACGTCTACGTTCCAAAACCGCGAGTTGTCTGTAATCAGAATCTTCTTAGGCGGATACATGATGGAAAGCAGAACTTGAACGTCCTGCACTTCAACATATTTCAGGGCGCTAAGCTGATTCATCGAACAGTCGGCATCAACCCATTTTACCTCCGGAGGAATCGCAATCCATTCTGCGGACGGGTTGATACTCTTTAACGTTAGCCCAAATTCCGTCATATCTGTTTTTAAATAATCGTCCATCTGAAATCCTCCTTATTTCTTATATATACAGTATGCCGGATTTTTCTCCATTGGAGCAAAATTTTTCCTGATTTTTTTATCTCTTATGTCTGGTCTTTCCAGGGGATGTCGCACCTGCTGCCAAAAACAGCAGAATAAAATTCAGCCGGCAAACAAAAAAGCAAGCGCGAATTTTTCAGGCGCGAAAATACGAGGTGCACATTTTCCAGCAGGAGGCATCTTTCAGGCGGCATCTTTGTTTCCGGGTTGGTCGGCCAGCATCTCCCATTTACATTCAGCAGCCGCAGCGTCCAACCCGTCAATCGCCAAATGCTTTTTTGCAGCTTCTGTTTTCCAGACGCGAAAACACGAGGTGCATATTTTTCAGCATCCAAAACCATTGCTTCCGGCTTGACCGGCCAACATCTCCCACTGTCAATCCTCTTTTCATACCAGTCCCACAACCTTCAACAAGACAACTCATTCCTTTCCGGCGCCAGCCGGCCGACTCCCTCCTGTCCTACTTCTTTACAGAGCCCAACGCCTCCCCCCGACCACCAGCACATTCCTTCCGGCGCCAGCCGGCCAACATCTCCCGCCACCATTCTTTCCATACCGGCCCCACAATCTTCAATAAGCCAACTCCCTTCCTCCCGGCTTGGCCGTCCGACGTCTTACATCCCTTCCAACCACTTTTTTAATATCCACAAAGCATCATCTTCCCACCAAGTATTGCTCCCCACCATTCTTCCAAAATCCACCAATAACCATCTTTCCAAAACATCTTCCCGCCGCATCTCCGTCATCTTTCCAGACATCACTCCGCATCATTCAACTCATCTTCCTTTTTCCATTTTTCCATTTTCTATATCGCGGCCAACATCCTCCCGGCCTTCATCTTTTCGTACCTCCAACTCCAATCTCATCCCACCACTTTCCCAACGCCCTCCACTTCTTCCGTCCTGCTGCCGCTTCTCCAACCCGCAGGCCAAACGCGAAACGTAGTTTCGCGCGCGGGTGCAGCCTGCAAGGCTGCCGATGGTGCGGGCGAGGAGCCCGCGTTTCTTTTTTTTCTTTCTTTTTTTATTTTTTTCTACTTCTCTCTTTTCTCTCTTCTTTTCCATCTCCCTGGCGCCGCGGCTTCGCCGCGACGCCTTCATTTTTCTTTTTATTTTTTCTTTTTATTTTTGTTTTTTCTTTCTTTTTGCTTTTGTTTTTCTTTTTGTTTTTTTCTTTTTGCTTTTTTCTCTTTATTTTTCTTCTGATTTTTTATTCTTGTTTTTTCTTTGTCCTTTCTTTTTGCTTTTTCTTTCTTTTTATTTTTGCTCTTATCTTTGTTTTTTGGTTTTTATTTTTATTTTTGTTTTTCTTCTTAGTTTTTATCTTTGCTTCTCCTTTTCTTTTTTGTCTTTCTTTTTGTTTTACTTTTTTACCCTCCTCACTCCAATTTCTTTCCTTATTATCCAACCGCTCGCCGGCCATTCGTTTTTTCTCCCCCGCCGCCAATTTTTACCATCCCATCCAGCCACTTCCGGCAGCGGCAAAAAGGAAAAAATATCGGCAAAAGAATCCACGGGGGTGAGATGGCTTCCCGGGAGCGAACGAGCGGAGGGAGGAAAGACAGAGGGACGGAATGGAGCCCCGAGAGGGATGGAAAAAAATGTATACTACGCGGGATAGAACAATGGGCGGAAAGAAATGAATGGAGAGAAGAAATAGATTGAAAAAGATATGTATACTACGCGGGAAGAGATAAGGGAGAAAAAGAAAGGGGCGCCCCAGGGGGAGGTGTGGTTTCCCGGGTGGAACTTTGCCGAGAGGCGCCAAGCCCTGCCGCCGAAGGCGGCAGGGCGGGAAAGAAAAGGCGGGAGAAAGGGCGAAAAGTGTGTATATTTTATATGCTTATTTTTTCATCTTTTTTTTGTGCATCTTTACAAACATAAAAATGGATGATTCTTTTGTGCATATCTTTATGTATATATAAAAAAGAAAAAAATGTATATGTAAAGTTACATACAGCAAACAAAGCTGGCATTATGCGTGCATATGTTTATGTATGCATTTTTGTAAAGTGTAGCGGCTGGGTTAGGTGTGCGGGTTTCAGGAAGTTTTGTGCAGGTTTATTTGCATATTTTTTTGCGGGCAGCAGGAGAAGTATGTATGTTTACATACACAAAAAAAAGAACAAAATGCATATGTTTACGTATTCAAAATTTGAAGTGATATGCATAGCTTAACGTATACACAAAAAAAGCTGCCGGCAGGATGCCGGAAGCAGAGATGCATATGTTTATATGCGTACATTTTTTGTCACACGCAAACCCCAGCGGGCAGACCAGCGGACAGAAAGTAAAAAAATGCATACACTATATATACGCTAAATATCCATTTTTTATATTCAAAAAGTGCATACACTATATATACACCCGAAACCACATTTCCAGCCGGCAGCAGTCCTTCCATCGGCCCAGTCACTACTCTCCCACCCCGCAAATTTGCCGGCAGCAGGCAGAAATAGGACAACCCACACACATACCCACATTTTGCGGGCAACAGAATTAAGTATACAACGCAGCGAAGCCAAGCAACCATAACGCAACCACTACAGCACAGCAAAAAGAGGTACACACTTACCAAGCCACAGGCATACATACATTTTTTCGCCCACTTTTCCCGCTTCCTTCAAAACGGCAGACAGGGAGCATACATCCGACAGTAGAAAAAAAAGAGAAAAAGGGGTATGAAAAGGTGTTAAAAGGGATAAAAAGGTATGAAAATGGTGTAAAAAGTGGTAAAAAGGTATAAAAAAAGATAAAAAATGGATACACCAAAGATGAGGACTTTCAGTAAGAATAAGGCTAAACAGACAGAACCACAGGCAAATTCAGACCATACCAGACAATAAAGCCACAGCATTAGACTGCATCAAGACAAAACAGTAACACCAGACCATACAAGGCCAAAACGACAGAATTAAGCCAACCACAAGGCAAAGCGGCAAAATCAGTACACACAAAGCCAAACACAAGGGACAAAACAGGCAAACCAGCCGAACACAAGGCAAAACAACAAAATCAGTACACACAAAGCCAAAAGGCCATAACCATCAAAACAGAGTCAGACCAAAGAATAAAAAAGCAAAGGTTATAATAGATAAGATAATTTTAACAGGGATAATAAAAAAAGAGTAAAAGGGATTAAATCTATAAAACAAAACATAGAAGTAAAACTCTTACTTTTTTAAGTCCTAATAAAATTTTTATTTTTTTGTTTATTTGGAAAACTTAATCCCAAAATCTTCTTCTGGTAAAGCAAGATTACCAAAAATAATTCTTGGCTTTTCTCCATATATTTATTCACATCATATCCCTTCACTATCCAAAACATAAATATGACCTATATACATATGCATTTTACCGAAACAACAAAAAGACGGCAGAATCATCTGCCGTCTTATCCAAACTATGTCTTACTATACCTATACATTTATTTTTCTTCTCCTACAATCTGATATTGTCTCATATATCCCTTACTGTTAGCGTCATACTCTTGCACATGCTCCGCATCCGGATACTTCATCCCAAGCTTGCCTATGGCTTTCTGCTTTATCTCTTCAAGGTCTACACTGTTAAGTACTTCGTTCTCATAAGCGTCATTATAATTTCTCAGCTCCTCAAGCTCGGATTCCAGGTTGGCTACTGTCTGCATTTTGTAAGTCAGCTCTGATTTCAGCTGCAGGTAATGAATGCATGAAAACAATACGGCGATTGACGCAATCATAAGAAACACTACGAAACCACGCTGCATCTGTGTAGCGTTCTGTCTGTTCCTGCTTATTGTAGCCGCTGAAGTACGCTTTCTGTTCGCCTTCTGTTGCCGTTCTCTATCGATAAAAGCCTGCTCTTTTGCCTGCTGCTTCTCTCTCCGTCTTTCTTTTTGCTGTCTTTGTTGTTCTATTTTTTGCTGCTTTTTTCTTTCCTCTATACGATGTTTTTCTATCTGGAAATCAATGCGTTTTCTCGCAGATGTGTTCCTTTCTGGCTGTCGCATTTCGCTTCTGCTGTTATATTTATCTTTATTTCTATCTTTACTTATATATGGATTGGCGACTCTGCTTTGAGGTTTTACATGTCTTACCGTATTTCCATCTGTATAATATTCGCGCTTCTGAGCTCTTGCTCTTGCCGCTATCTCACGCCCTCTTTTGCCTGCTTCTTCTCTGGTCATGGTTATTCTTACTGTTACTCCGTTTCTACAAATATTTCATACAGACAATATGCAGAAATTTTTTATTTTTGTGCTTTTTTTACGAAAAAAAAGAAGCGAAATTTTTTCGCTTCTTTTTAATATATTTTTAGCCAAGTATATCCTCAAGTGATACGGCTTCATCATCTGTCGCTGTCTCATCAGGTGCAGAGTTATTAGTAGCCTCTGCTGGTTTTGCGATAGGCGTTCTCGCATGTGAAATAATCTCCCTTACCTTCTCTTCATCTTCAGGCTGGATGGAACCATCATCAATTTCAGATTTGATAGTATCGTCAAATTCGCTCTGCAGACTTTCCGTCGGACGTGTCAGGATGTAATTTTCATATGTAGCGAGAATATACTTTGTGATATGAGACATCAGTTTTGATTCATCTACATTCTCTAACGGCTCTCCTGTCTCACTGTCTAACAGTTTCCCCTGGTTCAACAGACAATCTGCATAATTGCCTAATGAGAATGGGAATGCCTCTTTCATATTGTTTTCAAGCTGTAAAAATCTCTTAGCTGTATTTTCATCAGAAGCATCTTTGATGGCATTAATATCGTATCCAAAATATGATAAGCCATCTTCTGGAATCACGATATCATCAAGGTCTTTTCCGTCCTCAACGCTATCGCAGGTCTTTTCAGCATCGTCGGATGTGTCTCCATCAGCGTCGATATCTGCATCTGTGTCTGTTTCGGTCTCTGTATCAGAGTCCGCGTCAGTATCTGTATTTGCATCATCTGCTGTGTCGCTGGCTTCTGAAGTCTCACTTTCGGTGCTTTCATCATCGCTAGTTTCTTCCGGCTCTGATACATCACCATTCGGTGCTGTTTCGCTTTCGTCATTTTCGATATCTGTGGTGTCTGTATCATCACTTGCATCGCCATCTGTCTCACCTGTCTCCTCCACAGTTACATCTTCACTTTCGGTGCTTTCTTCAGTGCTTTCGCTGCTTTCTGCGGTATCAACAATCAAGGAAGCATCATCAGTTGAAGAAGCAATTACGTTATCACCGAGCAGGCTGTCGTCAAGATTTTCTGTAATGCTGTCATCCGGAACCAGTTCCTCGTCATCGTCTGTATTGGTGTCTTCAATATCTACATCAATATCAATATCATCTGATGCATCAATCTCCTGCTTGATGTTGTTATTGATTTCAGTGATATTTTCTGTGTATGAATTATCGTAATTTTCATTTACGATATTCTGGGTCAGATTTGTAATGTTTTCAATCTGGTCATTTGAAATGTTGATATTGTTATTGTTAACAATATTAGTGACATTCTCCTGAATCTGTTCTTTGTCCTTCATATCGCCATTAATAGCATCAACCTTTGCCTGATTAACAACATACTCAGCCTGTACATTTCCGATATCTTTTGCCAGGTCTTTTGTCACAACGACTTCCTGAGTTGCGATATCCTTTTTAGCCTTATCAATTGTTTCACCGGTTGCTGTTTCATACGCCATGATGATTCCGGTCAATGCACCGGTTCCAGACACCTGGAACGGGCAGGCAGATACGACTTCGCAATTCTTAATGCCAAGGTCTGCGAGAGTAGAAGCAATCATATTTGCAGTTACATACTGCAGGTTTGCCGTTCTTACCCTGATTCCACCAGATTCAGTTGGTTTGATGTAAGCACAGCTTACTGTTCTTGTGCCAATCTGTTCAAGTGGGATATAACTGGAAAGATGAGAAATCTCATCTTTGTTAGTTACGTTTATCCGCTGAACGCTCTGGTCACCTTCAATGCCAAAATATTTAAGCATTGTTTTCTTCTGGGCATCTGTAAGGTCATTACCAATAGAAACTACCTTTGTTGCATCTGCAAATACATTATATGGCATGCTAAGTGTAAGTCCTGATGCCGCTGTTGCTGCTGCACAGATAAAGGCAAGCAGCTTGTTATTTTTTTTCATTATTTTTTCCTCCTGTTAGATATTTAGCAAAAATCTGTTTTCTGGTTCTATATTTAGCATACATTCCTGCTGCAATTACGCACGCTGATGTTACCGACATTACCTCATATTTTTTCTCTCGTTTTTCTATATATTTTTCAGTTGTATACATATCAGGCGTATTTGCCATAAAAGTATTATTTTCAGCGGCATTGACCGGCAATGCAAAAATTAATGCTGATACAGAAAGCCATGGCAAGATTTTCTTTTTTACCATTTTTTCTCCTTCTTTCCGAAGCTTTTTTTAGTTACATATACAATATGCTTAATTTTCCAGAAAAAAGAATTTTTTATCGGATTTTTTTACAAAAAAAGCAGGCGGCAAATTTGCCGCCTGCAAGTATATCAATCATAGTGCAAGGTCTTCCTTGTACCAGTATTTGTCGCCATAGGAAACGTGCTCCAAGTACCAGTCTTCCACCACTGCTTCCCCGAAATCAGCATTTCCGGACTGCATTTTTTCAATCCCTTTTTTGTATGCCTCTTCTGGCGTTTCAGCAGAAATTGTGAAATACATTCTTGCATCCCTTAAAGAATAGCAGTTGTAGCTCTTCAGTGTTCCATTGCATTCCAAATCTCCAATACTGGAGTCATTTTCCGGAATATCAGCATACACTACAAAAGCAACTTCGTATTTTTCAGGCATCATCTACAATCCCCTCCTCTACTGCTTCAGCATATGCATCATCCATCAGGCGTGTTACCTGACAGCATGAGCATTCATCGTTTTCGCAATATTCACAAAGTGCTTTTCCTGCCATACTAAGTTTTTCGTACAACTCTTTTGTCATTTTTTTTGCCATATCTTTTGGCTCCTTTCTTAAATTACTGAGAACTTACCTAAGGTCGCTAGAAGACCAGGAATGGTTTCCGTCTGTTACATATTCCAATCCCCATGTCTCTACATTGGCTTTACCGAAATTGACATTTCCCTCTTCCATCATCTGTAAGCCATGATTATAAGCATCTCTTGGGGACCTTGCGCAGATTGCCAAAGAAACTTTGGCGTTATTCAATGAATATCCACCATATGCATGTGTTGTTCCACTATACACGATGCATCCCGTGTTGTCAACATATCATGTATGGTTGCATATACAACAAATACAACTTTGTATTCTGACATCTTTGTCATATTTTTTTTGCTCCTTTCTTGATGGCTGTTTTTTGGATTCGCTTTTAATATGCAGGAATTTGCAAAAAGAAAAAAAGGAAGCTTTTAGCTTCCCAAGAATTGCCGCTGGATACTTGCTTTGCCGTCCAAATTAGACGCGGTAGCGTATAGCATGATACCGCGAGCTACGCTCGCATGTAACAAGCCGGCAAGTTATCATATTTATTTTGGTGCCGAATACGGCAAGACCTGTGAGGTATCACCAGATTAAAAATGAACTCGTGTTCGCTTTCGCCAGACACGGGCGGAAGCCTCCCGCCCGACGATGACGGCAAACCTGGCCGTGATTTTCTCCGTCAGTCGATAATCCATATACCGGATATGATAGCGCCATATCATGCGTGTTACCGCATCGATATCATCTTAACGGAGATTCCACAGATTCTTTTAAGCTGCTCTGTGCACAGCCAAGTACTTTTTTAATATGTAAAATATCCAAAAAGCAGAAGGCTTCGCCTTCTGCTTAAAACTACGCTGCTTCTTTTGGGTTTGATTTTGCTTTGCTGTTTAACAATGCTCTCTCATTTTCTTTTTGAAGAATTTTTGAGAATTCTTTTCTGTCTTCACTCTTCATTTTCTTAAACGATGCCACATTGTATTTTTTTAACAGCATATCAAATGTATTGTTACATACAGATATAAATTGTGCTGCATCAACATATTTCACATGCTTTATATTTCCGGCAAGAACACAATCATCAATGCCTTTGCCGTATTTAATTCCCCAGACAGCAAATCTGATTTTTAAATCCGGGATTTTATTGGCAAGCATTATTGTCATGGCGGATATTGAATTGAATACCTGACGGTTTCCCATGATATCGGAATCAAACATCATAAAAATACTTTCGATGTTATGCTCCTCTCTCATTTTAAGGATAATTTCATCAATACCTTTCCAGGACGATACCCCCTGAATAGATATCACTATATTCCCATTTGCAGCCAGCATTTCTGACTTAAAACGTCCTTCAGTAATGCAAAGACATTTTTTAGGGTTATCAGGAATCATGATATCTTTTTGCGCTCCTGGAGTGCTGCCGCCGTCGCAAGCCGGGCTGTCAACTGCAAAAATAGAAGTGAACCAGCAATATCTCTTCTTTTTTTCTGCCGTATCCCGCCTGATTTGAACAGCGGTTGCAAGACCTTCAGCATTACGTATTAAAATACCAATGCCTGCTTCATTGCAGTAATCAAGTTTACCAGTATCCTTTCGTACAAAGAAGCCGGGGACATATTTGATAACATCTTTTGAATAGCCAGTAAGCTTTTCAATCTTATCAGTCATCTTCTGGCGTTCATTGTCATCAATGATAAGCCTGAAATAGTCCTTTTTTATCCTCTTCTCTGATAACCCTCTGATTTCAGACAGATATTTTTTGTCTTTTTCAGTAAGTGGTGATAATTTTTTTAATGTGTTATACACCTTATCACATACCTCAGGTTCTGCTCTTTTCACATCTGCATTTTTAGTATATCTTATTTCTTTTGCAGGCTTGATTTTTGGCTTTTCTTTTCGCTCTCTTTTTTCAATGTCAAGGCCAAAAAGGTCGCAGGCAATATCAAATGCCTCTGCAAAACCTGATGTATTGTAATCCCACTGAATAATATCAAAAATATCAGCGTCTATACCACAGCTGAAGCAATGGCAGCGGTTTCGCCGTCTGTCATAGCTCATGCTTGGTGAATGGTCTACGTGTTCTGGATTTAAACACAGGAAAGGTCTTCCTAAATTTATCCCTTTCTGTGCTAAATACTGCGGAAGACTTGAAGAAATTATATTTTTTGCCGTTTCTCTATCCATAGTCTTCTCTCCTTTCATTGTTTTTGTTCGTATTTAATATGCAAAATTTTCAGCAAAAAAGAAAAAACCGGCAAATTTAATTGCCGGCCTTCATATTTAGTGAATAATTAGTCTTCTGATGTTACAAGCTCATCATCCTTCCAGTATACAGACATTGCCCACGGTGGAACAGCCTTATGGTCGTAATCCTCCAGGAATGCAAACGCTGTCTTATATGGTGTAGGCATAGTTGGGTATGTACCATATCCATCTGTAAAATAGATAAGACCGCAGAGATTGTCAAACTCCTTATTTTTGATAAGGGTATCAACATACTCAAATACAGGTCTGAAGTCGGTACCGCCAAAGCCATACAGCTTCATATTCTTCATGAAGTCTTCCATCTCTTCCATATTTGTGATTTTAGTATCATTCTGGATACGTGCATCACACTGAACGATATGGATATTTACCCTTGAAGAAAAGCTCTCTGTCTCTTTCAGGATAGAATAAGTTTCATTCAGGAACCTTTTAACCAGTTCTCCGGAACAGGAACCTGATGTGTCAATAGCGATAGCAAAGTCTTTAATAACTTTGTCTTCTTTGTATTCCAGCGGCTCAATCAGGAGAACCTGTTTATCGATAGTCTTCTGTCCAGTTGAATCAGGCAGGCCAGTCAAGCCGTACACATAAGACATATAATCAAATTCATCCTCGTTGATTTTCATAACTTCTTCAGTTACAGAAAAAGCACGAAGGAATTCGTCATATTCCATCTTATCTTCTGTCAGGAAATCAATCTCCTGCATCAGGTCACCGGCTCCATCGCCTTTATTGAAAGAAGACATGTCTGCGGCAACCTGCCTTGAGACATCGCTCCACTCTTTCCTCTTATCCTGATTATTGTTTCCCTGGCTGTTCTGCTGATTCTGTCGGTTCTGGTTATTTCGGTTTTTATTGTTATTATTACCGTTTCCATCTCCGCCCTGCTGGTTTTCATCCTGGCCGTCTTCGCCATTACCGTTGCCATCGCCCTGCTGATTCTGCTGGTTCTGGTCATCATCTCCGTCACCCTGCTGATTCTGCGCGTTTGGATTCTGGTAAGGGTTGTCGTCATCGTCCTCATCGTTGCTGTTGCCTTTTCCGCTCTGAGGAGGATTCAGCCATACGTGGTCATCCATGTGAAATAATGCAGTTAAATCAAAGAAATTATAATTACTCTGGTTCTGCATCAATTCATTATAAACGAGCTCAGGGATGAACATCTTGACTTTGCCTTTAATGCCGGCAATAATCTGCTGACGTTCTACGTCGCCGTCAATTGCTTCCGGGTTTAATCGCATTACGGCATTTTCACAGCAGATATCTAATGCGATATTCCATACGCCATTGTCAATATTCAGCTGCGTCTGGAATGGATGCAGATAAATGCAGTGAAACAGCATATGCAGGTATGAACGGATTAATCTTTCAGGCGAATTTTTATACCTTGAAATCACATCCATTGGGTCTGCATAAATCTGATTTGCATCAGTTCCAAAGATTCCGATTCCCGGGTCGACATAGTTAATCGGCATTCTGTAAATTGCAGGGCTTAAAGCCTTATGCTTAAAATACAGCTTGTTTTTTACAAGTTTCATGCATTTTTCAGCAAGCTGCTGATACTTTCCGAGCTCCGGGTTTGTTGAGTTTGTAATAATTGCGTTATTCATTTTTTTACTTCCTTTCTTGTTCAGATAATTTTTATTACGTTGTTAATATGCGGGATTTTTAAGGCAACAAAAAAAGCCCGGGATAAAAATCCCGGGTTAATAAAAAGCAAGTTATAGTTATGCAGACGCAAGGACGTCCTGAATCTCTTCCTTGAGATTCTTGTCCTGGTCATAAACCAGCATAGAACTGTTGTGCTGGAAGTAACTCTTATTCTTATTTGTCGCAATAAACTCAGCAATATTTCTATTAACTGTAAGTTCAGCAACGAATAAGGTCATCTCCTGGTTATCATCACCCCATGCCTTGGAAATGAAGGTAAACGCATTATCCATCTGTTTATCAGTTTTATTCTGACGTGCAGTATGTGATTTAACGTCTGCCTGGAATGCGGCTCTGACAACCGCAAACTGCTCAGCATTGCCACTGCCGAATACACCTTTCTCATCAATTTCTTTTTTGTATTTTTCATACATCCTGATTTCGGTGTTGTATACGGCTTTTTTCTGGCCTGACAGCGCGTTTGCCTGTTTCTCTTTTTCCATCTTGTCCTTTACCTCATCAATTCTGCCCTGCAGCATCTGATAGATGGCATCGGAGCTTCCGACAGCTTTTTTAAGCCGACGAAGATTTGTTACAACCTCACGCATTGCAGCGTCATCGGTTGTTACAACCTTGGCGGATGTACCGATGGCCTCCATAATCATGGAGATAATAGACAGGCGCTCGTCAAACTGTGCTTTCGCAGCCTTGTTTACGGCTCCTTCGCTGATGCTTCCTGCAAGAATATCGGTGATTGCATAATCAACACGATATTTCTTGAACAGGTCATAATAAACAGCAAACTTACGAGCACATTCCTTATTGGTAATGTACTGCATAATAAGGTCTTCATTAACAGGGAAGTTATTTCTTTCATAAGCCTGAATTTCAGTGCTTAAATCTTCCCATCCACGGGCGGTAATATATTCTTTACCATTTACTGTGGACTTGATGTCGTAGAAGTACTTATTATTTGTTTCCAAAAATGCTGTAATTGCCGGATGAATTCCTGCATTATATGCATATTCTTTCCAACATTTCAGTTCCGGTTCAATCTCAACCATCTTTAATCTATCCTGAGTAGCCACGTCAAAATCCTTAACAGATTTATTGTACTGCGGCGGGTTACCTGCTGTAACTACTACCCATCCTTCAGGAACGGAAAGGTTTCCGAATCTCTTATACTGCAGGAAAAGCAGCATTGCCGGCGCAAGAGTCTCTGATACGCAGTTAATCTCATCAAGGAACAGAATTCCTTCTTTCTTTCCTGTTTTCTCAATTACATCATATACAGATGCAATGATTTCACTCATAGTGTACTCGGACTTAGTGTAAGTTTTTCCACCATAAGTTACTTCCTTCAGGAACGGAAGACCGATTGCACTCTGACGGGTGTGATGTGTCATGGAGTAAGATACCAGAGCAATATCAAGTTCTGAAGCAACCTGCTCCATGATGGCAGTCTTGCCAAGTCCTGGTGCACCCTGCAGAAACAGCGGACGCTGACGAACTACAGGTACTCTGTATTCACCATGCTCGTCTTTCTCCAGATAAATCTTAACATCCTTCATTACCTCATTTTTTGCTTCTTTAATGTTCATGTTTAATTTCTCCTTTTCTTTGTTTTTTATTTTTGTAATGCTCAAAAATTAAGAGCAAAACTTATTTACAGATTTAATATGCGAGAAAAAAAAGTCCATAAAAAACAATATATTGTATTTTTTTAGATACAATTTTGCGGTTTTTCTTTTGCATCTGAAAGTCAGACAAACTGACGCCTTAGCCCTTTTTGGCCTTGCGATTTTATGCAGCAAAAATTCCAGCATATTATTTGTGCTTAAAAATTTTTTAATTTTTGATGTTTTAACATCAAAAAAGAAAGGGGAAAGAAATGAGAAAAGTAATTTGGCAGGCACGCTGCCTGCATTCCGTAATTAAAGAGGAACTTGAGGAGCTGAACAGAAGAACTGATGTAAGTCAGTGGCTTCTCAAAAGGGTCATGCTGAATGACCCAGACCCGGAGGAAGAAGAGGAATGCAACTCCTCTCCTCTCGGGATTGTAACCATGTTGAAGGCCGCAGTTGCGGCTACAGCATTGTGGGCAGCAATGTCTGCAATTATCATCCTTTTAGGATGATGATTGCGTAGCCACTCTCATTCAAAAGAAGTTTAGCCGGCATTTTTGTCGGCTTCTTTTTTTTATTGTGAAAAAATCCGGCATATTGTTATTGTCACAAAAAACTTATCAACGAAAGGGGAAATTCATATGACAAACTTTATTGAAAGTATTAAAGAAGGTTTTTCAGCAATCAAGGAGGAGCTTGAAGAACTTGACAGAAGAACAGACTTCAACAGACTGTTTCTGGACAAGATGCTGAACAAGATGAACCTGATGGACGACAACGCGGATATCTTAGAATATCTTGACGTTGACGACAGCGATGATTACTATGATGATGACCGTGAAGAACATTTTGGCATTGTCAGTCTCACGTTAATGTTTGTCGCATTGGCTGCAATTACGGCAATCCCTTGCCTCGCAGACCTAATTTGAGTTTTTTGCAGCGGCTTCGCCGCTGCTTTTTCTTTTTTTTATTATTTTTTTTATTTTTCGTTTTTTATCCGTATTTTTTTTCTGGCATACTATATTTGTATCTAATAATTAAGAAAGGAGATTGCGAATGAAATTTTCGCCAAACCCACGCAGACGCTGTGGGATGGTGTTTAATTCAGGATTTATTTAGTAATGTTTATTTTTCAATATTACTTAATTACTTATAAAAAACTTGAATTAAACAAAAAAAATAAAAAAAATAATAAGAAAGGCTTAATATAATGATTTTCTTGAAGATTTAGGGGTAAAGATTCCGGAAATTTTATACTAAACTTTTCTGTCTGTTTTACTTATGAAAAACAGAATAACATGCGCGCTCCTTAGCGTGAAAATATAACCGCGGATTTTATCTGCGGTTTTTTCTTGCATATTGCTATTGGGAATTTATTAAGAAAGGAGGGTAGAAAAGCTTAAAGCAGGCAACATTACAAATTTGTTACAAAAATTTCAGAAAAGGAGGATGCCGTTTCTTTTCTTTCACCGCCTGCTTTAAGCAGTTTCAGTATACCGGCAAGCCAAATCATTCACATTATTCACAAAAAAAACAACGAAACTATTAACACTATTATACACTCTTTCTTTTGTCGGTATGCAAAAAGACATGTGCTTCAATCACACATGTCTTTTTTTCTGTTCAGAACCACATATCATACAACCCATGCAGGATTTTAAGTTTTTCGTCAAGTCCTTTTTTCTGGCATTCTTCTATATCTTTTCTTAACTGCAGCTCTATCAGTCTCTCTTCTACTCTTTTGATATCGCCTTCTGATGCGGCTGCTGCATAAGCATATGCATACATTTTTCTTGTCCGGTGTTCGAAATCTATCATGTATATACGATTTTTTCCGAAAAGCATATTAAGCTCTTCTGGTGTATCGCCTGCTTTCTCTTTTTCTTTTGACATTTTTTTGACCTCCTTTTTTTTGTGTGTTTATTACAATATGCAGAAATTTTTCAACACTGTTCCTATTTTGCGGATTTTTCTAACGGTTAGAAAGAAAAACAGCCGAGAGGAAATCTCCCGGCTGCATGCCTATTTAATTTTCACAATAAAAGCTCCGTCATCTTCATAAATTACATCACCAAGTTTTTTTACGTCTTCTTTTACTGCTGTTCCATATTTTTCAAGTTCTCTGGTTCCGAAGAAGATATACTCTATATCATATTTTTTTATAATCTTCTTCACTTCTTCTGTATCAGTTGACGTACTGTAAAGATAATCAATATCACTGATTCTTGCTGAAATACCGTCAAGGCTGTCTCGCCATAACCATTCATGAACCTTCCATCCGGCAGGTGTTGACATACCTGAAATAACTGATGCTCTTTCATATGCGGTATAACTGTCCCCCGGCGCTTCTGCAATAGCTCCGTTTATTTCATTATGCTCTGAATATTCCTTTAGCCACAGCAGAGCTTCTTTTTCTTTGGAAAAATCCTCTTCGTCAAGATAAACCAATGCGCTGGTGCCCTTTCGTGTTGAAGCATCCGTCCATGTTCCGAACCAGGAATTCGCGGCATTGAAGAAGTAGCCAAACATCAGGACGTTTAATGAAACAAGTATCCATGTAATTGCTTTAACTGCTTTTTTCTTATTTTCTGATAATACATAGAGCATATATCCGCAGCAAACACTAAACATTATAAATGACTGATATGTAAGCTTAAACATTGTATTTGCCCTGGCATGTGTTGCTTCATAAATATCAATTACATATACTAGTTCAGGAATGATGACAAGCCCTATTGCGCTGCATCCTAATATAAAAGCAAATATATTTGCCGGCAGGATTTCACACCGTGCTGTCTTAAACCCTTCTTTCTTGCTGTCTGAAACTATCTTCGCAATAAAGACACAGGAAAAAACAATTACCATAAATACCGGAATACCCCAAAGGATACACAGCTGATAAAATGCTGAATGATGTTCTGCGATGCCTACTCCTTTAAATACACTCTGGAAATTCTTTGTGAAAGGCATTACGGCAATCATCCCAATCACTACGACAATAACGGTCTGTAAAGCGGAATACACGATTATCTTTTTCCACTTCTCTTCCGAAATGATATTGGATGCGAAAATAGTTAATGCGATTACTACAATATATATAATAAAATCCCAATAGTTAGTCCAGTTAAACAACCCCCACACAATACCAATTACAAACAGTTGAGGAAATTTCCATAACGTTTTTACTGTAACACTGTTTTCTTTTCTCAGTTTCAGAAAGCTGTACAGTAATGCGATAGCAAGCACCACAAACATAATATTTATCATATGAGCATGGAGGTCACCAAGAACGAATGAATAACATGGAAATTCATGTATTGTCTGGTCGTTTTTTACTTCCGGGTTATAACCGATATATCTTGTTGCATCCGGGAACCAATATCCGGACGGCTCACTGCTTACATTAAACAAAGGCTTTATGATTCCGTATACGATATAATGAGCATTGCCAGCAAAAACTGCCACACAAGCTGATAAAGCAGCAAAGAAATTGATTTTATAATTCCTCTTATTACTATACGCATTACCTGATGCTGCCTTTGCCGGTATCATTGCCTTTCTGTCTGTAAGCATCTGTTCAACTAATGCAAACACACCCATAAACATAAGGGCTGGAATCACGGCACGCATCATATTATACGAATACTCTGCTTTTGAGATACCGCCAATCATTGTTTTTGCAATAAATGCTGCATAATACTGTCCGCCGTAATAGTAATTGATAGGCTTTCCGGCAAACCATACATCATCGGGAGGAAGTTTTGACGAAACCAGCATTTTCTGCAAAAAGCCATAGTCCATAAACTTTTCTGTTCCATAAGCTGACGGGTTAAAACCAATCAGATATACCCAAAATAAGAAGATGATATAAAAGATGATTTCATATTTTGCATACTTTTTAAGCCCATCAGTGACCATTTTAAAGCATATCTTCTGCCCTTTATTTGTTGCTTTGTATATCGCAACATTAAAAACGGCGTATGCAATAAGAACACCGATTCCGGTCATATTTGTAAACGGAACCTTAAAAACTACACCAAGCACCCACATCACAAACCCAGGAAGCACGATGCCAAGCGTTTTTCCGAAAGGCAGCAGGCTTTGGCATTGATTAAATAATACCTGCGATAAAGGTATTGACATTACCGTCATAAGTAATAAATATATCTCCCACTGCAGGAATATTGTACCATCATTTTTTCCCAGCATCATGTACGGCAGGCTGACCGCGGCAAGTACGCATGCTGCAAAAATCAGTATGACTTTTATAAACTCCTCTTTTGTAATCGTGGCAGATGTTGCTTTTTTTGAAATTTTGTTTGACATTTTTTTTGCTCTCCTTTTGTATTTTTCTATTTCTATTATGCCGAATTTTTTAAAAAAAACGCAATTTTTTGCGAAAAACCAAACATCAAATCAGCCCCACGCCAAGCAAAACCTGGTGCGGGGCTGATTCTTAGGAGGGCTCATAGATGCATATATTATCATCTGATTTCTCAGACATATACAATATGCTAAATATTTTAAAAAAATAACGTTTTTACCATTGTTTTTTTATTTTTTTTAGACTGTTTTGTATATCCTTACGCTTCCGTCCTCAAATACGCAGTCGTAAAGCTGTTTGATAACCTTATCACTACACGGATTATCTTCATAAGTCATACCATCAGTATAAACAATATATGTAATACCCTCACATTTTACAAGGTTCTCAATTTCTTCTTTATTATCAGAACCATAAATTGTAATCGCATTATGGGCTCTTGTTTCAGTATCATATCCGGCAGACCAGGCATAATATGGCCAGCCGTTGTAGAGCATAATCCCAGCAAAGGTGGTCTCACTCATTGAATCTTCACCTGTCAGCACCAGGTCAGTCTCTTTTATATTGTCTTTCAGCCATCCTGTCAGCTTACTGTCAAGGTCAATACCAACAGCGTTCTTATCGGAATTATAAATGGTCAATAAATCATAAGCCCCAGTAACGGTAAGCAGAGAAATTAAAATTACAGCAATGCATTTTGTCAATATTCCGTGCCAGTCCTTCCAAAGTCTTACAATTGCATACGCAAAGAAGATATTCAAAAAGATTGTCGCAATAATAATGTATTTATGATTGACCGCAATATCTGGTGTCATAGATACAGTAAAAGCAAAAATTACCGGAAGGATGAATGAAAAAATCATAGCCTTAAAGCTCGGTCTTAAGACCAGCATCAGAACTACAACCCCGATAAAATAAATACCGGCAAGTTTTATAAGGTATGTGATAACACCAGGCATTGTCAGTTCATCAGCCAAAAATCCAAACTGGTAAGTCACGCCTATACTCTGCCCGACGCTCTTATCCATAAAGAAATTTGTCTGAATAAATGTCAGAATCAAAGTTATCACTGCTGTCACGGCATAATCAAGCTTATGGTTAGACCAAACCGCAAAACCAAACAGAATCAGAAGTGTTGCCACTACTACTGCCCCATTCCAGAATGACAATGCCCCAAGCATAAGACCAACTACTGCTGCCGTTTTCCAGCTGGGGGAAATTGTCCAGGCATCTTTTGATGCTACAATATGTTTGCCGACTATCATACATCCGGATTTCAAACGTGAGAGTCGTCCCTCACCGTTTACTTCTATATCATCAAGCCATTCAAGACGGTCTATGAAATACATAATTGCGATTGCCGCAATTAAAAGCCCGAAGCCAAGATGCCTCTGATTTAAAAATACGTTGTAATTCCAGAGCCCCCAGTCCTCATGATTCGTATACCCGATAAACTGTGAATTACTAAAAAAATCAGACCATCTGCCGTCAGCAAGGGTGTTTACAATCTTATCAAGGGCTGCAAAGCTGCTTCGGCAGAAGAACATGAAAACCGTAATTACGCCGGCTGCAGCATATCCGGTTACTTTCTTTGCAATGAAATACAAAAGCACCAGGAAGCTCCAAAGTGAAGTGGCAGAAATCCAGTTGAAAGCCCAGTCAATCCTAAGCCCTAAATATTCAAGGTTTCCGGCCAGAAATTGAAACATGAAATGATATTTTACATCTGCTCCTCCGTAATGCGGATACTGTGTCGGAAAGTTATCATGCAACGAAAACGACCGAATCATCGCTGTATGAGGTGCAAAATCGCTGAAAATAGTGACACCTGATTTTATCAGCTCTTTTCCGTTTTCTGTTGTTACATGGAACACATAAAACATCGTCCATAAAATAAACACAAAAAGTACGATAAAAAATGCAGATTCCTTTTTGGTAGTATTCAAAGACGTTTTTGTTTTATCTTTTGCGATAAGCAGGAATGCAATCAGCAGCATAATTGCAATTGAAGCGATATTTCCGTACACTTTAGGATGTGTCAACCCAAGTACTACTTTTGAAAAGTATGATACGATATATACAATCCATCCGGATATCAGATAACCAATGCCAATGCCTGCTGCGATTCGCCCCCAGATATTTACTTTCATACGTTTTGTAATCAATCCGGACATCAGATAACCACTGCCAATACCTGCTGCGATTTGCCCACAGATATTTACTTTCATACGTTTTGTGATTTCAAAGCCACACAAAAAGCTGACAACTAAAAATGCAATAGCGGGCATTTATTTATCCCCCTTTCTGTAATGCGGCAAAATATCGGTATACTTATTGATATGTTTTTCGCGAAGCTTATCTACAGTATCAGAGATATCTATTTCCTGCTGCTTGTCATCGGCCATTATCCAGGTCAGTTTTCTCGGTGTCATTTCGTCTTTTACAGAAATCACCGATTCTTCATATGTGATATCACTCATTGACCAGCCGTCTTTAAATGACTGATTATATTCATAACATTCTTTACAGTAAGGTATATACCAGCCGCCATAATTTATCATCGGCGTGTCCATCTTTCCGCATCTGGCACATACATGTCTTGAAATCTCACTGTATTTATCTATAATGTCATCTGCTTTACATTCCTTCGGAGTACCGGCTAGACACAGCCTTAATTCGCCAAACTTCTCTTTCGCCATCACGACAAAAGCGCTGTTCAGGCATCCGCATCTAATCAATTCAGCCCGGAGCTCCTCACATAGTTCATGCCCGAACCTGTTCACCCAGCCGTCAGGGATATCACGGCTTTCAAGGCTTAAAATCGGAGGAGTGTTTTTTATCTCTTCTTTTGTCATTTTCATTCCTGTATACCAATGCCTGACCGGCACAAGGAACGGGTACCGCCTTCGCATATATTTCCATTGCTGTTTCTGCATAACAGACTGCTTGTTTATTTTTCGTTTTATTTTTGTCATTATTTTTCTCCTTTCAGGTTTTATTTTACAAAAAGAACAACGGCGAGAAAGCCCACGGTTTCAACCGTGGGATGAAAGCCGCTTAACTGACTGCTCCGCACAGATAAATCTGGCGGGTTCCCAAAAGAGAACCGGCTAGACGTCTCCATACGCCACCGTTTTTCATCCTCCGCATCCGACGGAAATGATACTGCAAGCTGCGCTTGCGTGTACTAGATGTGGGCGGGGTTCCGCCCGACAATGACCGTGTTGCAAGGTTATAAGACGATTATATTGAACGATGGATTTTACCTCTTAAGTTTTCCACAAGATAAGCAAATGGGGCTTATCCCTGTACTTACACTGTATATGCAAAACATATACAAAGGCGGGCTCGCAGCTGAGCCTGTAGAATAATTCTAATTATGCAGCAGCGGTCTCTTCACGGAGCTACTGCTTTTTTATATATTTAATATGCCTGATTTTTACAAAAAGTAAAACTTTCTACGAATTTTTTATATGGGTCCGTTTGTCGTTTTCCTCTGCACGGATAAATCCGGCAGCATCCAACTCTGCCCTTCCGTGAACAAAAATATAAATTATTTTTTTAAAAATAATGTGTATGTAGCCATTGACAACATACACACCGTATGATATAATAGCATTATGAAAAATGAATTTAAGTATACAAAAACAACCGTATCATTGATTAACTATCATTTTGTCTTTTGTCCAAGGTATCGAAGAAAAATCTTTAATATACCTGGAGTCGAGACAGCTTTCAAAACTATGGTAATGGATATATGTAAAGAAAACAATATTGATATTCTTGCAATGGAATGCCATATTGACCATGTCCATATGTTTGTCAGTGTATATCCACAAACTGATATTCCGGGTATCATGCACCTTATTAAAGGAGTGACATCAAACAAGCTTAGGGCTTTATTTCCGGAACTGAAAAAGATGCCATCGCTATGGACGAGAAGCTATTTTGTCAGCACTGCAGGGAATGTCAGTTCTGAAACTATCAAATGGTATGTAGATACACAAAAAACACGATATTAGATTAATTTTAGAAAGGAGGAACTCCTATGCATACGCTCAGACTTCCATTAAAGACAAATAAAAATACAGAAGGTCTGTTTGAGAAACGTTTTCAACTTATAGCGCGGATACATAATCAGACCGTGAAGCATGCGAAGAAACTTTTGACACAGCTTGATAAGAGTAAAGAATACCGTACATTAAGAAAGGAATACGGTGAGTTAAAGGTAAAGGCGGATGCAGGGGATGAACTTGCTGCAATACAGAAGGCATTAGTTGCAGATAAGATGAATGCCTTCAGAGACAGTCTCGGGCTGTCTAAGAATGCATTTGATAAATATGTTACCAAGATGCAGCATAAATATAAAAAGCATATCAATTCTCACCAGGCACAGGTAGAAGCGGAACGTGTATGGGCCGGGGTCGAGAAGGTACTGTTTGGCGACGGAAAAGACGTCCACTACAAGAAAATCACAGAATTTAAGACTATCCGCGGCAAGAACCACACAACGGGAATTTTCTTTTGCAAAGACACATCCGATACAAAATGCCCGTACTTTGTAAAGTGGGGAAGCATTGTTATTCCGGTAAAAATGCCAGATACAGTAAAAGCAGACCTTCCGGATGGAAGCAATTATGTGTTGGAGTCTCTTAAACATGAAATCAAATACTGCGAACTTGAACGGCTATGGTTTAAATCCGGCTGGCGTTATTATGCAAATGTTTATTTTGATGGAGATGCACCGAAGAAGCTTCAGCCTGGGAGAGGTACTATGGGTATTGATGAAGGCCCTTCTACTGTTGCTGCTGTTTCTGAAGACCTGGCTATCCTTGAGGAACTTGCACCAAAATGCAAGGACTACAATAAGCAGATTGCCAGATTGCAGCGCCAGATAGACGCTTCTACCAGAAAGACAAATCCGGAGAAATTTAATGAAGATGGTACAGTAAAGAAAAAATCCGAATACAAAGGCAAACGCTGGACATTCAGCAAGACCTGTTTGAGAAAGAAAGCAATTGTCCGTGAATTATACCGCAGAAAATCAGAGTACTCTACGCACATGCACGGAAACATAGTAAACCGTATGGTGAAAAATGCTTCCATGTTTATAACGGAACCGATGGATTTTAAGGCCCTTGCGAAGCGTGCAAAAGAGACCCGTCGGCAGAATAAAGCGACAATCATTAAGAAAGCAGACGGAACAGAACAGGCCGTATACAAATACAAAAGAAAGAAACGTTTTGGAAAATCCGTAACGGACCGAAGCCCCGCAGAATTAATGATAATTCTTCAGAGGAAGTGTAATCAGTACGAGTTGTTCTATTATGAAGTTGATAAATGGGAATACCGGGCAAGCCAGTACGACCATACAACAAACACGTATATAAAAACACAGCTTTCGCAGCGGTTCAAGACTGTTGGAGGGAATAATGTCCAGCGTGACTTATACAGCGCATTCCTGCTTGCATGCAGATGGCATTCTAAAAAGCCAAGCAGGAAGAAATGCAGGGAGCTGTTCCCGCATTTTGTAAAAATGCAGAACCTACTAATTAAGCAGATGAAAGAAAATGGAATCTCAAGGCCTGCATGCTTTGGATTCTAAGGCCAAAGAAAAATAAAAGGGGCTGAGCTAGGCCCGGCCCCGTATAGGAACTATTTAAATTTTTATGTAACTTGATAATTGCCATAGGGACCAGATGCTGTCCCTGCGGATATGAGTAAGAAACCGGGCTTATACAGACGGACCTTCCGAAAGTTTTAACCGAAAAATGTGGCGAATTCAATGGCCGGTGAAGAATGTGACAATATAAACCGGTTCGGTCATACCGTTTGGCGCTAACACAGGCTGCAAACGTGGAACCCTTTGTTTCGCAAGAAACCGTACGGGGATTGATATTTCTCCCGTATGGCAACGGAATCCCACGACTTTAGCCGTGTGGAGGCATCAATCAGCGTCTGCTGTTACATCCACGTCTACATTTTCAGCGTCTTCGTCAGCGATTGAAACGTCGCCTAAGCTTTCAGCGTCAGCATCAGCGTCAGCATCTTCAGCTTCTGTTGTAGCTTCTACATCATCGCTTGCGTCAGCTTCCTCAGCAGCTTTCTTTGCTGCGTCAAGGTCTTCCTCAGAGCTCTTGTCTGCCAGAACCTGGATTGCTTTTGTTGAGAATGTCAGATAGTCATTCTGAACGTCAACAGCGCATGTAACTGCCAGCTGTCCGTCTTCTGTTAACTGCAGCTCAAGCTTAGAGTTATTACCTGCGGTAAGTTCTTTGATTTTGGATTCAAGTTCGTCAGTATCTAAGAGACTGTCACCAATGGCTTCTTCTTCCGGGTCTTTCAGCTTGTTTGCGAAATCCTCATCCATAGCAATCACATATTTCCCATCTTCAAAAGCCATTTCAAAGCCAGGGATATCTGTTGACTGGCCATATTCTGATGCAGCATAAATATCAAGCTTGCCATCTTTGATTGTAAGGAAGGAAGAATCCATTCCATAGTCATCAGCATTCAGGGCTTCACCGAATACTCTTAAACCTGATAATTTCCATACTCCGTCAAAGTCTGCTTCTGCAGCGTCGTCTTTCATGACGATATCCTTTGCCGGCTCTTCTGCCTCTTCTTCGGAAGCATCAGCATCTTCTTCTGTTTCAGCTTCTGCGTCAGCTTCTTCTGCTGTCTCATCAGCAGCTTCATCAGCTGTCTCTTCGGTTGCTTCAGTTGTTGCCTCCTCTGTTTCTGCAGCTTCTGCAGCGAATACATTTGCTGCTGGCATTACTGCTGTGCCAAACATAGATGCAGCCAGAACGACTGCGGCGATTTTATTTTTCATGATTTTTTACCTCTTTTTTTATAATATTTTTTGCTGATTTTCTATCAGCAATATTAATATGCTAAATAATTTAAAAAAAAGAAAAAAAATGAGATATTTTTTTTTGTATTTTTTTGATAACTCGCCGTTCCGGCTCGTAACCAGACTTCGAACGGGGATTCAGAACCACGTGCGAAGTTAAAACTGGAACATTTGACCCGCGGACGACTTTTTATCGGCCGGGGATTTCCCGTTCTTCGTTAAGTACATGCGCAACTGCGAGCATATGCTGATTTTCAGCCAATATTTATCCTGAAGCAAAAAAGCTGCCCGCAAATATTTGCAGGCAGCAGAGGAAAACTAGTCAACAGACACGTACTGACAGCTGTACGGTTTGATATCGTCAAGCTTAACCTTCATCGACTCTATATTCACCGGTTCACGGTTAATCATGATATCATCAATAATAATTGATTTCTTCTTGATTTTCTTAATCCTGCCAATATACTTATCACCGGTTTTTTCCATCTCGAAGGCGATATCCTCATCTTCGTAAAAAACTTTATCATTGTCAGTATGTAATGTTTTTTCGATTTTAACTTTTACTTCCATAATTTTTGCTTCCTTTCTTATTTGTATATTTGTTTATTACATTTTTAATATGTCGAATTTCGATGCGACCAAAAAAGCAGCCGGCTAAAAGCCGGCTGCAAATAAATCAGTCATCATCTTTATATCTGCCAAGAATTTCAAGAAGCTCAAGAAACAGGTTGATGATATCAAGGTAGATATCAAGAGCACTGTCTATCGCGTTATCCAATGTTAACGGATATTGCTGCGAACGCCATACATCATAAGCGATATATAAACTGAAGATTACGGCGCCAATCCATGCAGCAGCAATGCTGTACATTCCAAAAATCAGCATCACCAATCGGGCAAGAATCAGCCCAATTAATGAAGCAAACAAAATGCCTCCTAACTTACTGCAAAATTGCGGGCATATGATTGCAAAAAGCGTCATCGCCGCAGTAATGCACAACGTAATCATAAACGCTTCTACTACTATTTCGGAATCCAGTCCTCCATATGCTTCAATAGCGATAGAAATAGACATACCGCAGGGCAACACAACTAAGTTGTAGCCAATGAAGCTGATAACCGGATTATGCGAAAGACCTGACATAAGGCATCCGATAATTGCACAGACCAGATACCCAATCAGAAAAGCTGTCGGATTTAACGCCTCTACTGCATCCGTAAAATACTTACAGATGATAAAGTTAGCTGCAATGCCATACAGTAGCAGGCCACACAATGCCGCATTGTATCCACGTCTTGTCATCGTCATACCGTCATAAGACTGTAGCCTTCGTTCTTTTCTTTCTTTACTTAGACTCATCATTTTAATGCACCTCTCTTTTTTTTGTATATTTTTACATATACAATATGCAAAATACTGCGGCCAGCAGAACGCGCATACCTCAGCTTCTTATACAAGCACCCTTCCGCCAATGGCTTCAGCAAACAATACTATCATTCTCTATTCCTTGCTCTCTTTATCGTCTTCTTCATCACCAGATATCATCTCATGCACCATATCCCAATATTCCCTCTCATGTCCAGATGCGAAATCACGCATCATATCCACATACATCTTCCATTCATCTGAAGCTGTTTTTAAATACTCTTTTACTTCTTCCGGATACAGAATCAATACAGCCAGGTGTTCAAGCAACGGCATCTCTTCTGCTGTCCTTATTCCTTCGTTTTTCGCAACAAACTCCGCCCAGTCAGCGTCTGTGTAATCTTTAAAGCCAAGACTTTTCAGCCGGGTTTTTCTATACCTCAGCCTTGCAAATTCCCTTCCGTCATCTGTAATATTAAGCACTATCTCATGGCCAATCTTTCCGGTCTTAATTAAACCATATTCCTGCAACTCATCGACAATATCAAGTATCTCTTCTGCCCTAATCAGGCCAAACTTGCCGGATTCAGGAATACTGTTTATTTTTTTATCTTTCTGCCGTAAATCCCTGGCTACGGTTTTTGCTGTTATTTTTCCATCATTTTTTCTGATTAATTTTAAGACATATAGCGCAAGCAGATTTCCATAAAGCGGGATGCCGTACAGCCGCTCTGTCTCATCAGCCTTGTGCTTCTTCACCTCAGCGGCATGACCGTCAATAGCCGCCTGCGCCCATTGTATGACTTTGCTTGCTCTGATGTCTGCTTCTTTAAATACCTCTTCATGTGTGTCAATTCCATCATCAAACACGAGCTTTGCGTCAAGAGTCCTTGCCACCGCATCAAGCTGAAATGCAAGATGTGGAGAGCAGCTGACAGATTCGTTTTTATTCAGTTCTTCGGCAACACGCATACACGCCTTCAGGTCATTCTTGTGAGCATTCGCAAAAGTAACAGCATTCTCAAATGATGCAGCCTTTTTCATAAGAATTACGCTGCCATCAGGGCTTACCGTAAACATAACATCATAAATGTAAAATCTGACCATACCGCTTGCCGGCAGTATCATCGGTTTCTGCAGCTCTACAGGTTTTAATATGTATCCGTTTTTCTGTATATGTCTTACAAACTTGAAGAACTCAGCATGCGGCATCAGTGAAATCAATGCCGTGTCAATTGCCAAAGCCTGGTTATTTTTAATATAATTCAGCACGCTCGCACGCAGATTATATTCAACATCTTTATTAAGCCTGATTTCAAAGGCGTCGCTCTGTGTGACTCTCTCAATTCTCTCCCTGACCATATCATCAGACCAGTTCTGAGGGGGAATTTGTTTCGGCATTATTTCCCCTATTTTTTTATCCATTTTTGGCTGTACGACAATACGCATTCTGACTGAGCCGAGGCTGTCTTCAAATACCGGAAAAATATCAAACTTTATTTCGCCACAGTTTACCTTTTCGGCCTCTTCGTCTATTACTTTCACCCATCTCATGCGTTTTTCTCTGTCCTGCACCGTCTCAAAAATGCTTCGGTCAATCTCTTCCTTTCCCTGCTCTGCAATCTGCGCCATCTTTTCTCTTTGTTTTTCAACCTGTTTTTCATGTGCTGCTTTCTTTTTTGCATCCTTTTTTGCCAGCTTTTTTAAGTTTTTGTTTCGCAGGCTTGTTTTTATTTTCTTTGGCCGTGGCGGCATTGCAAGACGGCATCCTTTCGTTACATAGAACACCGGCTGGTCTTCAAACATACAGACAAGATTCCCGGCCGAACTGCGAATATAATCACATTTATCCAAGTCAACGTCAAGTTTTTTGCCGCTTTTTTTAATAAGATTCAGCATCATTTCTTTTTCCAGCCATGTAGCCGGTCGTGATTTTGGCATAAATATCAACCTCCTTTTATTTAATATGCGGGAAAAATAGAAAAAGAGAATTTTATTTTATTTCAATAACTGCATATTAAAAGAATTGATAATAACAAGAAAGGAGCAGTAAATTTGGCTTTTTATAAGTGTACCTTTCTTATTCTTATCGACTAAAAAATATTAGAATAAAAAGAGGTAATATATCATCATGATAAAGAAAAACAACAGAAGAAAGGAGACATCTACTTCATTAGAAAAATTTAAAAAAGAGGACTTAAAAAATATCAATTTATGTAACATACATTCAATGATTGAAGACTTTGCGGCAACAGATAAAATTTCGTTATTATCAGATAAAGCTTCATCTCATGCCTTGGAAGAAAAAGAATATAATGAATTCTTAACAAACATGATATTACAATCAGTAGACGGCGAACCTAAAATACCGCTGAACATAACAAAGGAAAACATTCAGTTTGAATCATATTCTACACAAAAATCATTTAGAAATAGATTTAAAAAACGTAGTGTTATATTAGATTTTCTTGGTAAAATATTAGGAAAATGCGCATTTGTAAATACAGAAATGCAGCGATTAAAGTTCGGCTCAACATTATTCAGAGCAAGACTTCATGATGCATTTATATTAATAAACAACATTAATGAGAACGACAAATTTAATGAAATTCCACGCAATTATATAATTTTTATTTGCGAACATGACCCATTTTACAATAAACATAAAAAATCTGATTTTTCTAAAATTAGAAAAATTTATCATATTGTTAACGTAATAGCTGAAACTGGCGATACCGTTGATAATGGCTTAGAAGTAATATATCTAAACCTTGCAGCGCCAGAAGATGATACTCCGCTTGGCAAATTGATACATGATTTAAAATGTGTCAACCCTGACGAAATGTATTATGAAGTACTCGCCAATGAACTTCGCTACTACAAAGAAAATGAGGAAGGAGTGAAGGCTTTGCATAAAATGTGGTATTCATCCATAAGAACGATTGAATCGAAAAACAAAGTAATTCGTAAGCAGCGAGAAGAATTAGCAAAAGCAAATGATACAAGCGCAAAATTTGCTAACGCAAGTTCAAATTTGATTCACGAATTATCAGAAAAAGGAATGGCTACTGATGAAATCGCAAATATATCTGGACTAACAATTCAGGAAATTCAGGATATTTTAGAGCCAAAAACAAAGAATTAACAACAAAAACTGAATATAGTAAAAAGCCAAAAGCGAGCCTTCGGCTCGCTTTTCCTTACTCAACCACATCCACAACACCATACGAATTCGGAATCTCTTTTATTATTTCAGTTTCATCATCTCTTCTCACATCATACACCGGGCCATATTTATCGAATTTTGTCAACTGATACTTATGTACGCCATCTGTACATGGTGATACAATTACAAATTCTTCTAGTTTTTCATTTTCTGTCAGTTCGTTTCTTGCATACATTGATGCTGTCGTATTTTTTACAAGCTTACACAATACAGCTTTGCGTTTTTGTAATATTGTGAACCACTCTTTCGCTTTCTCGTCATCTTCAAATAATGTTTTTCCTGAAATATACGGCAGCTTTGGAACCTGCGGCAAATTGGTCATTGTTTTTGCCTCCTTTTTTATGGATTCTTGTGGATATTTTTACTATATATCAGTGTAATAAAACTGGCAAATTTTTTGCGGATTTTTGCGAGCAAAAAAACTCGTGGGTTCGGGATTTTATATAAAAGTAGATTTAACATTTTTGTAATAGTAAACCTATCGGCAACAAGCAAATAAAATTACAAAATCAACAAGGAGAAAATTAAAAATAATGAAAAAAGAATATGATGACATTGTAGCACACGCAAAGCCAAAGTGGGTCGAAGAAGGCCGCAAAGAAGAACGCGAAGACAATATTAAGAAAACAATACCTGTAATTCTACAGCTTGGAGGAACCATTCAGGATGTAGCAAATATATTCGATACAACGCCTGAAGAAATCCAGAAAATATTAGATGTTGAAAACAATTAATCGCAAACAAAAAAAACATAAAAAATAAAACAATTATCATATTTTAAGGGCAGCTTACGCTGCCCTTTTTTGCTGGTTTTTTGGCTCATCATTGTTAATCAATCAACAACATAACTATGTCTCTTTGCAAGTATTTCATACTTTTCTTTAATTCTAACACGCTCAGCCATTTCCTTAATTTTTTGTTTATCAGGTTCTTCAAGGCTGTTCATAAGATATGCAAGCGTATCTGTAGTAGGCTCAACAAAATAACCATCTATATCAAAATCCACCACTTGCGAATCCTTCTTCTTCATCTCACACATAAGCAGCCTCCTGTCTTATTTTTGTTCGTCAAAGCAAGCTCCCACTTTTAAGCGAGGAGAATTCGACAGCTCGTGTATATTACCAATTTTCTTTGCATCCCCGATGCATTCCGATACTATCTTCCAATACCATTTTTCACCGTAATCTTCGGCAATCTCCATCATTGTCAATGCATAGTCTTTCCAGACGTCAGACCGGCAAACCAGAAACGTTCCAATTTCATTTGCTTCGTCAAACGATAATACGATACATCTATGCTCCAGCAGCGGCAGATAATCAGATTCGGCGGCGCCATCTTTTATATTCATGCCGTTTATCGCCCAGGCAAACCAATCAAAATCATTATATTCAGATATATCTTTTCGTAAAATGTCAACAACATTACCGCCTTTTATCCATCCATAATCACGGTAAATCATTTCAGCAAAAATCATATAGTCATCTGTTACCATCAGCTCAATATTCTTGGCTTTTGGCAGGAATGGTTCTCCTTTTACAGCAAACATCTTCTTATGCTTTTTTACAAGCAGTCCGCAGGAAACCATGTCCTCAACGGCAGCTTCTATTTCTTTTTGTGAAAGCATAGGAACGACCACCTTATTTTGCACTTTATCAATCTCCTCCGAGATATTGTCTTCAATCCAAAGGTATTGTTCAGGCCATTCTTTACCTTCTCTTTCGGCTATCATTTTCAAGATTACCAGATGAAGCATGCTGCCGTATATTTTTAATTTCCTAAACCTGTCCTCTATTCTTTCTCTCAGTTCAGCCTCAAACTTTTTATAATCGTCAGTCATAACGTCAACCCAGGCTTCAAGGGCGTCAAAATCAACGACATTTGACATATGCTTTTTGTACTGCTGCTTCTGAAATTTTAATACAGCATAAAATCCCGTTGTGCTGACGTTCATTTTAAGACAGGCTCCGTCGCACTCAATCTTCTTTGCCAGCTCTATGCATCTTTTTAACGCAGCAGAATTCCTGTTTATAAATTCAACGATTTTTTTGTAATCTTCTTTTTTAGTGTATTTTACTTCTCCATTTTTTGGTAATTCAAAAATATTCTGATAAAACGTAAATTTCATGTTTCCGTTTTTATCAATCACCGCATCTGATATGTCATGCCGCACCGGGTTTATGTATGCTATAGAATAATTAAGCCAGAAATATCCCTTAAACGGCCAGTCAAAGAGGGCTGTAAAATCCAGGTCATCTATCACATCAGGGCTTGACTTTACCATTTCAATCACCTTGTCTGACAGCTCTTTTTTCTTGCCTGTTCCCAGTTCAATATCATAGGACGGCTTATTTAAAGCACTCAATGTGCTTTTCTTTATTGTATCAATAGAAACGCCCTCATTGTATTCATGTGATATTGGCATAACCTTTCCAAACGATTCATCTTTCAATATCGGCCGTATTGAAACAACCCTGACGATTTTATTTTTCTTTTGTTTTTTAATCGTCATTTTTAACTCTGCACCACTGAAGATAGATTTCTTTGGCAGGATTATACTTTTTTCAATACTTTTTATTTCTTCTTTGTATTTTTGAATTTTTGTCTTCTGAAGATTCTTCTCATCTACAGCCGGCTGTTTTTTCTTTTGTTTTTGCTGTGTTTTTTGATTTATAATCGGCTGCGTTGATGGTTTCACCAACTGCATATCATGTTCAGTTTTTGTTGTTTTTTTTGCCATATTTTTCTCCCTTTCTGGAATTTGCCGGCCGGGCCGGTTTCTTTACATATACAATATGCTGAATTTTTAAACAAAAAAAATAACGGATGCATATGCGTCCGTTATTGTGTTGATGTTACAAATCATTATAAATCAAAGTCTTCGTCTGGTTTTTCCGGAACCCCACTGTTTTGATTTCCAAGCATTAATGACATCACGTCTTTTAAGCTTGACTTTGGCGGTTCTGGAATTTCCAGCTTTTTTGGCACTTCCTCTGATGCTGCCTGAGGCACTGCGTCTTCTGCAGGCGCCGGAAAGGAATCGGCAGGAATTTTTTCCGGGCTAGTTTTTACCTCGGCTTCCGACTCGTCGTCAAGAGATAAATCTACCGGCTCCTTTGTGACAACAGGAAGCGGGTTTACGGACTTATCTACTTTTGGCCCGCGTAAAGCCTCTTCGCTTTTCTGAAGTTCCTTATCCAGCTCGTCCTCAAGAGCCTGAACAGACGGATTCGCAGAACGCATAGGAGCTGCGGCTTCCGGGTGTTCAAGAAGTTTTTCAATATCAGCATCGCTAATCTCTACACATACCGGACCGGCAGGTTTTACCGGCTGACGGTACTGTGTCTGCTGCTGCGGCTGCTGATATTCTCTCATCTGTCTTTCAGGGAATTTCAGCTGGAGGTCTGACGGCAATTCATTCTTCAATGATTTGTATATGTCAGCAATATCCATTTTGCCAGCTGCATATTCGCCGATGACTGCATCCATATCAACCGGTGCATGTTCAACGCCGGCTTCGCCACACAATACGGCGATTGAAGAAGGATTGCTGCCATATTTGTTCATAGTCAGCAGGTCATATCCTTCTGCCTCAGCTAAAATTCCGATTACCTTTAAAAGCTCTTCTTTCTTTAATTTTTTCATAACTAATGATTCCTTTCGTTGTATTAAAGTTTATTTTGCTTCTTTTTTAATATGCCGGAAAAATTCATACACAAAAAAATAAGGCAGAAGCCTTATCTTTTCTTTGCAAATACAAAAAATTTGCTGAATATGTAGTTTAACACCAGCACCACAAACTGGGTGATGAATTTTCCAAGCATATCATTTATATCCATCTGCTCTACAAACAGCCAGACGCCGCCAAGCTCTATCACCATAGTAAGGGCCCGGGCTCCAACAAATTTACCGAACGCCTGGAATTCTTCTTTCATATTTGACGGTTTTGCCTGGAATACGAAGCGTGAGTTTACAGCATATGCAAACAGTATCGCAAGGATAATTGAAATCAGATTTGCAATATTAATTTCCACATCTGCACGCCGCAGCAGGTAGAAACTTGTAAGGTTAACAAGTGTAGTGCATCCTCCAAAAAATACATATCTGATAACCGAATTATTGTAAAGGGTTGTAATTAATTTTTTCACTTTTTTTAAGCCTCTCTTTCTCATGATGTTAATATCATTACAATTGCATACAGAACGCAAGCCAGGCCTGCAATAATAGCCGGAACAATACCGAACAACAAGTATACAATGCCAACCAGTCCAACTCCTGCCATTACACCACCAATCAGCAGAACCTTAAATCCAATCTTTTCCTGATTCATACTGCATATGAGGGTAATCCCTGCCAGTACAATCGTTATCCCAAGACACAGTAATATTACAAAAACTTTATACGACATATTCTTACCTCCAATTTTTTTCTTACATACAATATGTCGAATTTTGAAGGAGGCGTTGTATTTTTTGGCAATTTTTTTCACCCATTTTGCAATCCGGCATATTAAAGACGTGAATATTGAAGAAAGGAGCAGAAAAATGTGTATTTTATACAAACAAACGACGAAAGAGTTTGTACATTTTGACACAAAAACAAAAAGAAGTGATTTGATAACAGACATCAGGCTTGCGTCAGAACTTACAAATGCAGAGGCAAAAGAGCTATTAAAAAAAATGCACTAAAAAACTAAAAGGCTTCCAGATAACACAGATAGAGTCTTTTCAGGCAAAAGAACCGGCAGCACCGGCTATTGTGATTCCAGCGCAGCCAGTAGAAACAACGACAGCGGCCGCAGAGTCAGTGCAGCAGGCACCGGAAACACCGACGGCCGCACAGCAACAGGCAGCAGTGCAGTCAGCGAAGCCAACATATCCAGCGTATCCAATGATTCAACCGATTACAAAAACACCCAGGCGATGCTTTACAAGCAAAGAACGAAGCGAAATCTATATAAGGGATAAAGGCAGATGCGGTATCTGCGGAGAGTTTATTCCATTGAACGAATTCACGATTGACCATATCGTTCCAATTTCAAAAGGAGGAACATATGATTACGATAACCTGCAGTGCTGTTGTTTCAAGTGTAATCAGCTTAAGTCAAACGAGATGCCTGATGATTTCTACGGAAAAATGTTTATTGCTTTGATAAATCACGCAAAGCAGCAGAACAACAAAAAAATGAAAAAATTTCTTAAAAAAGCAGAAAAAGCCTTTTTTGAGAAACCCAAGAAAAAATCTAAAAAATCTTAATTGTCTATTTCGTCGTAAAAAAATCCGCAGGAGATAATCTTCTGCGGTTTTTGTTTTGGCTATTTTTTCGTTTTACCCTGATTGAAATGCTTTCTGCAAAGAGAGATGTAACTTTCATTTGCACCAACCATTACCTGCTCTCCTGCCCTGATGATTCTGCCTTTTGCATCAATCCTTGCGTTGCAGCGTGCGCCTTTTCCACACCAGCAAACAGTCTTGATTTCCTCAATCTTGTCAGCCCATGCAAGCAGCCATTTGCTGCCCTCAAATAGATTCTGCTGAAAATCAGCGCGCAGGCCATAACAGATAACCGGAATTTCAAGGTCATCCACCAGATGGATAAAAAATTCAATATCAGACTTCTTGCAGAACTGCGCCTCGTCAATGATAAAGCAGTCATATTTCTTCAAATCATCATCAGGCATCACAACCAAGTCTTCTACAGCAATGCATGGCTGCTCCAGCCCGATTCTTGAATGCATTACCCCGATTTCCCTTGTATCAATTTTGGGTTTTGCAAGCAAAGGAAGCTTCCCTCTCTCACGGTAATTATAAGCCACCATCAATGCATTTGCTGTTTTAGAGCTACCCATTGCTCCGTATCTAAAATATAATTTTGCCATTTCTTTTCTTCCTTTCTTTATATATTTATAAAGATAATATGCTGAAATTTCGCAAACAAAAAATCCTGCCGCACTGCAGCAGGATTCAGCATTACATCTCTGCAACATCGTAAGTCTGTCTTACACGGACTTCCAACCTCGCATTGTCTGGGTAGTTCCAGAACTTGCGAGCTTCTGCATATGACGCAAATCCAGGTGTTACAAACCCATGTTCGCGTCTGAAAAGCAGGTTTTTCTTACCAATTGGCTTTCTTTTTTTTCATCTTTTTCTGCGCAGGAAACCCCATCCGACGAAGAAACAATATTTCTTGTTTCGTAGTCGGGTGGGGAGGAATACGCGGTTTTTGCATTCTTCCTGCTCTCTCCTTTTTAATTAAATGTTGATTTAAAATAACCGCCAGCATATCTGTATATTTTGATTTTTTTAATAGATACAGATTTTTTATCAGGGAGTAGCATCACCCGTGCTCCATTACAGTGGCATCCTGTAGTTTCACGCTTTCTGCTTTCGTATATGATGATATCGTGAGGCTGGACACTGTAATGTTGTTTCCTAACAGTTCTTTTTCCTGCGGTTACTTTTTGTAACCGATACTGATGCAGATTTTCAGAATCCTTCTTATGATTACGATTAATCCTACCGTTAAATAATTCCTGACCGCTTCGTTTCTTTCCGTCGCGGCTGTCAATATACTTCGCATCATAGAACTTCTCAAGACATCTGTTATTCCTTCGTTTTTTCTTATAAAGAACCGCTTTTATACGGTGTCTCGGATGAAACTGCCCCATAACAAACGCATCATTGATATGTGATTTATCGATATTCAGCTCTCGGCGCCGTTCTTTTGTTGCTGCTCCGTATGTAATGTGAATATCAATATCAGGGAATAAAGCCTTAGCCTCGTTGTAAAGCTGCCATCGTATCGTGGTCATGAAAGTTGCACCTTTAAATGATGGAAGTTTTGGCTTCCAGCCATATAGTTTCCCACCTGGTTTATGGTTCTTCGGTGTATGACATTTATCACATACTGTAGCCAGATTTGATATACTATTAGTTCCGCCCTGGCTTCTGTATTTAATATGATGAACATGGAGTATCGCTCCATCTTTTATTGTTCTGCCGCAGCATTGACATTTATAACCATCACGGGCAAAAACTGCTTCACGAAGCGTTGCGATACTGTAGCGTTCACCGTGTTGATAATCTACACCTTGCGGTAATGGTCTTCCTTCCTCTTTAGCTTTTAATACCTGAGTGTCAAAATTTCCCATTTCCATAGTAATATCTGTAAGAGGCATGACATTGTTGATGCGTGAAATTGCCTGAACGTGTATATTCTTTTTGTGTTCCAAAGACGGGGCAATCCAGCCTTTATCTTTCTTTCTATTGTTGAAGCGCGGCTGGCGGTATCTTTTTCTGTTTCGTCTCTGGCTCCTATACATACGGCGTGCATTATGCCTGCTTCTTTCGTCTGTTAATGTGTCAATCTGTTCTGTCAGATATTCGTGCTTCTCTGACTTTACAGATATTCCAATATGTATATATCCCGTATCCATACAAAGCTCTATTGGCTGAATATTTCCAGTTTTTCTTTCAGTGAGCTGTATGGTAAACGGATGATAACTATATTTTATTGCTTTACCTGATTTGAGCAGCTTACGTGCTCTGTATTCACTTGTTGGCATCAATCTTTCGCCTGTTTTACTAATGACTGCAACTGACATAAGCTGCCCTCCTTTTATTCTTATATTTTCCCGGCAAGCCGGGATGACTTACGTCTTCTGCACCAACCGCTTCCAAACATCCGAAGATATTTAAAAGCAGTCCATACAGGTTCTCTATCTTTTCGGCTCCGGCAAGCCGGCGCCTAGTCAGAATCGGTTGTCCTCATCGCCAATGTTATCCGATAGTTTAGCGTATACTGCACTTCTCCTACCCTAAGAGATGTTTAACAGCATACCGCAGAGCGTGAGACTTGAGGAGCATCCCACGGTGCCTATTTTACCGGTAACGTAGCAGTTAAAGATTTACCTGACCTGGTTTGGCCGGCTTCTTTACTACCAAGGCTAATCAATAAGGCTGTAAGCCTTATGTGGTAACGACGGGTGACCCCGGCGCTATCAATAAGGCTTTACAGCCAACAGCCTTCCGTAAACTGTAACGGGGCTAAACAAAAGTGGAAATAAGAAAACTTATTCTTTTGCAAGCCCCGTCCGAGGTTTACCTCGGGCGCGGGTTATTGACCATATCTGACAATGTTAACAATATCGTAAGTATTGCATTTTTCTCCAATTCGGCCTGAAAATACGGCGTCGTAGTTTCCAATTCTTAATGTTTTAAGCATTACGATACTTCCTTTCTTGTTTCAGTTTTCGTATACAATATGCCAAAACTGGCAACGATACAAAAATTTTCAGAAAGAGAAGCGTCAGTTACTTCAGTTTTAGACACCCTACAATAAGCTCTATCTCGTCGTGGTCCATATGCTTTTTATCCATCAGCTTTCTCAGCTCCACGGCATCCTCATACCCGCCAACAATTTCAAATTTTCTTGAATCAATGCCGAAAATTGTATAATCAGACTTGTCCTCAGACTCCTTGATTATCCTCATTTTTGGTTCTGTTTCTTTTTCCCATTTTTTTACCTCTTCATCTTTGCTGTTTCCATAGAACAATTTCAGCTTATCCAGTAAGTATTCAGAATCGATATTTGAAACAATGCCAACATACATTCCTCTCGGATAATCTTCGTACTCAGTGCCGGTAAACATTCCTGAGTGCTTACTGTAAAAATCATTACGCGCCGGTTCAAAATCACATCTCGGAATCTCCCATCGTGAAATTGTATCGTACTGTATATCTGGACGTCTATTTTTTAAGAAATCGCAGAAACAGTCTCTCAGCCTGCGTGGAATATATACTGTATTTTTATCATCTGAAATATTAATGTCATTGAATGTAATCATTACTTGCTCTCCTCTCTCGCTTTTACTGTTCTTAATATAAGGGATAAATCCTCATTGGAAAGCTGCCGCTTTTCTATCAGAGCTTTAAGTTTTTTGATTTCGTCGTCATTTCCAGAAACGACGAATGCATCTAAATTTGTCATTTATTTTATCCTCCTATTATGACGGCTCTCGCCGTAAGATTCATCTGAAATTAATATGCTGAAAAAATATAAAGGCTGAGCAGATTTAGAAAAAAAATTAGAAAACAAATCAAAAAAAAATATCTGCCGGCATTTTTTATCCATACGTTTTCCGGCATATTAAAAATGTAAATCATTTACAAAAAAATCAAAAAAAAGAAAGGAGCAAAAAAATGATTAACAACAAAACTGATATTATCGGTTACATGCAGCTGTTTTTTAAATTCTGGCCTATTGGCAGTCCTGAGGAAGCGTATTACATGGAATACAAAGGCGATTTCTCAAAGCCATTAAATGAGGATTTCTTCAAATACGTTCTCGGTACATTTGGAAAGGTCTGCGAGGAGCAGGACGAAAAGAAACGTATATTTGAAGGAAAATATATCGATTACGAGACATACGTTTCTGAATGTCTTGCTGACGACAAAGACTTCAGCACACAAAGGACAAGATTTGGAACTGGCTTGCTGCCAGGAAAAGAGCCTTTAAAAATCAGCCAAAATTAAGCCATTTTCCCGCAACGCTTAACGCTGCGGGATTTTTTTTGAGAATTATTTTATAAAAAATCCGGCATATTATTTATAGCTTATACATTTGAATGCTATATGCAAATATAGTATAATAAATACATAAGAAATAAAACTCAAGGAGGGTAAATATATGTATAAGAAACGCAAATATTTATACGCGCTGTTCGCGTTCATGATTGCAGCGCTCATCTGTATCCCGCAGGCATTGCAGATGCGAACGCAGGCGGCAGCCAAGAAACCTGGAACGGTGAAGCTGTCAAGCATAAAGGCCACTGATTATAATAAGATTAATATCAAGTGGAAAAAAACTTCCGGGGCTACAAACTATATCGTATACTACAAAAAAGCCAGCAGTAGTAAATGGATTAAGGTAAAAACATTGGATAATAAAAAATCCAGTTACACCCATACTTCTTCAAAGAAGTATCCAATTGTTGTAGGTCAGAAATACACCTATACCGTTAAGGCTTATAATAAGAATACGAAAAAGTCTGGGAGTTACAACACAAAAGGACTGACGACAAAAGCATTACCTCAGAAAGTTATACTTAGCGAAATTACCTTAAATTCAGATAATACACATCCTATTATTTCATGGAAAAAAGCTTCTGGCTGTACGGATTATATCATTTACAGAAAAACAGGAAATAATAGCTGGGAATATCTTGTGACAGTTCCATCATCAAGGTTAATGTTTGCGGACTCAAGCCCGATTGAGGGTAGTGTTAATTATTATACTGTCAGAGCATATTATAGCCCAACAAGAACATACGGAAAATATAACTCTACGGGATTAAGCATTAAAGTGCCGAAAGAAAACGGGGGCTCTGTTTCAAAGCCTACTCCTACTCCAGTTCCAGACGAGCCTGAATACACGGAAGAGCAGTTTGCTGATGAAGTTTTCAGGCTGACCAATCTTGAGAGAATCAAATATGGTGAACCGCAAGTTCAATATAATGAAGATTTACATAAAGCAGCTATGCAGCGCGCGAAAGAAATATCTATTAAATTTTCGCATACAAGACCTGATGGAACCGATAGTACATCAATCCTTAGCGAGTATGGAATCCCGGACTACAATGGAAGCGAAAATATCGCTGCAGGATATACATGTCCGGAAGATGTAATTGAAGGTTGGATGAACAGTCCAGGGCATCGCGTTTCATTACTGAATACATATTCAACACATCTTGGCGTGGGAGTGTACTATTCAAATGGCAAGTACTATTGTGTACAGGAATTTACCGCTTATGGGAAGAAAGAGAAACTGACAATTGATGCTAATGGCGGATATTTCCCTACACTAAACAATGCTAGCGTGTATGACATGTATTTTTATCATGGGACTAAAATTAAGCTTCCATCAAGTTTACCTGTTCCTGTTAAAGAAGGGTTTACGTTTAACGGATGGGTTGATGATTATGGAATAAGTGATACTTCAATTAGAATTGTTAGTGCCGAAAGATTACATGCTACTTGGAAATAGGTAATAAAATTACATATAATAAAAAGCGGAAGTAAAATAAAGAGAGCAGAATCCAATCTGCTCTCTTTATTTTACTTCTTATGTTTTTGTTTTCTTACTCTCTTGCTTTTTGTATTACAAATCACAAATCCAGCGCCTATCGCCATAACAATTCCAAGTCCAATAAATCCATACTTCCATGTGCCGCTATCGCCAGTCATCGGCATTTTAAACGTCGCATTATTTGTGATTTCAAAAAGACATTCGTAAAAATACCACTTTCCTGAATAATTAACGTCTTCTTTTGCAGATGTAAAGTCTACATTTCCATATGCATTTGCTTCCTGTTCTGTCATTGTCATAGGTACCGTTACAATGATAGGTTCCTTTAGTAATGAATTTCCATCAAGGGTTTTTATTTCTGTAATTTGATATGTTCCCTGGTCAAGGTTGTCGAAGAAAACATCACCGTTTTCATCAGTATGCCGTATTGTAGATTCCCCTTCTTTCAACAGCCTCTTGAAGTTTGGATGCATTTTTGATGTAGGGATTATCGCCTGCTTTATAAACTTTATCTCAAATTCTACTCCGGCTATTGGAGTTTTTCCGTCTGCCTCATATTTTTTCAGATTTATCCGGCACCGTTCAAGTTCTTCATACCATGCTTTCGCATTATCGTATGTAAGCTTAAAGTCTGCATCTTTTGTTGTTGCAATACCTACAGGCTCTGTTTCTACTACATATTCTGCCGGAGCGTCAACCTCTGTTATCTGGAGATATCCTCCAATTGGGATTACTATATTTCCATCATACTTAAAGAAGTCATCGCTTTGATTGTTTGTATCAAGATGATTATTGTCCATTAATACATGGCCATGTTCATCGGATTTTAAGTACCATGTCTTTATAAGGTCATTTTCGTCTGGTCCGTCAGAGTCAAAATACTGTATTTTAAATACTGCGCCTACGACCGGTTTTCCCTTAACATCAAGTTTTTCAATATCAAGCTTTCCGTCGCAGAAGATGGGTTCATTTACAAAAGGAATTTCAAAAGTTCTTCCATCGTCGTCTGGCATTGTGACAGATTGAGATTTTATTTCATAATTATCTTTGTGATAATTTGGCGTTTTTATCTCTTTTATATAATAGATTGTATTTACAGGGTCTTTCCAGTCTTTTGCCTCTTGTATCAGATTTCCTTTCATATCATATACCGCATCTGAATGTCGAGGGATGCTATTATCTGGAAGAGATAATACATTTGAGTATCCAGACTCATCTGTTGTTAGTATTCCCATGTCTCCAGCCCTGCTTGATGTTACTTTGAATTCTGCATTTGCTAAAGTATAACTTTTCAGATTCATAATCTCCTCAGGAGCTTTGGATGTTTTTTTGACATACAAACCTCCGCTTGGCGGGGTTGTTTCTGGTGGTGTAATTTTAGGTGTTGGAGTACTTGTTACGTTTACTACATCTCCAAAAGATTTTAGCTCGCCTTCTTCTGTTGCATCTTTTTTATTAAATGTGATACTTAATATCTCATCACTCATTTTAAATCCAGGAGGTGCATACTCTTCTTTACAATATAGAGTTACAGATTCTTTGTCATTGTCTATACTTATTTCGACTGTGTTTGTTTCTCCTGACTCTCCAGATTCAAGTTTTTCTCCAATCGGTTTTGTACATCCTGCATCTGTATAGATACCAAAAATCGCACCGGCAAGATTTTTTCCTTTTCCGTCAGTCTTATGTAATTTAACTCTTACCTTCCAACCTTTTTTGTTAACAATACCTTTACCTCCATTCGTCAGTCCAAAAACCTGAAGCTGACCCTGTTTTTGCTCCTCTGCACTCAGATTTTTAAAATCCGATAATTTGAATGTAAGTTTTATTGGTGTATCTATAGTAGCATAACCTTCGGGGGCTTTTACTTCTTTGCACCATATATCATAAGATTCTGTTGTTTGTGGAATTTCGTCAATTGTTTCGATATTAGTTGTGCCATCGCCTACAGATGTTAATTTTCCTATTCGGTCACCAATACATTTTTCGTTATCATAGATATAAAAAATTGCTCCAGCTAATCCCTTTCCACTTTCATCAATCTTTTTAGCCTGCACTCTTACGCGCCATTTATCTCCAGCCACAGGTTCTGGCCATGTTACAGTCATCTTTAGCTTCTTGCTTCCAAATTCGGCATATCCAATATCCTGAGCTCCATGTCCGGCTTCTCGTTCTACTGTATGAATAACATACGCTCTAAAGTCTGATGATATTTTTACAGATAATGTTAAACTCTGAGTCTTTCCTGCAACCTTATCTTTATCACCTTCTAAATGAAATTTGTCTCCACCAGCGATAGTTGCTTTTCCAGTAGATGATTTTTTAGTCGTTTCATTAACCAGTGTAACACCTGAAGGAAGGGTAATTGTAGCGGTATTTTCATCAATAGATTTATATGTTACTGTCGGAGTTTTAAATTTAGAATCTCCCTTTAGTTTATATGAAGAAAATTCCGCACGCGGAAAATCCATCTTTTTTAACTCGTTATATATTTTCTGTACAATGCTTACACCTTTGTTGCTTAATACAGGGCTATATTTTCCGTTATAGTTCCATTTGCCTCCAGCTCCGTTATAAATGTAGCTTCCGATGTAGTGACTCATTGCAAAGTATTCTTGCGGGGTCGAGCATCCTGCACTCGTCAGGATATTCTTAATATTTACTTTTCCTGAGCCGTCCGTATATTCAACAGTATTCCCCCATGCCGGGCCTCCATATAAATAAAATATTGCTTTTGCCAGCATTTTGTTTTGTGTGCCAGATGAAAGTTCTTCTACCTGGCTTCCTGAATATACGCCATCTTTTGGCCATCCTTCTGCTCCCTGTAAACAGTATGCATTTCTTGTAACCGTATCACCTTCAGAAGTTTTGTATGTTACTTCGAATTTTCTGGTAAAGTTATCAGCCCAATCGTTTGTGCATAAACTTCCCGGAGGGTAATATTTATTTACAGTATTCATTTTTAATGTTACTTTTATTGATGCCGCAGAGAGAAAATCTCCATTGCCTTCGTTTTTTTCTGGTTCTGTATTATTTCCAGGAATAGTACTGTCAGTTCCATAAGTCTCAGATTCATCAGGAATAAAAATCAACTCTCCTGTGTGAATGAGATTAACATCATTTACTGAAATATAACCTGAAAATTTTGCTGCAGCTTCTGATGTAGAATTGGCTATAACATTGTAATCAACAGTTTTTCCATAATTAGAGTCTCCACGTCTGACTCCGTTTACATTACATGCTCCAATAACCCATACTTCTGGTATATTTCCAGGGATATAGTTTAATACATTAGCCCCATCATTTCCTGCAGCGGCAACAACAGCAATTCCGTTATTTACAGCTTTCTCGATTTCGCCTTTTATAATACTATTAGATATCGTTGCTTTTGCATATAAAGACAAATTGATGATATCTACATTTTGTTCAATAGCATATTCCATTCCGGCAAGTATACTGGAAATAGTTCCTTTTCCATCATTTCCCATTATTCTTATGGAAATAATTTCAGCATCCGGATTTTGTTCTACGATATCATTAACCATTTCGTCGCCATGTCCATTTCCGTTTAACGAATCATCAATTAATGAAATACGGTTGATAACGTTTGGCGATTCAAGCGTACCTGTATCAAGCAGAGCAATAATTTTCTTGTTGCTTATTACACTTGTAGCATTTTCTGCTTCTTCTGCAAGCATACTTATAGGATTATTTCCTTCAGTTATAGCAATGTCGTTGTCCTCAGCTAATGCATCCTGGCTTGCGGCAATGATTGGAGCATCAGGTTCAACTGCTAATCCTGCATCCGTATATTTCACATATGCCTTCATTG
>OLON01000126.1_pt1 | contig 57488 bp, 45 predicted proteins | sample 1672691 | NCBI WGS metagenome assembly OLON01 (sample SAMEA3136714, study PRJEB25190) | human gut metagenome | biome: human gut; feature: human-associated habitat; material: faeces | place: Austria | collected 2013
ATCGCCTCAATATTAATTTGGTTAAAATGAACAACTTAAAATGTTTTTCAAACACGCTCTAGAACAGCGTATTGTTTTCCTCCGATTTTCTTCATCTTTTATCTCTGAAAATGTAATCGCTTCTTCATTTTCCAGCCGCTCTACTTCAATGCTGGTTATATCGTTATTTTCCGGCTGTTCTTCCACTAATTTTAAAATCATTTCGTTAAGCTGAAATCCATCTGGCTGTTCCTGAATATATTCTCTTCTTTCTTTTTTCAGAGTAGCGATATCTATCGTTCGATTTCGGATCAATTCTACCATAATCTCTTTAAATACATCGACATTTGGTATAAAAATCTCTTTTTCTTCTGGATAAATGTCCAATCTGTCCTTTAACTGTCCTAAAGAAACTTCTCCCGTAACCGATGCCTTTTCTAATAAATATTGGAGGCTCTTTTCATAAACTAAAAGCTTCTTTTGTAACTTTTCTTCTTTTTCCCTGCGAAATGCTTCCTCGTCAAAATCCACTTCTTCCTCGGTATCTTTCTCCATTCCGGCATTTACTGATTTTTCGTAAGAAAATGCTTTGTTCAGATTATAAATTTTCTCAGGATTTCTATTAAAAAGAGGCCGTAAAAACATATCCATATTTTTCAATGTATCTGCCTGTTTTAAAACTTTATCATATAAATCTCTTCTCATAGAAAAACGCTGTATCAGCCTTGCCTGTGATAAGCGTTCCAATTCCTCTGTATACAATATTTTTAAATCAAAATGACTGTTCAAGATTTTCTGATGTTCATCAAGAACTCTTGTCAGATACTCCTCAATCACCCGGAGATTATTTAAATCCTGCTGTTCCTTTTTACTTAGCTTACGTATATTAATATTTTCCTCTTCTAAATCTTTTACACGCTCCTGAATAACTGTCTTATATTCCTGAAATTTTTTCTTTGTATCCGTAATTGTATTCAGATTTCCAACGAGTACTTCTTCGTACTCATCAACGGAATAACTCAATGCGTTCCTGCGAATCTGGCGCATTGCTTCCTGCACTCGCTGAAACTGTATTCTCATAAGGTTAAACACGTTTTTTATATCATTTACCGCTTTGTCATAACTTTGTTTTTCCAAATGAAGCCTGAAAATAATCTCATGAATATTAAACTTCATATTATCTTCTATTTCCAATGTAGACAAAAGAAGATTATAACCATCATCGGTCAGATAATATGAAGTTCGCCTGACCTCATTCTCCACATAGACAATTTTGTTAGCCACATAACTGATATGCATCTCTTCATATTCATTTTTTTCGAAATCATATCCCCCAAAATACATCGGCCGCCCCTCATTAGACAATACTGTATTCACGATAAAATCCCCAAGTTGATGACATTGTTCATAAGAAATATCCTTTCTTAGATACTGCACATTAATCGTATCTATATAGGTCGCTATATCATCCATCGTACATTTTTCCTCTTTTAGTGACTGTTCCATAATGTAAAGCAACACTTCAAATAGCAGGTTTATCTGTTCATCGAACTTTGTGAATCCATACTGTTTCCATGATAACTTCTGACTGCTGTTCTGTATAATGACAGCATATAGGCCTACATTTTTCATCCTTCGAGGAAATTTTTTTAAAAATTCATATTGCATTTTCTCCTTCTCCTGTATAAAATCCATTTAAAAATCCGAAATATTCAAAATCTCCTGAGGAATATAGTATCCTTTTTCCAAAATTTCTTTCATTCGTTTTACCTGTTCCGTAGAAAAATAAGAAAAGAAAATATCTTTTATATTCCTATTCTGTCCTTCTTTTGTTTCTGGAATACTATCCACACCTTTTGCCTTACTTAACATTTTCCTATATCCGGCTTCAAACGGAACAATATTCCACTTTTCACCAAAATCTGCTGACAAATTCTCATAAATCCCAATCCCCTCATAATCCAGATCCCCAAAATAATAAATCTGGTTTCCCGCTGCTTTCATATAAGGTTCCACACACAAATCAAAGTCCTCAAAACTGCGGAAAATTCCCTTTCCCGCTCCATAGATTAATGTATCTATCTTTATTCCGAGTATCGTCTCATTTCCCTCTAAAAGGCGGCGGCGCATACTAAAGAATGTATCCTTATTCTCTAATATCAGAAGATTTTGCGGCACATTTCTTGTGCGGGAATAATAAGCAAGTGGCTCCGTCGTTTCATAGATATTAAAAAAAGACATCTCCAGCCCGCATCGTTTTAAAATCCGCCTTCCCTGCCCCTTAGACAAGAACTTTTCCCTTCCCCAGATTTCAAAACTTCGTTCATTCGCCGATACTTTAAACTGAAGTGTCTCTTTTCTTTCTTTCAAATATTTATTCAATTGCAATACCCATTCCCGGTCTGCCTCATAACTTTCCAAATGTCTCAGATAATAATCCACAGAAATGTCCGGTATAATCTGATATCTTAATTCTTCAATAAAATTACTATAATCTTTTGTCTCCTCTAACAACCAGTATTCCCGATAAAGAGCTGGGCTTTTTCCATTTAGTCTTGAAGCCTTTACTGGCTTAATCTTCTTTTCTTCCAGCAGGTTTATAATATATTCATATTGCTTTTGATACTCCTGTTCTTTACAATTATCTAACAGTTTTTCGAGTAAGATTTTCTTCATATTTCATCCTTTCAATACGATAGTATCTACAATTTTCAGTTCATTCGGCAAAGGGGTTGAACCTGATTTCTTGTAATAAGAGTACAGTAAGGGGAAGAAAAAATCAATACGAAATTCTAATTTGCCGAGCTGGCAAGGCAGACAGAACAGACGAAGTCCTGAAGGGATTTGTGGAAGAAGACAGGAGACACAGAAAGATGTCTTGTAATAAAAATACTAAAGAAAATAAAAAAAACGCCAAAGACAACTCCCCAAGAGAGACCTCTCTTGGGGAGCATCTTTTTGCCTGTGGCAAACCAAAATTTATTTTTAACTACATTCCCGATATAACTTTTATCAGCAGCAACACCAATACTACCAAAATAATTGGTTTGATAATCTTAACCCCATTATGCATCACCATTCCAGCACCAGTGTAGTGTCCGGCAATGCTAAAACATGAGGCGGCCAGCCCTAATGTCCACAGGATTTTTCCTGCAAGTATAAATGTGATAAGGGCAGATATATTAGAAGCTAAATTAACTGCTTTTACATTTCCTGTAGATTTTTCTAAATCCATTTTAGCAAGTTTCGTAAAGGCAAGTAATAAAAAGGTTCCCGTTCCCGGACCGTAAAATCCATCATAGATTCCAATTCCAAGAGAACAGGCTGCAGCAATGATATACTGCTTTCTTCTTGTCATTCCTTCAGGAACTATCACTTCAAGGTTCTTATCTCGAAGAACGCAGAAAGCAACGATTGGCAGGAGAACTACCAATACTGTTTTTAAAATCTCATCGCTGATAATCAGTGCAAGATTCGCTCCGATCACAGAGCCTGCTAATGCACACACTACTGTTCCCGGAACAAAATACCAGTCAACTCTTTTATTTTTTATGAGCCGCCAGGTGGAGACAACAGTTCCTGTACATGAAGATAATTTATTTGTCGCAATCGCATTATGTACCGGCACACCGGCAAACATATATGCCGGCAGAGAAATCAATCCGCCACCGCCAGCGATCGCATCTACAAAGCCCGCCAAAAATACTAACGGGCAAACAATCAAAAATGTTTGTATTCCCATGGTTTTATATTAAATATGCTCGTGAGGACGCCACTGAGAATCGTATTTCTCTGACATCTCTTTTAAAAGCCTATTGTATTCTTTTACATGTTCCTCAGGTGTAATTTCCCCGTTCATCAGTTTCTGTCCAAGCTGTTTAAATGCATTCTCGGAATTCATTTTTTCAACACTCCTTTTGTTTTGTTCTAAAATTTTTACACACGGTTTTTTATTCTATCACAAATCGTAAAGAATGATAAGGGAAAATTTTTAAGATTTTTGATCCCCCTCTATGGCCCACTGATGTTTTTTTGTCTTTTTACTATAGTTGATTCCTGCTTCCCTGATACTCTTTTCTTTTTATTTATACCATTGCTGCATCTACTTTTTTGTCCTCTTTTGCTTAATGCATTGAACCATGTTATACTTTGGCAAAGGAGGTTTTTCAATATGAAAAAAGACGGTTTTTATTCTTCAGGTGAATTTGCAAAAATGGCGCATATTACGAAAAAAACACTTCGCTATTATGATGCCCACAATATTCTAAAGCCTTCTTATCTGACTCCATACGGTGCGCGCTTTTATTCTGATGAAGATTTTGCCCGCTTGCAGCAGATTCTTTTGTTAAAATATCTGGGATTTTCACTTGATGATATCCGGGAAATGACGATCAATGATTCGGACTATCATTTTATGGCAAATGCGCTGAAACTCCAGCAAAAGCTTGTGCAGGATAAAATCGAACAGCTTCAGCTTGTAGAAAAAGCAATACAGGATACTTCCCGTGCAATCGAAGAAGAACATAGCGTAAACTGGAGCCAGATGCTAAACCTGATTCATCTTACCGGTATGGAAAAAAGCATGAAAAATCAATATCAGAACGCATCAAATATTTCCGCACGCATCCAGCTTCACAGTAAGTACAGCACAAATAAACAAAGCTGGTTTCCGTGGATTTTTGAACAATGCCATATGGAAAATCATTCAAATGTCCTTGAGATTGGCTGCGGTGATGGTTCTTTATGGCTTGAGAATAAGGAAAAGATTCCAGAACAGCTCCATGTTGTTCTCTCAGATATTTCAGAAGGAATGCTTCGTGATACCCGGCGTATGATTCATTCAAATATTCAAAACGCTCGATTTGACTTTCAGGTATTTGACTGCGAGCGGATTCCATATCCAAATGACAGCTTTGACCTCATCATTGCCAACCATGTTCTCTTTTACTGCAAACATCTCACTGACGTTTTTCAGGAAATTGCCCGCGTGTTAAAACCGAACGGTGTTTTTATATGCAGCACTTACGGTTCTGAACATATGAAAGAAATCAACGAATTAGTCTCCGAATTCGATGACCGCATCATTCTGTCCGCAGAGCGGCTTTTTGAACGCTTTGGAAAAGAAAATGGAGCTGATCTCCTCGCACCATATTTCCATAATATAACATGGCTGCCTTATGAGGATTCTTTATATGTTACTGAACCAGAAACTTTAATTTCTTATGTTCTTTCCTGTCACGGTAATCAAAATCAATATATCATTGACCATTATAAAGAATTTCGGAATTATGTTCGCAAAAAAACGGAACACGGATTTAATATAACCAAAGATGCCGGGATTTTTATTACTATTTAATTCATTAAACGAACTACAGACGAAGACAGCCCGAGAAGAGAACCGATACCCTATATTTGTGGCCTCGGAGCAAGGTTTAGATGCGAGCGCATAAAGCGAGCATTTAAACCGCCGCGACTAAAGTCACAAATATAGGGTATCGGTTCTCTTCTCGGGCGTCTGTCTCTTAATGAATTAAATAGCAATCAAAATCTTTGTTCTAGTAGTGTGTTGTATATGTTGATTTTGCCATATCCCCACTCCCGATTTGGATATTCATAGGGGCCATCTTTTACTGCTCCCTGTATGAGATATGTCCTCATATTCTGCCCATTCATAAATGGATCATATCCGACAACAAATGCCCATTCCTGCATTAGTGCTCCAATTCCAGCTCCAAAGGCTGCTGCTACGCTGCTCCCACTACGCACACGCTCTCTGCTGATTGCTCTTTCTCCCGCACCAGTGATTCTTGAAACACCTGGTATACCTACTGATACTCCCGGTGCTGCGAGGTCTGGAACAATCCTTCCGTCTCTTGTATATCCTTTGCTGGCCCTGACGTACAAACCACCTGTTGCCACATCATATGCTGCATAGGCGAGAGCATACTGTGCATTTCCAGGGGAGGTAACGGTCTGCTCAGAACTTGGATTAATAAAGACGGTTTCTTCTTTTAAAAAGTTGCTTATTGGAAGCCAGATATCGTACTGCTTTTCTCCATTTCCTGTTCCATAGACAAATAGTTTCCAGATACCGGAAACAATATTTTTAAAATTCATTCGGATTACCTGCGAACCGCCTATGGTCGCTCCGGGAAATGAACGAATTTCCAGTAATGTATCTTCCGGGAAAAAGCGGACACTCCGAAATTCTCCCATTTTAAGCTGCATCCGTTCAATATTTTCCCCGCCGGGTGAAAGTATCCCAATTGTGTATACATTTGGCTCATCTCCCCAAAGCTCCATGACAAAACCATTTTCCCCTTCTGCTACATTGAAATCTACTGTCTGATACTGTTCCTCTCTCCGAATCGTTCCGTGAAAATGATGTCCGCTAATCCCCTCATTCCCACCTGCAAGATGAAAAGATATTTTAGGAAGTAATGAAAGATAAGAAATATATCTCTCTAAACTATTTGCTCCGTTATGTCCCCCAAGATTTGTGCCTATTCCAAGACAGATTGATATTGGCTTTCCAAGTTTATTTGCCACATTGATAACATACCTCACTGCGAGCATCACATCATCTTCCTGACACGACCATACACCATCTGGAATAGAATAAAATTCTCTCAAATATTTTTTGCTCTGCTTTAGCTTTACAACAACAAGTTCTGCATCAGGAGCCACCCCGGAAAAAATCTGGTCTATATCCTCTCTTCCCGCTGCGATTGCTGCAAGAAAAGTTCCGTGTCCATTTTCATCGTTCGGAAGTTTTCTAACATTATTTTTACTATTGCTACTTATATTATCTGAATCGTTTTTTTCATCCTTTCTGTTGCTCCCAGTATCCATGTCACTCTGTAATATATTATTTATTTCTTCCCTCGTCCATTCCGTACCATAAAGAAAGCCTTCTGGCCTTGTTCCTCTCTGGTCGCTCTGATCCCACAGAGAAACAACCTTTGAACTTCCATCTTCATATAAAAAAAGAGAATCATCTAATTTAATTCCCGTATCAATAATCGCTACTAGTGTCCCGCCCCCTCGATAGCCAAGCTGCGGAGAACGCCGTACACGCAAAACTCCTGTTTCTTCTAATGCCTCAGATGCCATCAGTCCGTAACATTTTGGAATCATATTGTAGCGAAATCGCCTGTCTCCCCCTGTAAGCGGATTATCCGACTTTATATAAATAATCGATTGGTTATACCCAATTGGAAACACACAGTAATCTGAAAGTTCATTTTCAAAAAGATTCTCGTCAAGTATATAATCTATCAGGTACTCCTGATATTCTTCATCTGCTGGAACACCAATACACTCTTCTTCATTGAGCATTGCTTTTAATTCATTTTGCAGCATAAATGAACTCCCCCAATATCATATAATAAATTAAAAATTTTTATTTATGAAATTACTGTAATTATAAAGCGTATAAAAAACTCTCTCTCATATATATTCAATGACAAAATAAATAGTACTTTAACTTTCCTTATATATTCAGCAAAGTACATAATGCCTGCGAGACTCATTCCTACTTCTGTTTATCAATATATTTGTTATTTTTTCTACAACAAGAACTTTTTTTGTTTTATCACAACAATGATTTTGTTCACTTTCTATAAGAAATGTTTAAATATGTACCCTCAAATTTCTTTTCCGTCACTTGAAAACTATCTTTTCAGGTGTTAACATATTATTAATAAGAATAAGGACAGTAATTCAGCGCACTCTCAATTTACCACATCTTTGCATAGCTCTGAATAGTCATCAATAAAACAGTCACTTTAATATTTAATTAATTTTAGCGTTGAAAGTTTGGGAGGCGTTTCCTGTGATCACAAAAACCATTAACATCAATTCCTTGGATAAGATTGAAACTTTTGTAGACATAATTAATAAATTTAACGGGCGTTTTGATTTAGTATCCGGCTGTAGTATCGTCAATGCAAAGTCTATTATGGCCATTTTTAGTCTTGATATTTCCCGTCCAGTTTATCTCTATATCTATAATGAAGAATCCGCAGAACATGTAACAAAGGCATTGGCAGAATTTGAAGTCAATGCATTACAAATTCAAGAGCAGCTTTTGGCATAAATCCTGATTTGTTGAATTGGCAAAACTGACGAAACATCGAAATCCCATCGTCCATATTTGTGATTTTAGTCGCTGCGCGTTGAATGTTCGCTTATGCGCTCGCATCCAACACTTGCTCCGAGACCACAAATATGGACGATGGGATTTCGATGTTTCTGACAGTGGTTTCTGAAGTAAAATCAGAATTCATGTTGAAGAGATTTGGGGATTCCCCGAAAGACAGTGATTTTATGAGAAAATATAGTGAATCCATAACAGTATATTAAAAAATAGTATTTAAATTCGATTTTTTAAAGTTTTTATAGCGGATGTTTACTCATACAGCAACAAATCGGTGAAAAAATTTGAGAAAGTGAATCAGAGTAATATCTTTTTATACTATGTTACAGAGAAGCTAATTTTTTTTGCAAATTCATAATATTCTGGAGAATTCCCAAATCTCTAACGTGAATTCTGATTTTGTGCCAGCATCCACAGTCAGCCCGCAAAGAGAGCCTATCCCCTATATTTGTGGCCTCGGAGCAAGGTTTGGATACGAGCGTGTGTAAACGAGTATTCAAACCGCCGCGACTAAAGTCACAAATATAGGGGATAGGCTCTCTTTGCGGGCGTCTGTTTCGCTCTACAAATCAGAACTTAATAAGCTTTTCCGAAGTAAACCTCACATTTTGCTGGTTTTCCACAGTGAACACATACATCGGAATGTTTTGCCTGTACAAATGGAATACAACGTGTTGTTGCACCATTCTCATCTTTGATGGCTTCTTCACATTCTTTTTCTCCACACCACATTGCGCGGATGAATCCCTGCTGGTTTTCAAGAATGTCATTGAATTCTTCCCAGTTATGAGCGATATGTGTATTTTTCTCAAGATGTGCTTTTGCTTTATTGTACATATCGTTCTGCATTGTCTCAAGAACTTCTGTTAATGTTTCTGGAATCTTATCAATAGGTGTGACAATCTTTTCTCTTGTGTCACGACGAACGATAACTGCCTGACCTTTTTCGATATCCTTTGGTCCGATTTCGATACGGGTAGGAATTCCCTGAATTTCCTGTTCGCTGAACTTCCATCCTGGGGATTTATCGGAATCATCTACTTTTACAGAGAAGTTGGACTTCAGAGTATCACGAATCTCAAATGCTTTATCTAAAACACCGTCTTTCTTCTGCTGGATTGGGATGATCATTGTCTGTACTGGAGCGATTCTTGGAGGTAATACAAGTCCGCTGTCATCACCGTGTACCATGATGATCGCACCGATGATACGAGTGGACATTCCCCATGAAGTCTCGTATACAGGAGAAAGTTTATTCTCTTTATTTGTATACTCAATACCAAAAGCCTTTGCAAATCCGTTACCAAAGTTGTGGCTTGTACCGGACTGTAATGCCTTACAGTCATGCATTAATGCCTCAATTGTGTAAGTAGCTTCTGCACCGGCAAATTTTTCCTTTTCTGTCTTTCTTCCTTTTACTAATGGAATCGCTAAAACCTGCTCACAGAAATCTGCGTATACGTTGAGCATCTGCTCTGTTCTTTCTTTTGCTTCCTCTGCTGTTGCGTGGAAAGTATGTCCTTCCTGCCATAAGAACTCAGAAGAACGAAGGAATGGACGAGTTGTCTTTTCCCAGCGAAGTACGGAGCACCACTGATTGTATACAACTGGAAGGTCACGATAAGAATGTACGATGTCCTTTACATGGTCGCAGAATAAGGTCTCTGATGTAGGACGTACACAAAGTCTTTCTGCAAGTTTCTCTTCTCCACCATGAGTTACCCATGCTACTTCTGGTGCAAAACCTTCTACATGATCTTTTTCTTTCTGTAAAAGACTCTCAGGAATTAACATTGGAAGATATACGTTCTCTACCCCTGTCTCTTTAAATCTTGCATCTAACTGCTTCTGGATATTCTCCCAGATTGCATATCCTCTTGGGCGGATGATCATGCATCCTCTTACGTTAGAATAAGAAATTAACTCTGCCTTTGTTACTACATCTGTATACCACTGGGTAAAATCTTTATCCATTGGAGTGATTGCTTCTACAAGCTTCTTTTCCTTAGCCATAATATTTCCTTTCTTCTTATATAACATGATATCTAACATATTTTTTATGATACAAAGATAAAGGATTGCTGCTTCAATTCCCGCAACAATCCGCACTGTCAGTCTGTTTTTTATTGTAAAATAACTCCCTTGATTTGTCAAGAATATGACTATATAAAGCGAGAAAATATACATAAATATGTATACAAAAATAGCACCACCAATAAATAGCTGGCAGTGCTATTTTTTAAAATGCTTCTACATCCATCTTCTCAAATGCTTCTCCTGATGGTTCTATCTTAAATGTCATTCTCTCCCCAGTTACCGGATGATTAAAGGATATCCTTGTAGAATATAATCCAATCTCTGTATATTTCTTTTTCGTTTTCTGGAACTTTGAATTATATTTTGTATCGCCATAAAGTCCAAGTCCACGAGAAGCAAACTGTACTCGAATCTGGTGATGACGGCCTGTATGAAGAATGACAAGGATCCATGTAAGCACTCCTTCTTTTGTCTCAATACAGTCAATCAATTCATAATCCAGTTCTGCTTTCCTGGCTCCCGGTGTTCCTGCTTTCACTACTTCTGTTTTATTTGTCTTTCCATTTTTCAGGAGATAATCTTCAAAAGTTCCAAAGTCCTCTCTAAGATTTCCACACACAACTGCCTGGTAGTTTTTTTCAAATTCAAAATTTTGAATCTGTTCGCTAAGATTTGCAGCAGCCTCTTTTGTCTTAGCAAGAACCATTAATCCACCTACTGGTCTGTCCAGACGGTGAACAACGGCAAGATATGGTTCTTCCTCACTATTTTGCTCCTCAAAAATATGATGCTTTAGTATTGTAAGCACATCCATATCTCTTGTATGATCGCTCTGTACCGGCATACCTGCAGGTTTTTCACATACAATTACTGCATCGTCTTCAAATACAATCGGAACTCTCTTTTTCTTTACCATATATTCTTTACTACTCCTCTATTACTTCAGTCTTTTATCTCCTCTATTATACTTATTCAGATTCTTAAAATCAAATGGCATCTACAATACTTTCTCTTTCTCCACTTACATCACTGTCAATAACTCTAAAACGATAACCTGATCCCCAGACCGTTTCAATATATCCGGACTTTACATTTGCATTCTCTGTTTTCTTTCGTATCTTTTTAATATGAACTGTTACTGTCGCAATCTCACCCATTGAATCCATTCCCCACACTGCACTGAATAATTCATCTTTGGAAAATACATGGTTTGGATGTGTTGCGAGATAAGTAAGAAGATCAAATTCCTTAGTAGTAAAAAATCTTTCTTCTTCATTTACGAAGACTCTACGGGCACTTTTATCAATTTTCAATCCTGGGTATTCTATATATTCATTTACATCAATACGTTTCCTGGTGAGTCTGATATAGCGATTTAAATGTGCTTTTACCCTTGCAACCAGTTCGTTCGGACTAAATGGCTTCGTAATATAATCATCTGCTCCAATGCCCAATCCTCTTATCTTATCAATATCACTTTTCTTTGCGGAAACAATAAGAATTGGTATATCTATTCTATGGCGAAGCTCCCGGCATATCTCAAATCCATCCATATCAGGAAGCATCAAATCCAATATAATAAGATCAATATCTCCTTTCAACGCTCTTTGTAATCCGCCCTCACCCGTTTCTTCAATAGATACTTTAAAAGAATTAATCTCCAAATAATCTCTTTCTAATTCCGCAACAGCTCTTTCATCCTCTATTATCAAAATATGCTTCATAAACACCTCTCCATTCTTTGCTGACTTTCTTGTAACTCTTATGTGAAAGAAAGCCTGCCTGCAACAGGAGTACTTTTCGCCCACACAGTATTTGTGGTCTTCTATAACTTTTGATAATAGAAAATCCCAATTATGCTGCCTTCCCCGACAATACTCTTTTATTTACTTTATTGTAATACGATTATAACATAAATTGATTTTTAAAACACAACTTTTCAAAAACTAAACAATATTTAACAAATATTTTATAAAATTTTTAGGTTTGGGAGACGAAAACAGGAAAATCATATCCTATAAAATGTGACTTTCGTCGTGGCGTGTTGAATGTTCGCTTTCACGCTCGCATCCAACACTTGCTCCCAGGCCACATTTTCTAGGATATGATTTTTTTGTTTTCTGACTTTGGCAAACTAAATTTTATAAAATAGGGGGGGAGGATTTGGGGATTCTCAGGAGGGGTTTCTATTAAATAGTAAGTTTTTAGTTTTTTAATCTTTTTCTACTCTATAGATAACTTGAATCCAGCCAAACTCTCCAGCTCTCTCCCTCAAATCCTACCAAAAAACTACATTCTTCCCCACTCTCCAGAGCAAGTAGAAAACTACCGATAGGTTTTCTGAATCCCCCCAGAAGACAGAACTCTGAATCCTTTATCAATAGTATCCGTGGCCTGGGAGCAAGTGTTGAACACGAGTGCGAAAGCGAGTATTTAACACCCGCGGCTAAAGTCACAGATACTATTGATAAAGGATTCAGAGTTCGTCTGTCTGCCAAAAGTCTACTTCATCTCAAGAATATAGTTTAAAATCTCATCTGCTACTTCCTCTTTGGACATGAGTTCGAGATTTTTTTCTTCTTTTTCTGAAATGATTGTAACCCTGTTGGTATCTGTTCCAAATCCAGCCCCCTGCTCTTTCAAATTGTTAGCTACAATCATATCAAGATGTTTTTTCTTTAATTTTTTTCGGGAATTTTCAAGCATATTTTGTGTTTCCATGGAAAATCCGCAAATAATCTGTTCTGGCTTCTTATGCTCTCCGACATAGCCAAGTATATCGGTTGTTCTTTCGAGAGCGATCGCCATATCTCCATCTCTCTTTTTTACCTTCTCATCGCTGACATTAGACGGACGATAGTCTGCTACTGCTGCTGCTTTAATGAGGATATCCTGCTCTGGAAAACCGCCGCTGACTGCTTCAAACATATCCTGTGCCGTAGTTACAGGAACCATTTTCACAAATGGAACTGGATCGAGTGCAACGGGACCGGAGACAAGTGTTACGTCCGCTCCGCGGAGCATTGCTCTTTTTGCGATGGCATATCCCATCTTTCCTGTAGAGTGATTTGTGATGTAGCGGACAGGGTCAATAGCTTCCTGCGTCGGACCGGCAGTTACCATAATCTTTTTGCCCTTTAAATCTTTTTCACAGGCAATTTCCTTTATGATATATTCATACAAAACTTCCGGATCTGGCATCTTTCCTGCCCCTGTATCTCCGCATGCAAGATAACCAACTGCAGGCTCTACCACTTCCATATCGTATTTCTTCAATATGTTTAAATTATCCTGTACAATCGGATTTTCAAACATATGCACATTCATTGCAGGAGATACGATTTTCTTTGCACTGCAGGCTAAGGCTGTTGTGCTTAACATATCATCTGCAATTCCATGAGCAAGCTTGGCAATAATATTGGCGGAAGCTGGTGCGATCATCATCACATCTGCTTTCTGTGCCACAGACACATGTGCTACATGAAACTGAAAATTTCTGTCAAATGTATCTACGAGACATTTATTATTTGTCAATGTCTCAAATGCAATCGGATTGATAAAGTTCGTTGCGTTTTTTGTCATAATCACATGCACATCACAGTGCTGTTTTACGAGCATACTTGCAAGATTTGCAATTTTATAAGCGGCAATACTTCCAGTTACTCCTAAAACGACGGTTTTTCCTTTTAACATTTTTTATCCTAACCTCTCCATGTCGAATAAACGCCCATGTCTTTCATAATTTGTAACACGGCTGATTTTATTCTCATCATTTACAAATACAACATTTGGTTTATTTTCTTTGGCTTCTTCTGGAGTCATCTGTGCATAAGCCATGAGGATAATCTTATCATTTACACTGGCACATCTTGCTGCGGCACCATTTAAACACATAACGCCGCTGCCTCTTTCGCCGGCAATTGTGTATGTCTCAAAACGGTTTCCATTATTTACATCTACAATCTGAACCATCTGGTATTCTCTGATACCGGCCGCGTCAAGTAAATCCTCATCTACTGTGATGCTTCCAACATAATCAAGTTCAGCCTGAGTAACAGTTGCTCTGTGAATCTTTCCCTGTAACATTGTAATCTGCATTGTATCTATTCCTCCGAAAAATCTCTATGTCTTCTTAATTACAAAATATTAAATAAATCATTATTCAAAGCTACCTGAATTTTAATTTATATTCATTTTCGATATAAACTACTTAGCTCTGAATAACTCTGCGTGTGCTTGAAATATTCTTTAATCCACTTGTTACTCTACGATAAAGTTATCGATGAGTCTTGTCTTTCCAATATAAACGGCCATAGCTACTAATACTGGGGCTTTGATTTCTTCTACAGGCTGCATGGATAATCCGTCTACTGCCTCCACATAATCAATCTTAGCCATTGGCTCAGACTCAATCTTCTTAATCATTGCTTCTTTTACTGCTGCTGCAGATGTCTCTCCATCTTCTACCATTTTTTTACCGAGGAATACAGCTTTACTTAAAATGAGTGCTGCCTTTCTTTCCTCTTCATTTAAATAAGTATTTCTTGAACTCTTTGCCAGACCATCTTCTTCACGCACGATTGGACATCCAACAATTTCGATATCCATATTTAAGTCTCTTACCATACGACGGATGATAGCAAGCTGCTGTGCATCTTTCTGTCCAAAATAAGCACGGTCCGGTGTTACGATATTAAAGAGTTTACTTACAACGGTACATACTCCTCTGAAATGAATTGGTCTGCTCTTTCCACATAATGTCTTAGAAAGAACATCCATATCCACCCATGTACAAAAATCTGGTGCATACATTTCAGATGGTTCTGGGTGAAATACCATAGCTGCTCCAATAGATTCACAAAGCTTACAGTCTGCCTCGAAATCTCTTGGATAAGCTTCTAAGTCTTCTGTTGGTCCAAACTGTGTAGGATTTAAAAATACACTGACAACAACTTTATCATTCTGCTCTACTGCTTTTTTGATTAAGCTTGCATGTCCTTCGTGAAGATATCCCATTGTAGGGACAAGACCAACGGTAAGGCCCTCTCTTCTCCATGCTTTTACCTGCTCTCTTACTTCTTTTACTGTATATACTTTTTCCATAATCTTATTATCCTTCTTTTATATATTTATAATGCCTGATTCTAGAGCGTGTTTGAAAAATGCTTTCTGCAAGATGTGCATCACAATTTGCGGGAGATTTCGCCTGAATGAGGGCGGCGTAGTGGGCTACGGCAACCGAATGAAGGCAAAATATACCGCAAATTGGGGTGTGCAGATTGCTGGAATGATTTTTCAAACACGCTCTAGCATCCCATACTAAAACGATTTTCAAATCGAAAATATCAGATTTATTAATCCAGCATTAATAAAGCTTATCTAACACTTCATCAGCAATCTTAAATGTATGTTCCTGTGCCGGGAAGGAGCTGTCCTTTACTGCGGCATCATAATCTTTGAATGCCTGTGACATAATCTCCCCTACATTTGCAAAGCTTCGTACAAACTTCGGTGTAAAATCAGAAAACATAGAGAGCATATCTGCATAGACAAGAATCTGTCCATCGCAGCCCTCTCCTGCTCCGATTCCAATCGTAGGAATATGTAACGCCTCTGTTACCTTGCGGGCAAGTTTGGCTGGAACACATTCTAAAACAACAGCAAATGCTCCTGCTTCTTCTACTGCCTTTGCGTCTTCAATAAGCTGCTGTGCTGCCTCTACAGTTTTACCCTGTACTTTAAATCCACCAAATGCATTGACGGACTGTGGAGTGAGTCCAAGATGTGCCATTACTGGAATAGAAGCATCAGTGATTGCCTTAATCTGTGGACACACACTTTTTCCACCCTCTAACTTCACACAGTCACACTGTGTCTCTTTCATAATCTTTCCGGCATTTACAACTGCATCATAAACAGAAGTCTGATAAGAAAGGAAAGGCATATCTACTACTACTAAAGAATTCTTTGCTCCTCTTGCAACAGCAGCTCCATGATGAATCATATCTTCTACTGTTACTGGGATTGTAGTATCATATCCTAAAACAACATTTCCGAGGGAATCTCCAACTAAGATTCCGTTAATTCCTGCAGCATCTTCTAACTTTGCTGTGGAATAATCGTATGCTGTCAGCATAGAAATCTTTTCACCTTTATCTTTCATTGCCTGAAAAGTTGTTACCGTGTTCTTCATTATATACCTCCTGATTCGCTGTCCCTATGTTGTTGTCATGCAACCCTCACACAAAATCTTCGCTTCATCAAATCATCATCTGATAAAATCGCGAAATGATTTGTGGTCAGACAGTCTTACTCATTTCCGAGAATGTGTTTTAGCCTTCCATAATCTCTGCCCGGATTTTTCTTTTCTCCTATGGAAATAAGAACTTCTGACAAAAGGCGATAAATCATTTGCTGTTTCTCATCCAGACAGTTCAAATGCTTTTCCACGGTCTTTACATCGGCTCTTTCCACCGGACCAGTGAGACTATTTACAGTTCCACGCTCTGCAATATGCTGCATATTTCCAAGCATAATTGGAGCTAATGCCTTAAGCGCACTCTCTTCATCAAACCCACACTCCTGCATCAGATCAAGACTTTCCTGTATCAGTGCAACCACATGATTACTGCATACGGCGGCAGCACAATGATATTTCACTTTATCCTTTGCTGCTATATAACGCACCTCATTCCCAAGATTATTAAAAATCCCGGCGATTTCTTCCCGATGCTTCTCATCGCCTTCTATTACAAAATACGCATGTGATAGCTCTTTGTAAGAATTGTATTTATCGCTGACTGCAAAGAGCGGATGGACAGAATATCCGAAAGCACCACACTTATCAATTCCGGGAAATGCATCTCCGGCTGATAAAGCACCACTGCAATGACATATAAACTTTCCCTCAAGGGACATATCTTTCATCTGATTCCACACTGTGGTAATCAAATCATCAGGAACAGTAAGAAACAGAGTATCACTTATCTTTACAATTGTCTCCAAATCTTCTATAAAGGTCGTCTCTGTAAAAGTCGCCGCCTCTTTCGCAAGATTCTCATTCACATCGTAATATCCTGTTACTTTCAGATTATTTAATCTGAAATACTTACCAAGGGAACACCCAACTTTCCCTGCACCTATAATTCCTGTTCTCATAATTCATCACCCTGCCTTTCGCACGGTGATACTCCGAGTCTTATTCCTAAAGATATAAGCTCAATATCTGCCAGTTACATGGGGGTATGGTTTCGCTTTGAATACCATCCATAAAATTACTACCACACTATATCATTTTCAAAGACATTCGTAAATAGATTTTTTGAAAAAATTGATTATTTTTTAACATGCAATTTTGGATTTGCGGGTAAACAGACGTCACTGTAGTGGAGAAAGTGTGACCGGCTTGCCAGAAGGATTTAGAAAAGAAGGGGTTATTCTAAGCTTGATTTTGTTCCGTTGTGCTAAACGTTCCATTCTGCCTGATAAAACAACCTTGCTCGAAAACGAGCTCGCAAGGTTACAGTCAGAATTCCACAGCACAAAGTCACAAAATTCAAGCTTAGAACAACCCCTTCTTTTTTTAATTTCTTTGAGCAATCCGGCAAAAGTTTCTTACAGCTAATGTTCTATCTAATCCCTACAATACGTCGAAAAATAACTCTCCCACTTGCCTTAAAGTAGTGCAGCTAACCATGTATCTCCCAAACTTCTGATTTCCCTCCAGCAGCCAAAGTCAGCCCTCAAAAAGAGCCTATCTCCTTTGCCTTAGCTTAGCAGATTAGCATCTTACAGATACTTCTTAAGAGTCTCTGCTTTATCAAGCTTCTCCCATGGGAGATCAAGATCATTTCTTCCAAAATGACCATAAGCCGCTGTCTGCTTATAGATTGGCCTTCTTAAATCAAGCATCTTAATGATTCCTGCTGGTCTTAAATCAAAGTTCTCGCGAACCATATCTACGAGTTTATCTTCTGCAATCTTCCCTGTTCCGAAAGTATCTACCATGATAGATGTAGGCTGTGCTACACCGATTGCGTAGGATAACTGAATCTCACATTTATCTGCGAGTCCGGCTGCTACGATGTTCTTAGCTACATATCTTGCAGCGTAAGCAGCAGAACGGTCTACCTTTGTGCAGTCCTTGCCTGAGAATGCTCCGCCGCCGTGACGTGCATATCCACCATAAGTATCTACGATAATCTTTCTTCCTGTTAATCCACTGTCTCCGTGTGGTCCACCGATTACGAATCTTCCTGTAGGGTTAATGAAGAACTTTGTATTCTCGTCAACCATATCTCGTGGAAGAATTGCATCAAAAACGTATTTCTTAATATCTTCATGAATCTGTTCCTGTGTGACTTCAGGATCATGCTGTGTAGAAAGAACAACCGCATCGAGACGGTCTGGTTTACCATTCTCGTCATATTCTACAGTAACCTGTGTCTTTCCGTCTGGTCTTAAGTAAGACAGAGTTCCGTCTTTACGAACCTTTGTGAGCTGTCTGGATAACTTGTGAGCTAATGCGATAGGATATGGCATATACTCTTCTGTCTCGTTGCTGGCGTAACCGAACATCATACCCTGGTCTCCAGCTCCGATTGCTTCTAATTCTTCATCGCTCATCTTGTTCTCTCTTGCTTCAAGTGCTTTATCAACACCCATAGCAATATCGGAAGACTGCTCATCTAAAGCAACCATAACACCGCATGTATCTGCGTCAAAACCATATTTACCCCTTGTATATCCAATCTCTTTGATCGTATCACGGACAAGCTTCTGAATGTCCACATATGCACTTGTTGTTACTTCTCCCATAACAAGTACAAGGCCTGTTGTCATTGCTGTCTCGCAGGCAACACGGCTCATAGGGTCTTTTTCCATTAATGCATCAAGTATAGCATCAGAAACCTGGTCACACATCTTATCCGGATGTCCTTCTGTTACAGATTCTGATGTAAATAATCTTCTTTCCATTATACTCTTCATCTCCAATTCTTAATTTACAGTACCTGTTTTATAAATAAATTTATTGGTTTCTTTCTCGGAATCAACCTTCTCAATCAATCCCCCAAGAGCACGGAGCTTCTCATCGAATCTCTCATATCCTCTCTGAATATAACCAATCTGAGTTACCGTTGTATATCCTTCGGCTGCAAGTCCTGCGATAACAAGAGCTGCTCCTGCACGAAGGTCTGGTGCTGCTACTGATGCACCTGTATACTTCTCAACACCGTGAATAATCGCAGTGTTGCCTTCTACCATCTTAATATTGGCTCCCATACGACGAAGCTCTTCTACATAGCGAAAACGATTCTCAAAAATACTTTCTGTAATCGTACTTGTACCTGTAGAAAGCCCCAGTGTAATTGCCATCTGTGGCTGCATATCTGTAGGAAATCCCGGATATGGAAGTGTCTTGATCTGTGTGTGACGCAGACGCTGCGCTGCCACAACTCTTACTGCATCATCAGACTCTTCAATCTCTGCTCCAATCTCTATTAACTTCGCAGAAATTGTCTCTAAATGTTTAGGAATTACGTTCTTAATCAGAACATCTCCTCTGGTAGCTGCCGCTGCCATCATGAAAGTTCCAGCCTCAATCTGGTCTGGAATTACAGAATATTCTGTATCGTGGAACTTCTCTACACCTTTGATACGGATAACATCAGTTCCAGCACCGCGAATATTGGCTCCCATGCTGTTTAAGAAGTTCGCAACATCCACGATATGCGGCTCTTTTGCAGCATTCTCAATTACAGTATTACCCTGTGCGAGTGATGCTGCCATCATAATATTAATTGTTGCACCAACGGAAACCACATCTAAGTAAATGCGGTTTCCAACAAGCTGTTCTGCCTGTGCGATAATCATGCCATGTTCAATCTTAACTTCCGCACCAAGTGCACGGAATCCCTTAATGTGCTGGTCGATTGGACGGCTTCCGATATCACATCCTCCCGGAAGAACAACCTGTGCTTTTCTATACTTACCAAGTAAAGCTCCAATTAAATAATAGGAAGCTCTGATTTTTCTAATATATTCATTATCTACAATTAAGTCTCCAGTAGAATCGATATTCTTTCCACTGATTACAACTTCATTATCTCCCTTACGGTCAATCGTTGCTCCAATGCCTTCCATTGCCTGTAAAAGAACATTGGTATCTCTAACATTCGGCATATTATCAATTAAACATTCTCCATCAGTCATAATGGCAGCTGCCAGAATTCCTAATGCTGCATTCTTTGCTCCACCAATTACAACTTCACCAACTAACGGATTACCACCTTTAATAATATACTGTTCCATTTCGCACCTCTATAATCTATTCTAAACGTTATTATTCTTAACACTAATTTTCAAACTTAAGTAAAACTAAATAAATTCTAAGTAAAAACTTCTATGTAAAAAAAATTCAAGTAATAAATTCCTAACTAAAATATTTTTATATAAATATAGGAATTTAAACAAATCAAATCCAAAATATTTCTATCTGAATTTCCAAATTCAAATAAGGAACTTCTATTTTGTACAAAATTCCAAATAACAAATTCTATTCAAATTATTTTCATTTTAAACATAAAAATCCAAATAACAGATTTTTAATCAAAATATTTTCATTTCAAAAAATCGGATAATAAAATATCAACCAAAAAAATGGAATTTCTATTCCAAAGATTACTCTCTACACAAAAATGAATTCAAAATAAAAATAAAATTATCGTAACTATTCATAATCCGTTTACAAAGACGTATTCCCGATGTCTTCTCTTATATGGTTATTTTTATCTGAATAGTTATAAACTACCTGTAATCCTGTTTCAAAAATTCCTGTCATGATATTTTATATCTCAAACAAATATGTACTTTTCTTCATAATTCAAATTAAACCTAGAATCATTTTATTATATCATATTCCCCGATTTATTGTAAATCAGAAATTATTACAAAATAAATGTTTTAATTTATCTATTTTTTCTCTTTTTTTTCTTCTTACGAACAGAATATCCAAATGTCCCCAAAGATTCTCCCAGCCCAAAATATGTCCCGTGAGAATATACAATTGGTGCTGCTTTTTCTAAATGAAACGTTCCTCTCTCATCCATATAGGAATCGTCCACTGTCACATGAACAACATCTGCTATAAACATCGTGTGAGAACCAAGTGCCACTTTCTCTCTGACACGGCACTCGATATTTACCGGACTATCCTCAATGACAGGAGCATTAATTTTCTTTGCTTCCCCTTTAATCAGACCAGTCTGTTCAAACTTGTCCATATCCCTTCCGGAACGGACACCACAGAAATCGGTTGCTTTTACAATCTTTTCCGTAGTGAGGTTTACAACAAATTCCCCTGTTTCATGTAACGCTTTATAGGAATGTCTCTCTGGGCGAACAGAAATGTAGAGCATGGGTGGATTGGTACATACCGTTCCTGTCCAGGCCACTGTTATAATATTATCATTTCCCTCTTTATCTCTCACCGATACCATAACCGCCGGAAGAGGGTATAACATATTACCCGGCTTAAAATCTAATTTACCCATACTCTGTCCTTTCTATTACTGAAATTATTGTAAAAATTACTATAAATATCCCTAATTATTTTTTCATCCAAACTATCTGATATTTATAAAGCAGATACTTTGAATCACCTTTGTAAACAACATTCCAGAAAACCATCAATACTTACAAAATGTAAATTTCCAGAATTTTACCATAAGCAATTAATGAATAATTAGATAGATTTCTTAATTGACTGTCTGATTTCTTCTAACTGCTCCGCGGAAATCTCCTGCTGTGGCCAGTTAAGATTCAGTCCATCTCCCTCATAACGAGGAATCAGATGTAAGTGGAAATGATTTACAGTCTGTCCTGCAATCTCTCCATTATTCTGAACAAGGTTCAGCCCGTCACACTTTAACGCATCTCTCATTGCTCTTGCGATGCAGGTAGCCAATGCAAATAACTTGCCAGCTGTCTCTCCATCTAAATCATAAATATTGTCAAAATGTTCCTTAGGGATAATGAGACAATGTCCCTTTGTTGCCGGATTCACATCAAGAATTACTGTGAAATGGCTGTCTTCATAAACCGTAGCAGAATGAATCTCTCCTTTTGCAATCTTACAGAATATACAATCTTCTTTCATTATTAAACACACCTTTCTCTTCCTATAGCGTGTTTGAAAAATGCTCTAGTACATATCGAAAAAACAAAAAACAATCTGCACATCTCGCTTTATAAAAAAACACTTTCAAACACATACCACTATTTCATATCTAATATTATAAATATATATAAAACCCTTTAAAACTTAAAAATCAATGTCGCCAGTGGCGGCACAGATATTTTAATGGAGTATGGTCTCAAATCCCAACATTCAGAGACCGCCTGAACTTCCTGATGCTCGTCTCTGCCTTCGCCGCCAAATTCCACAGCATCGCTATTCGAAATCATTGTATACTTTCCAGCTTTCGGAACACCTACCTGGCAGTTCTCTTTCTCTTCTGTGCCAAAGTTACATATAAATAGCAGATTATCTCTGCCTGACGGTGACTTTCTCATAAATCTTAATACAGAGGACTCCGCATCCATCCCGTTAATCCACTCAAAAGAAGCTCTCAGTGGATCATACTCATAAAGGGCAGGATATTCCTGATAAATCCGAATCAGGGACTTCACATATTCCTGCGAAGAAATATTTTCATGTGAATGAAGATCCCATGCCTTTCTTCCGGGTACTCCCATCAGATAGCCATAAGACATCCTGACTCCTGTTAACTTATCATAATCACATGAAGGCTTCTTGTCAATGAGAGATTCATCAAAAAGATTATTTTTCTCTTTATTAAGTAAAAGCAGTGTATTAGAGAAATCTCCCTTCATCAATGGTTGTGAAAGACAGAAATATTTTCCCTGTCTCTTCTCAAAATCTGTTCCAAGATATTCTTCCACTCCTGCTTTTAATTCCATATTCCATTCAAAGTCAAAGAAGTCTCTTGTCTGTTTTCCTTTTATTTCTTCCCCAATGAACAGTACACTGTTGTCTTCTTTTTTTATTACTTCTTTTGCTTTCTCAAGAAAATCAGAAGAATTCTCACTCAATCCCCGAAATACAAATCCATCGATATGATATTCTTTTATCCAGAACAAGATATTAGCAAGAAGATAGTTGACTGCCTGCGGATGTTTTTTCTCAAAAAGATGTACCGCTCTTGTTAAATATTCTGGTGATATTTCTAACATAACTCCAATATTTCTTTTATGTGAACGGTTCACAAAAAATCGCATTGTATCCGGTGTGTTCCCGTAAAATGCCGGCTCAAAAAATCCTCTTTCCACTCCGAGTTTCGCTCTCTCCGGTGTGCCTCGGAGTAAAATATGTGTATGCCCCATATCCTGCACAATTTCCTGTACTTTCTCATCCGGGGAATCTAATTCACTAATCCGTACTTCACACACAGACATCGGTATCTTAAAAACATTTCCATGATATCGTTTGGAAAGCCATCTCGAATCCTCCCAGCGAAATCGCCCAAGATCAAACATTCTTGACGCGCCGTTTTCCTTTTCCTCATTCATTACGGCATATGGGTCAACCATCTGTATTATGTCACCCTGTACATTTTTTATTTCAAATTTATAAAACTGTCCACAGGAAAGTCCTGGAATAAACAGTTCAAAAATGTCGGAGTTCTCCATTTTGTGCATCGGATATAACATCCCATTCCAATAATTAAAATCACCAACTACGCTGACACGCCTTGCTCCTGGTGCCCATACTGCAAAATACATTCCTTCTGTATTTCCAAGTTTTACTTTATGACAGCCCATCTTATGATAAACTTCTGTCCAGTTTCCTTTTGAGAATAATTTTTCTTCTTCTTCCGTAATCAACCCTTCATAACTGTATGGATCACTACTTATATAAGTATTTCCATCATGAAACGTCATATGTATCTGATAAGAGAATGGTCTTTTATGAGGAAGAAACAGTGAAAATACTGGCTGTCTTTCTACAGTATCCATAGGATAACGCTCGCCATCCTCTGAAATAACTTCCATCTTTACCGCATCTGGATGATAGGCAGAGATAACCTGTCCTTGTAAGATAAAATGTCGTCCCAGTAAATCTTTCGGCTTGCTGCAGTTACCAAAAACCAATTCCATAACCTGGTCTTTTTTTACGACTTCGCTGATTTCATATCTCATGTCATTCCCTCCTCTTTTCAGTTACTTTTTTCGAAAACAAACATTCATATATAGTATATTCAAAAATGCTTTCTGACATTCATAATCAAATATATAAATGTATTGTTACCTGGAATACAAATCATATTTAAAGCGCTTAATTCAAGAATATCCCGGCATTCTTGCTGGGAAAATATTTTTATATGACTTATACAATTTTTAATAGTTATTTACATTATAATTTTTTTAGATAAGAAAGTCAATAAATGTCAAAAAAGAAGAAATCCCAGAAACAGTAACTTTCCACTGTTTCTGAGATTTCTTCTTCATTTATAGCAACTAAATTAAGAAATTGTTTTTTTAATCTTTGGCCGGTATCTTCATGATAGATATTCTCTAAGGTACCAGTCAATGACTAACGGCAATATGTTTACATGTTATTAGACATTTGCCTGTCACTTATTATACGTTTATTGTTCGTTTGTTTATTATTGTTTTATCATTATTCGAACAATCGTGACTACTTGCTTTCTACTGGCTTTCTTAAAAGACCAAGCATAACTGCTCCAACGATGGAACCGATTGCTAAAGCAATGATATACATTAATGCATTTCCTACTACTGGGAATACGAAGATTCCACCATGAGGTGCCATCAGTGTACATTTGAATGCCATAGATAACGCTCCGGCTACTGCTGAACCGATTACACAAGGAGGAATAACGTGGAGGGGATCTCCTGCTGCGAATGGAATAGCTGCTTCAGAGATGAAGCAAAGTCCCATGATTGCGTTAACTGGTGCTGTTTTTCTATCATTATCTGTGAATTTGTTTTTAAATACCCATGAAGCAATGGCAATAGCGATTGGAGGAACCATTCCACCTACCATAACGGCTGCCATGATCATGTAACCTGCGTCCGTCTGGTATGCTAAAGAAGCTGTACCAAATACATATGCTGCTTTGTTGAATGGACCACCCATGTCAATGGACATCATACCACCAACAATTAATCCAAGTAAAATACTGTTTGTTCCGGATAAGGAGTTTAATGCATCAGCAAGTAACTGGTTTAACCAGGAGAAGAATGGGTTAATTGCAAACATAATCACACTGATTAATAAAAGACCTGCAACTGGATAAATTAACATTGGTCTGAGACCATCCATGGAACTTGGCATTTTCTCAGTAATCTTTTCTAAAGCTAATACCAGATAACCTGCCAGAAAACCTGCAAATAATGCTCCAAGGAAACCACCGGAAATTACCGTGATGTCTGAATTAAAACAAGAAGCAAATGTTGTTCCGGCACTTGCGATTGCACCACCGGCAAAACCAACCATTAAACCAGGGCGATCAGCAATACTCATCGCAATGAATCCTGCAAGAATTGGAAGCATGAAGTTAAATGCTACACCACCGGCTGTCTTAAAGAATGCTGCCATTGGTGTGTTCATACCAAAGTTAGATGGGTCGATAGAATAATCATCTAACAAAAAGGCAATCGCAATAAGGATACCACCACCGATAACGAATGGAAGCATATTAGAAACACCGTTCATCAGATGTTTATAAATCTGACGTCCAAAGCTTTCATCTCCTTCGGAAGCAGTGCTTGCTGCCTTACCTCCTTCATGATGATAAATCGGTCCGTCACCTTTTACTGCTCTCTCGATTAATTCCTGAGATTTATGAATACCATCGGAAACTTTTACTTTGATAACTGGCTTGCCATCGAAACGAGCCATTTCTACATTTTTATCTGCTGCAATGATGATTCCGTCGCAGGCATCAATTTCTTCCTGAGTAAGAACGTTTTTCGCTCCACCGGAACCATTAGTTTCTACCTTAATAGAAATTCCTAATTCCTTACCTTTTTCTTCAAGTGCTTCGGCTGCCATATAAGTATGTGCGATACCTGTTGGACATGCAGTTACTGCAAGAACCTGGTATCCGGCTTTCTTTGCAGGAGCTTCGGCTGCCTGTGCTGCCTTGTCTTCTTCTCCGTATTTTTCTGTTTCCTTTTCATCAATTGCTGCTAAAAATGCATCAACGTCTTTGGCAGATAATAACTTTTCACGGAAAGCAGGATCCATTAAAATAGTAGATAATCTGGATAATGCTTCCAAATGAACATCAGAACCTTCTGCAGGAGCTGCAATCATAAAGAAAAGATTGGATGGCTCTCCGTCAAGTGCTGCACAATCAACTCCAGATGGTACTGTGATTGCTGCGATACCCGGGTTGATAACCGCTTCATTTTTTGAATGTGGAATACAGATTCCCTCTGCGATTGCAGTAGGTCCTTCGGATTCTCTTTTCATGATTCCTGCTTTAAAAGCAGCTTTGTCTTTGATGTTGCCAACTTCTTTATGAAGGTCAACGAGTAAATCAAGCATCTGTTCTTTTGTGCTTACTTCTGCGTTAAGAACAACTGCCTCTTTCTTTAACAAATCGACAATTCTCATAATTTTTTCCTCTCTAAAAAATTTAAAATATTTTTTGTTTTATCTCAAATTTCTGTTTCATTTTAGTTTCTATCATATTCAACTTTTTGAATATAAAATGATAACAGAAACTTTTTAATAAATTCAAAGCACATTCGCTGATTTGATTCAGCATTTTTAAACTTTATTCGGTAATCTGTTTCAGCATCTTTTCATACATTTCCAGAGATGCAAGTCCCTCGGAAAATGCTGTGGCACTACCTGCGGCTGTACCGCTCTTTAATGCTTCTTCATAATTACCACCGCGGATATATCCTGTGATAAATCCTGCCACCATAGAATCTCCGGCACCAACGGAATTTACTACTTTGCCCTTCGGTGTTCCCATCTTAATGTTCTGACCATCTTCTGTGATAAGAATGGCTCCGTCTCCAGCCATGGAAATCAATACATTTACTGCTCCCTTTTCCTGAAGCTTCTTTGCGTAATGTACGATGTCCTCATCTGTTTTACATACTGTTCCGAACATTTCCCCAAGTTCATGGTTATTTGGCTTAATTAAGAACGGATGATATTTTAAAACATTAAGAAGTAAATCTTTTGTCGCATCTACAACTACACGGATTCCTTTGGATTCGAGACTTGCAAGGATTTTTTCATAAATGTCTTCCGGCAATGTGTTTGGAATACTTCCTGCCAATACAAGAATATCTTCTTTTGTAAGAGTATCAAGCTTTGCAAAAAGTTCATTGATTGCTTCTTCTGTAATTACTGGTCCCTGTCCGTTAATCTCTGTCTCATCGCCATGTTTTACTTTTACATTGATTCTGGAATTGCCCTCTGGCAGATGAATGAAATCTGTGTGGATTCCCTGTGCTGCCAGTCCATCCTCAATTGCCTTTCCTGTAAATCCCGCAACAAAACCAAGAGCTGTTGTTTCAAGGCCGAGAGTATTCAAAATCGTAGATACGTTAATTCCCTTTCCACCGTAAAAAATAGATTCTCTTGTAGAACGATTGACATCTCCTAATTTCAGATTATCAAGAAATACTACATAATCTAATGCCGGATTAAAAGTTACCGTATAAATCATTACTTTCGTTCCCTCCTTTAAGTTCCCTTTTTCAATGTACTTACGGAATCTTTTATACCTGATTTCTATAGGAGAGATTCCAGAAATACATTTTGTAGTTTTGACTTGCTTTGTTAGTGATTAAAGTATAACAAAACAATACCTTTTATACATCTAACGAATGTCATTGATATCAATTTGAATTTGTCATATTCTTATATGACATTTGTCACTTTTTTAGAATTTTGTCGATTTGATTCTTCATTTGGAATAAAAATGTGCTGCTGTCACCCTCCTCATCTACATAACTTTTAATAAGACTGTCTGTTTTCTCATAAGCTTCTTCATACTGTTCAAAACGATTTGGAATTACTCCGGCATCAATTGCTGTATCAAGAAGGGACATATCTATTATGCTGTCTCCCGGTGTATCTTTATTCAGCAGATTCATTGTATCCTGTGAAGTATTTACAGATTTTAATACAGAAGCTGCTGAGGTATCTTCGTATACAAGTTTTTGAATATCTGTATCTGTTGTAAGTAACTTCACAAAATCCCATGCACATTGCTTTTTCTCTGTCCTTGAACTCATTCCTGCCATAAGTGCACTCATCTCCGAACGGTTATCCCCAGAAGGCCCTGCTGGCATACGGATACATGTCCATTCAAAGCCAGAATATTTTTTGATTCTCCACGGATATGGCATGTAAGTTCTATAGTCAGAAAATGTAAACGGACGAAATGCCACTTTTCCCAAATCGAAATCATTAGATGTGACCTGATAATTCCGATTTGTTGCTTCAAGGCGCTTTACAAATTCAAGCGACTGCGAAAACTTTTCATCAAGAAAATTTGAGGATGTCCCGCTCTGATTAAATGGTGTTATTCCGTTCGAATATACTGCCTGTAGCCATGTATAGTCATAACATCCAAATTGATCCATCTGTCCATCTCCATCAGAATCTTTCACTATTGTTTTACAGATGTCATAAAAATCATCCCACGTCCAGTCATTATCCGGGACTTTAATTCCCTCTTTTTGTAAAAGCGTCTTATTTACAAACATCAGGGTCGGATTACATTCCATCGGAAGTGCATACTGGCTTCCTTCATATTGTCCGGCTTTATAAACAGAAGAATAAAACACATTGAAATCAAATTCTTTATCGCCGCCAACTAACATATCTAAATTTTTCAGAGCACCAAGCGATGCTAATGTATTAAAATCCTCATCCAATACCAGATACACGTCTGGTTCCGTTCCCTTTAAAATCTGTTCTGAAAGCCACTCTGAATAATCATTTGAAAGAATGCCCTTTTCATATTCTACCTTTACATTTGGATATTTCGATTCAAACTTCTTAATCGCCTGATCAAGAATCTCATAATGCACTGTCCCGGGGACCTCCCAATTGCTTCCATAAAAAATTCCTACCCGGAGCGTATTCTGGTCTCCATAATGTAGATAGATCAGGCTGCTAATAAAAAGAACTGCCATTACAAAAAGGATTCCTGTCCCTTTTTTTAACTTTATATCTCCCATTATTGTCTCCTCCGATATTCAAATTCATTTATTTATCCGACTATATCAATTACCTTATTCTCCAATATATCTATTTACCGCTCCTGTTTGCACCGCCCAGATTGCAAGCTGCGTTCTATCCCTGAGTTCTAACTTACTGAGAACGGAACTTAAGTAGTTACGGACAGTTCCTTCAGAAAGTGCAAGTTCCGATGCAATCTCTTTATTTGACATTCCACATCCTATTTTCTGAATGACTCTCCATTCTGTTTTTGTCAATTCCTCTGTAAGTTCATTATCCACCTGAATCGCATAGCTGCTCTGTGCCATATGATTAAATAATTTTACAATCTTATCCGTAATTTCTGGATTAATCATTGCCTTTCCACTCACAACTGTCCGAATTGCCTCCGCAAGATTCTTCATGGAAATTCCTTTTAAGAGATAGCCACTTGCTCCATACTTTAACGCTCCAAAAATATATTCATCATCATCAAAAGTTGTGAGAACGATAATATAAATATCTGGATATTTTTCCTTGACCAGACGAGTACATTCTACACCGTCAATACCTGGCATACGAATGTCCATCAATATAACATTCGGCTTTTTCTTTTTTATTTCGGAAAGTACCTGCTCTCCGTTTTCCGCTATTCCTGTTACTTCCATATCTTCATTTGCCCCAAGAACAATTTTCAGACTTTCCCGAATCAATTCCTGGTCATCTGCTATTAATACTTTGATCATTGTCTATTCCTCTTATTTTTATTATATTTATTATTTTCGATATATTTAATAATATCTCATTTTAGTTCTATTTTTATCTTGCCGACATTTTCTTGATATATTTCAAAATACCCTCTTTCCTATTTTCACTGACTGTCCTTCGCTTTGTCATTATTGTCTGCGAGATTATTTAACTCATCTCTATCCTTTTTTCCAGTCAGCTTATTTCGAATCGGTATCTTCGCAATAATCGTAAACCCAATCATTCCCTGATAGTTAACCTCACCATTTAGAAGCTCTACCCTTTCTCTTATATGTTTTAAACCAAAGCCTTCTTTTATTGACTCACAACCGCAGCCATTATCACTGATGATAATCATCAGCTCCTCATCTTTTTCGCTAATACGAATCCAGATTTCTGTTGCCTTTCCGTGGCGAATAGCGTTGGTCGTACTCTCCTGTATAATACGGTAAATGACTTCCTCCTCATCTGCCTCAAATTCAAGTTCTTCCATATAAGAAACAAAGTAAATTTTCGTGTTCGTGACCTTTGACATATCCTCTATCATCTGATGAATCGCATTGTTCAGTGACATTCGCTCTAATGCATCTGGCTTTAACTTTCTTACCGAACGGCGGACATCCTGAAGCCCACGTCTTGCAGTATCGCCGATTCCTTCCAGCTGTTCTTTCGCTTTATCTGGTGCAATGTCCATAAGTACCAGTACCGCATCAATCCCAACTGATATTCCTGTTAAAATATGTCCCAGCGTATCATGGATTTCTCTTGCCAGGCGATTTCTCTCTTTCGTCTCTCCCATTAATTCTTTTTCCTGAGCGAACTCATGAAGCTGTTCATTTGCTTTTTGCAACTGTTCATTTAAAAGCTTGATTCGTTCTCTCTCTCTTCGGTCCTTCATCATAAGAATAACAATGTATATTAGAAACAAGACCATATTTGTAATCTCACAAATTGTCTTTACACTGAGAAAAATCCTTTCTGTATTCCAGTCATAAAATGCAGCCCACGTCTCAAAAGAATTTAATGGAATAAACATCGTGACAAGATTGTAACTGCATACCATGTAACATAAAAATGCAATAAATAAAAATATCAATTTATTTTTCCTGTCCTCGACATAGGTGAGCATATCCGCTACTACAAGAAAAATCACTCCATTATAAGACATATCTAACTCTTTCAATACAAAAATAAGAAAGATAATCTCGAACACATTCCACAGTAAAACCTTCTCTTTGCCCTCGGCCTCATTTTTTCTCTTGTAATAAATAATCCCACATAAAAAAAAGAGAGAAAATATTACCATAATGATTCTTTGTTCCGGTCTTTCCGGCATCACCTTAAGCGTTCCAATAAATTTTTGTGCTTCCTGAGCCGCCGCCACCCTGTACTGTGTCAATACGATGGTAAAAGTAAGAAAGAGAACAATAATCACATTAAGCAATACCATCATCGTAAAACACTGGTGCTGATATCCTGCCGCGTCCTTTCTTTTTTCCATTGATATTCCTCCTTCCTCTTACTGCCATCCTGACAGGCTATAATCATTTATATTGTCTTTTGTAATAAGGGAAACAGGAACAATGCACTGCTTTTCAGTTTTCTTTCCATCAAGAATTTTGTAAAGCATTTCCACAGTTTTCTTTCCGGTAGTTCTTGGTGACTGTGCTGAAGTTGCCGCCATCTTATTTTCATAGATCATCGTTTTAGCCTCCGGCGAACCATCCGCCCCATATACAAGAACATCTGATAACATATGCTCCGCATCTAACGCAGCCATCGCCCCCATTGCACTTGGATCATTTAATGCCATTACCACATCAATATCTTTCGTTTTATTTAAAACTTTTTCCACCAGCGGCTGAGAAAGTTCAAGCTGCCCCTGACATTCAAGTTCTCCTACATTCTCATACTTCCATCCAGCCTTCTCAAGTGTTTCCTTAAATCCTTTAATTCGGTCGATTGCCGATTTATTTTCCGACTGAACTAAAAAAAGAATCTTCCCTTTTTTTCTCCGTTTCATTAAATCTTTCGCACACTGTTCTCCTGCCTGATAATTATTTGAAACAACCGTACCATCTACAAAACTCCGGTTATAAATCAACGCATCCACAGCAATCACCGGAATCCCTGCTTTTTTTGCTTTTTCTAATGAAGAGCCTATTTTTTTCCAGTCCACAGCGTTAATCAGAATACAGTCCACTTTTTCTTCAATAAATTTCTCCACCTGCTTTGCCTGCACTTTCGCATCCATGCCCGAATCCCTTGTTTCAAGCACATCGCCCTTACTTTCCACAACCGCTTTAATCTCCTCATTAATCACTTCAAAATACGGGTTATTCATTGTCATATACAAAGCACCGATTGTTCTTTTCGATTTTTCACTCTCATTCTTATTCCTGCTGAAAAATAAAAGCGCAATACTTACAATGCAAATCGTTGCCACAATAATATAGCCTATACATAAAATTGCTTTCTTCCCTCTCACATCTGTCCCTCCTATATTCAATAATCTGCTCTCGGAATCTTTTTGTACTTGATTTTGATAATCATCACTTGCTATTATTGTAACTTTTTCGGCAATTTTTGTCTATCCATACAGGGAAAAATCGAAAAACCTCTTATCTTGACACACACAAAAAAAGCCCCTATACTTTTAAATATAAAAGAAGGCATACTAACTATGTTTTTCAGATTATTTTATGAAAAAAGAAGAAAAAATAATTTCTATAATAACTAATCAAAACAAAAATCAACTAAATTTGCATGTTTCTGAACGATTCAAAATTTTATTATAAAAAGGAGGACTGCTCATGAATTGTCCAAACTGTGGCACATATTATGATGAGAACGAAAAGATATGTAAAAAATGTCACACCCCTTTAAGCAATGCAGTTTACAATCAGGTATCATCAGGTAATGACATAAATCAACCTGCCCCTAAGAGAAAAAGCTTTGTACCGATCGTTGCAGCTATTCTTATCTGCTGCCTTATCGCAGGCGGAATCGGAGGATACTTTTATTACATTTCCCGCGTAAAACAAGGTTGCCGGGAAGCAACCAGGCAGATTTTCACTTACGCCAAAAATATGGACTTCTCCGACGTGGCTCCTTCCGATTTACCGGAACCACTGAAGTCCGAACCAAACGTAAGAGAACTCGTAAAACAACAATTAAAAACATACATCGGTGATAGCGAACTCGGCTCACTCGTAGATGTTGACAGTATTGACGTAACTACTCTATGTGATGAGATGGTCGATCAGGCATCTTACAAAATTACCGATGTCTCCGCAACCTATAACTCCTGCACTGTAACCGTCACTACAAAAAATATCGACTTCTACAGCCTGCCAGGAACCATCTATGATGAAATCAAATCCCAGATTACCGATGGAAACTCCTCTTTATGGACTTCCATAAAGAACTCTATCTCCTCCCTCTTAGGAGGAAGCAGCCAGACATCCATCGAAAAAATTGACATATCTGAGAACTTGAAAAACTGGTACAAAGAAACAAAGAAAAACGGCCCAACGAGAAAAACTACGGGAAAAATCGTATTCGGAATTAAGGATGGAAAATGGGCTCTGATTTCATTTGATGAAAGGCTAATCTACGGGTATTACGGCCTGCGGCCTCTGCAATAGTGAGGTTGGTGGCTAAACAGACGAACCCCCGAAGCCTGGCATATGTAAAAATGCACTCTATCACTGCACTCTTAATGCTCAACCGCATTAAGAGTTTGCTCTAAGGCGCATTTTTACATATGCCAGGCTTCGGGGGTTCTGTTTGTTTCGAATTCTTTACCTTCCACTTAAAATCTCAAATCTCCCGACAAAAATGATTTTCTCTTTTCGGTCTGGCAAAGTCAGAATCCTTGCAAAGAAATATCCCCAGATGTGGCTTCGGAGCAAGATTTGGATGCGAGCATTCAAACCACCGCGACTAAAGTCACATCTGGGGATTATTTCTTTACAAGGATTCGTCTCTTCTAATGAGCCAAATCATTATTCAAATACTTACCTATATGTTCAATTGCTTTTGTTTCATCATCGCCTTTTGCAATTACATTAATCTTTCCACCTGCTGGAACACCTAAAGTCATCATTCCCATAATGCTCTTGGCATTCACCTTTTTGTTTTTCACCTCCACATATACACTGCTGTCATACTGGCTTGCAATCTGAATAAATAACGCAATGGTGCTTGGGTCTAATCCTGAAGGGATTTTAATCTCCATCTCTCTTGAAATCATGTTAACCTCCTATTTTGCTATAAATGAAATAAATTTATCTTAGTATTTTCAGCTTTGCCAAAGCAAATACTGAAAAAATATTACAGATGCCCTTTTTCCCTAATATCCTGAGCAATTTGACTCAGTTTTCTTAATCTGTGATTCACACCGGACTTTCCTACTGGAGAACTAAGTTTTTCGCCAAGTTCCTTTAATGTTGCATCCGGTTCCTCTAACCTGGCATAGGCAATGTCCCGAAGGTTCTCGGATAATCGCTCTAAACCAACTGTATTTTTTATATATTCAATATCTTCAATTTGTTTTCTCGCTGCAGATACGGTCTTATTTATGTTCGCTGCTTCGCAGTTTACTCTCCTGTTTACTGAGTTACGCACATCTTTTAAAATGCGTACATTCTCAAACTTCATGAGAGCAATATGTGCTTCCATTATATTCAATGTGTCCGAAATCATAGCACCTTCTTTTAAGTAAACTACATAATATTTCTTTCGCAGTACAATCTTCGCCTCTAATCCAAAAAATTCAAACAATTCTTTTATCTGCGCTGCTTTCTCACTTGATATGCAGGCAATTTCAAAATGATAATTCTTCTCCGGGTCTGTGATAGAACCGGCAGAAAGAAATGCTCCGCGCAAAAATGCTCTGCGGCAGCAGGTACGCTGCAATACCGGATTATCTTTCACAGAAAATTCTTCGTCCATCTGTCCAAGATTATTTATAAGCTGTGCTGTCTTTAAAATCTTTAACGTCTGTCCAGATTCCTCTATGGAAATCATATAAAAGCGATTCTTTTTTAAAAATTCATGCTGTGTTGTAGAAACTTGCGGCTGAAAATGAAAAACGTCTTTAATCAGAGAATAAAATCTTCTGGCTACTGATACATTTTCCGTGTGAAGAATGAGAGAATATCTTCCATCTTCACATTTGATTTTTCCACAAAGTCCAATAATTGCGGCAAGTTCCGCAATCATGCAGTGATTTTCGTGACCGTCCACATGAGAAAGTTCTTCTTTTACTTCAGAAGAAAATGACATATTCTATCTCCTTACATCAATTACTCGATTACTTTCCTTTTGTCCGGGCGTCTTTCTCAATATCCCGGTGTTCCATACGAACGGTATACGGAAACTTTTTCAGCCTTGCATAAAGCCCGTTCGTTATCGTAACAGAACGATGCTTGCCACCGGTACAGCCGATGCCAATAACAAGGCTGTTCTTTCCCTCGTCTAAATAACGTGGGATAAGAAACTGCATTAAATCTTCCAGTTTATCAAGAAACTTTCGGCCGTCTCCATTCTTCATGACATATTCCTGAATGGAACGGTCATTACCTGTGAGCGGACGCAATGCCTGCTCATAATAAGGATTCGGAAGAAAACGCACATCAAATACCAAATCAGCATCTGAAGGGATTCCATATTTGAATCCGAAGGAGAGTACTGTGATAATAAAATTACCATATTCCTCATTCCCGACAAAAATTTTCTCCACTTCCTGTCGTAATTCTCTGGTAAGAAGAGTCGTTGTATCAATAATATAATCTGCCCTGTCCCGGATAAAAGAAATCATCTCACGCTCTCTGGAAATCCCCGTTTCTATGCGGTCCTCCTTTGCGAGCGGATGGGTTCTTCTTGTCTCTTTATATCGCTTGACAAGAGTCTCATCTTCTGCATCTAAAAACAGAATCTCATATTCTATTCCAAGTTCACACAAGACTTCTAACTGACTGTTTAATCTGGTGAGCTGTTCTCCGTTACGGATATCAACTCCTACCGCCACTTTGTCTACTTCAGTCTGTCTGTCAGAAGCAATCTCTCCGAAATTCGGAAGCAATGCAACTGGCAGATTGTCCACACAAAAGAAACCAAAGTCCTCAAGAACCTTTAATGCGGTACTCTTTCCTGCACCAGACATGCCGGAAACTATTACAAATCTCACTCTCTCACCTCTGTATCCGCAAATCCGACAAAGCGGACTTCCGGCTGCATCATAACATTAAACTGTTTCATTACTTTTTTCTGTACCTGTTTTATTAAAAAAGCTACCTCTTCTGCTGTCGCCCCGCCACGGTTAACCACAAATCCGCTATGCTTCTCGGATACCTGTGCACCGCCTACGGTATAGCCTTTTAATCCGGCATCCTGAATTAACTTTCCTGCGAAATAACCTTCCGGTCTCTTAAAAGTACTTCCCGCACTTGGAAACTCTAAAGGCTGTTTCTCTCTTCTGGCTTTGGCCAGCTCATCCATTCGTGCCTTAATCTTATCAGACTCACCTTTTTCAAATGAAAAACGCGCAGACAAAACAACGTAGTTTTTCTCAAAAATACAGCTATGACGGTAAGACAAATCTAATTCCTCTCCCGTTAATGTAAGAAATTCTCCCTCCTGCGTCAATACTTCCGCATCAAGAAGGACATCTTTCACTTCACCGCCATATGCTCCTGCATTCATGGCAACTGCTCCACCTACGGAGCCAGGGATTCCTGCCGCAAACTCAAAACCGGTGAGTCCGGCATTCCATGCAGCTCTGGCTGTTCTGCTAAGCAAAGCACCCGCCTGCACTTCAATTACTGTATCCTTCACAGAAATTGCCTGGAAGTTCTTACCTATCTGGATAATCATTCCTCGAAAACCTTCGTCCGATACCAGCAGGTTACTTCCATTACCCATAACAAAAAAAGGAATCCCCGCTTCTTTTGCACAATAAACCGCACTTCTGATTTCTTCCCTTGTTGCCGGCTGAACAAAAACATCTGCCGGGCCTCCAATGGCAAAACTTGTGTGCTTATTCATCGGTTCCTGCTCTGTTACTGTTCCTGCTTTAATCTGCTCTCTCAAATTCTGAAGGAATTCCTTATTCATAATATCTCCTATATATCTCCTATCTAAAACACTTAAAACAACTATATAGTTGCATCCTATATTTAGATACATACTATATGATACTCTAAAACGTGGGGAAGTACAATGTGGAAAAAACACAAAATAAAAGGGAGCTTTCTCGCTCCCTTTAGATAAAGTGCCAAAAAAAGCTAATATTTTTGTTATCTCCCAGAACATTTGTTGTGCAAAAAAGTTTCATATATGATTCTTGTTAAAAATTCCTAAACAAAAAATTACCTGTTCATAATCAGCATGTATCCGAAAAATACTTTCTGCAAATTCAAGATTACCCCGGCATTCTTGCTGCGATATGGGAGTCATCTCACATCTGATATACCATAAATCAGAGGATTAGATTGCTTTCAGATTTTCCAAACACACTTTAGCTCTTTTGCAAATCTTAATTACTGTTCTTTCTGTTCTTCTTTATTCGTAGAAAGACTTCCCGTTACACGGTTATAAAGTTCCTGTGCTGCATTATATCCCATTTTTTTCGCACGATAGTTAATCGCTGCGGACTCTACGATAACCGCAAGGTTACGACCCGGACGAATTGGAATAGAGTAGCAGACAACCTTATTGCCGAGGAACTCAATATATTCTTCATCAAGGCCAAGTCTGTCGTAGTTTGCTTCTCTGTTCCAGTCTTCTAAACGGATAACCATGTCAATTGTCTGGTTATACATTACACTTTCCACACCGAACAATGTCTTTACATCAACAATACCGATACCACGAAGTTCGATAAAATGTCTTGTAATATCTGGAGATGTTCCCAGAAGGGTGTCGTCACTGATTTTACGTATTTCAACAACATCATCGGAGACGAGACGGTGTCCACGGTGAATCAGTTCAAGAGCCGCCTCGCTCTTTCCGATTCCACTCTCACCCATGATCAAAACACCTTCGCCGTATACATCAACCAAAACACCATGAATGGAAATACGTGGAGCAAGTTCCTCGCTCAGCCAGCGTACAGAGTTCGCAATAAAATCTGAAGTTGTCATCTCTGTTGTAAAGATTGGAACACCGTTCTTTTCTGCTGTATCAAGCATCTCTAGTGACGGCTCTAATCCACGGCAAAATACAAGGCATGGAATATTAAAGCTGAAAATCTTCTCACAAAGAGGCGGGATAGATTCCGGTGCAAGCTGCTTCATATATGCTGCCTCAACATTACCGATTACCTGAATTCTTTCTGAATCAAAATGTTCAAAAAATCCGGCAAGTTGCAATGCAAGACGGTTTACCGCAGACTGCTCAATCATAATGCTGTCTGTATCAATATCTGGTAACAGGCTTTTTAAATTCATCTTGTTTACAAATTCTGTAAGTTTTACCTTGTACATAATTCCCTCCGTAATTATCCGATGTACTCTCGGAATCTTTTTGTGCTTGATTTTGTGAGAAGATTTTTTGTCAGTTGTGTCCAAATTTTTGAGGCGTACGCGGTGCGTACGTTGATGAAATTCGGGTGCGACTGGCGGAAAATCAGCCACAAAAGCAAGTGCAAGAAAGACTCCGAGAGTACATATCCATTTTTCATTAAGTTCATTTCTCTTGCAAACTACACAGTAAGATTCACCCACACTATCTGCCAGCCAAAATTACTTCTTTACTCTTCTTCATCGTAAAACCCATATTCTTTGGTTTGTATGTGAATCACTCAGCAGCAATACTATTCTCCCTGTGTATAATTTTGCAGAGCTACGTTAGTATTATATCAGTATCCACACCATTCAAAAATGCCCCGGCATTCTTGCTGCGAGGTGGGAGTCATCTCACATCTGATATATTTATCATACCACATCCCCATTTTTTTTAGAAGTATCCTCATGAAAAAAGCGGTAAATTTCTTCGGCTACATTTTCTGTAATTCCATCTGCTTCACAAAGTTCTGTCACGGAAGCTTCTTTTATTTTTCCGATATCCTTAAAATGCTTCATCAGGCTTTTTCTTCGTGCGGGACCGATACCTTTAATATCATCAAGTACCGAATGTACCTGCTCTTTTCCACGGAGTGCTTTATGATATGTGATTGCAAAACGATGCGCCTCATCCTGTAGACGGGTTATCATCCGAAATGCTTCCGAATTTTTAGGAAATTCAATGATTTCATTGTTATAATATAAGGCTCTTGTACGATGGAAATCATCTTTTACCATACCGCAGACCGGAATAGTTAATCCCAGCTTTTCGAGAACCTGTAATGCAATGTTTACCTGGCCTTTTCCTCCATCCATCATAAGAATATCCGGAAAACGGGTAAAACTTCCAAGTTCCATATCCTGTCCCTTTTCATCCCGCTCCTTTTGCTCCCTGATACCGTGGGAAAATCTTCTCTCTAACGCCTCTTCCATACAATGGTAATCATCCGGTCCGGCTACGGTTTTTATCTTAAATTTACGATAATCGCTTCGTTTAGCCTTACCTTTTTCAAAAACAACCATTGAAGCAACATTTTCATATCCATTTGTATTGGAAATATCAAACGCCTCCATACGGTTTAAGTTCTCAATTCCTAATGCCTGCTCTAATTCATGTACCGCACCAATTGTTCTGCGTTCTTCTCTCTTTAATTTCTCACTGTCCTGTGCGAGAACATTCTGTGCATTCTTTCTTGCAAGCTCCATCATCTGATGTTTACTTCCACGCTTCGGCATAGCAAAAATCACTTTACTTCCACGCTTATCTGAAAGCCATTTTTCAAGAATTTCCTGATCAAGAACTTCTTCCTGCGTTAAAATTTCTTTTGGAATAAATGGAGTCCCTACATAGAACTGCTTAATAAAGTCCGTGATAATCTCTTGTTTTTCACTGTCTCCGATTCCTGTCATATGAAAATGATCTCTGCCGAGAAGCTTACCGCTTCGGATAAAGAAAATAGCCACAATTGCCTCATCGCCGGTCTTTGCCATAGCAATAATATCCCTGTCATCGCCACCGGTATCATTGATTTTCTGCTTCTCACCAATTCGTTTTACATTTTCAATCAAATCACGATACTCGGCTGCCTGCTCAAACTCAAGCTCTGCGGCCGCTTTTTTCATTTTTTCTTCCAGACTGTTTATGATTTCTTTCTCATCGCCATTTAAAAACTTCAACGCTTTATCCACATGGGCGCGGTACTCTTCTTTAGAAATATAATTCTGACACGGTGCATCACACTGATTTATCTGATAATAAAGACAGGGCCGGTCCTTCCCTATCTCTTTAGGCAATGACCGGCTGCAGCTCCGTATTTTGTATACTTTTCTCATTAGTTCAATTGTATCCTTCACCGCCCCCGCACTCGTATACGGACCGAAATATTTCGATTTATCCCTTTTCACCTGACGGCAAAATAAAATTCTCGGATAATCTTCCTGCACTGTGACACGAATATATGGATAACTCTTGTCATCTTTCAGCATCGTATTGTAATGTGGACGGTGTTCTTTAATCAGATTACATTCCAAAACCAGAGCCTCAAGCTCCGAGTCTGTGATGATATATTCAAAATAAGCGATGTGAGAAACCATGTGCTGGATTTTTACACTCTTATTATAACTACTCTGAAAATACTGACGCACACGGTTCTTAAGAATTCTTGCCTTGCCGACATAGATAATCTCATCCTGTGCATTATGCATCAGATATACCCCCGGCTTTGCCGGGAGTTTTTTCAGTTCTTCCTGAATATCAAACATAATTTACTCTTCCTGTTTTGTTTGCTCACTGTCTTTCTTTTCGGTAACTTTCTGTGCATCCTGACTTTCCGCATCTTTTAATGAAGATTCTTCTGATACCGTTTCTGCTTCGGATAATTCTGTTTTCTCCTTATCCTCTTCAACATTCGCTTCAACACTTTCCAGTTCATCTTTCTTTAAAGATTTATTGTAAATTTCCATGAATTCTTTACCGGTAATTGTCTCTTTTTCAATCAGGAATTCTGCAATCTCGTCCATAACTTCTCTGTGGTCTTCAATAATCTTTTTCGCCTTATCGTAAGCCACTTTGAGCATTTCTTTTACTTCTTCATCGATGAGTGCACCTGTTGCATCGGAACAGTTCATCACTGCACGTCCATCAAGATAACGGTTCTGTACTGACTCCAGTCCCATAAGTCCAAATCTTTCAGACATACCGTACTGTGTTACCATCGCTCTTGCAATCTGGGTCGCACGCTCGATATCATTAGAAGCTCCTGTTGTAACAGAATTAAATACAACTTCCTCGGCCGCACGTCCACCAAAAAGTGTAACTAATTCGCTGAGCATCTGCTCTTTGCTCATCAGATATTTTTCTTCTTCAGGAACCTGCATGGTGTAACCCAGTGCACCCATTGTTCTTGGAACAATCGTAATCTTCTGTACTGGTTCTGTATTCTTCTGCACAGCAATTGCCATAGCATGACCAACTTCATGATAAGAAACAATTTTCTTTTCTTCCTCACCAAGAATACGGTCTTTCTTTTCTTTTCCGGCAATAACAACTTCTACTGCCTCTAACAGGTCTTTCTGAGATACTGCCTCTCTTCCAGCTTTAACTGCTGCAAGTGCGGCCTCATTAATCATATTTGCAAGATCAGAACCTACGGCACCGGAAGTTGCCAGGGCAATTTCGTCAAAATTAACTGTCTCGTCCATCTTGACATTCTTTGCATGTACTTTTAATGTCTCCACACGGCCCTTTAAGTCGGGGCGTTCTACGATAACTCGTCTGTCAAAACGGCCCGGTCTGAGAAGTGCCTTATCTAATACTTCCGGACGGTTTGTTGCCGCTAAGATAACAAGACCCTTGGAAGAATCAAATCCATCCATCTCCGCAAGCAGGGCATTCAATGTCTGCTCACGCTCGTCATTTCCACCACCATAACGGCTGTCACGGCTCTTACCGATAGCATCAATCTCATCAATGAAAATGATACAAGGTGCCATAGACTGTGCCTGCTTAAACAGATCACGAACTCTTGATGCACCGACACCGACAAACATTTCTACAAAGTCGGAACCACTCAGAGAGAAAAACGGTACATTTGCCTCACCCGCAACTGCTTTTGCAAGTAAAGTTTTACCAGTTCCCGGAGGGCCTACTAACAGCGCACCCTTTGGAAGTCTGGCACCAATTTCAATATATTTACCAGGGTTATGAAGGAAATCAACCATCTCAGTAAGACTTTCCTTTGCCTCATCCTGACCGGCTACATCTGCAAAAGTAACTCCTGTCTTTTTCTCAACATATACCTTTGCATTACTCTTTCCTACACTTCCCATCATACCGCCGCCCTTGCCGATTCCACGCATAACAAAATACATCATTGCATAGATCAGCACAAACGGAAGTACATAACTAACCATAACAGAAAGAATCGCATTCGATCCACTGCTGTCCTGCTGTTCATAAGAACTAATCTTATTATTGTCCTCCGCTTCTTTTAAACGGTTAACCAGCAGTGCATCATTCATAGAAACCGTATAATATGTTGTTTTCATTAACGGATTCTGCTGTGTCTTCGGTTCGATATAAATCTTTCGGTCTGCTACCTGTACCTTTTTAATCTCTCCTTTTTCCAACATCGTAAGAAACTTACTATACGAAATCTTCTTCTGTGAACCATTCTTATAACGGCTCATCACAGAAGTAAAGAGAGCGGTAATTCCAAGACAAACGACCAGAAGAATAATGGCAGACTTTATATTCTTCTTTTTGTTTGGATTATCATTCTGATTATTTTTTTTGTCCATTTACGCCTCCATGACGTTTCATATTATAATTTCTTCAATACCTCAATGGCATCTTTCATATAATTATTTTCAACGTACTCAATCTTTCCTGCATCACAGGCTGCGGCAAGTGCTGGGTCCATTGGAAGCTTAGCCAGAACAGGTACATCATACTCTGCCGCGATCTCATCAATGTGGCTTTCTCCAAATACCTTAATCTGCTTTCCACAGTCAGGACACTCTACATAACTCATATTCTCTACTAAACCAAGAATTGGAACATTCATCATTCTTGCCATGTTCACCGCTTTTTCTACGATCATTCCAACTAATTCCTGTGGAGAAGATACGATAACAATACCATCTAACGGAACAGACTGGAAAATAGTCAGCGGTACATCACCAGTTCCTGGAGGCATATCAATGAACATATAGTCAATGTTCTGCCATAATGTCTCTCCCCAGAACTGTTTGATTACTCCGCCAAGAACAGGCCCTCTCCAGATAACAGGATCTGTCTCATTCGCAAGCATCAGGTTAACAGAAACAATGTCGATTCCGCAAGTTGTTGTTGCTGGCAGAATCAGTCCTTCTGCGTTACCTACAAGATTCATGGAAAGACCAAATGCCTTTGGAATAGATGGTCCTGTGATATCTCCATCTAAAATAGCTGTCTTAAATCCTTCTCTCATAGAAGCTGCTGCAAGAAGTGAAGTTACCATAGACTTACCTACTCCACCTTTACCGGATACAACACCAATAACCTTCTTAACAGAACTTCCTTTACTTAACTTTACAAGAAAATCTTCTGGTTTGGACTCTCTCTGTGCGCAGCTTTCGCCACAACTGCTACAATCATGTGTACAATCGCTCATAATATTTACCTCTCGTTTAACTAAATTTTTTATAAAATTTCTATTAAAATTTTATCAATTTCTTTAGAAATTATTTGCTCAGTTTTCACTGAAATTACCCCTTAATTATTTGTAACTTTTTAACTTCAGAACAAATTTAATGTGACTGGTTATTCAAATTCAAGGATATATTCTGAATTTATATGCTCTGTTTGCCACCATGCCACTTCCTTTTCCTCGAAAACCCACCTGCGATACTTGAACACAAGGGCAAGATGATAGTATAGTAAGTATACTAAATGTGCGTTATTATCTCAAATTATTTATTCATCTGCTCTAAAATCTCTTTAACATTTTTCTCAATGTTCCCTTCAAATACAGCAGAACCACATACAAATATATTAGCCCCACATTCTGCAATCTCTGCTATATTCGAAGCCTTCACTCCACCGTCAACCTGAATATCCACATCAAGATTTTTCTCTGTGATCATCTTACGAAGCTCCCGAACCTTCTCGCCACAGTAAGGAATGTACTTCTGTCCTCCAAAACCTGGATTTACAGTCATAACTAATACCATATCCAGTTCTGGTAAAACATACTCAATCGCAGAAAGCGGTGTCGCAGGATTAATCGCAACGGCTGCCTTCTTACCGCAATCCTTAATCTGATGTACTACTCGGTCAAGATGTGTGCAGGCTTCTGCATGTACTGTAATAATATCTGCTCCTGCCTTTGCAAAATCTTCGATATATCTACCTGGGTCTTCTATCATTAAATGTGCATCAAAAATCACATCTGTGAGTGGACGAAGTGCCTTAATTACAGGATTTCCAAAAGAAATCTGTGGAACGAACATTCCATCCATGACATCAATATGCACATACTCTGCTCCGGCATCAATCGCAGTCAAAACATCTCTGCCCAGATTTGCAAAATCAGCAGACAAAATAGACGGTGCTAGTATCTTCTTCATCGGTACCTCCTTAATTTCTAAAAATATCATCTGTATATTTCTAACTCCAATATTACTATACTCCGATATTTTGTTTTTTATATGATGAGATAAAGTCTCACAGTATATCTTAACATAAACGTGGGATACTGCAAGCCGAAAATCAGAAAACCCTTGAAAAAAGCGAAAAAAAAGCTTTGCAATTTGCAATTTTTCTTTCTGCTATGCTACACTATAGCAGGAAATAACCAGTGTACTGTTTTATTGATTTCCAGCCAAATGACAATGATGCAGTATACTATTTCACCGTTAAAATCGCATTTGCGATTAGTCTAACCATGAAAGGAGTTTATCATGCGTTTTTTTGACCCTACAAATACTTATGCAGAAAAAAACTGTGTAAAGAATCACAAAAAAGAACTTCTTGCTTTAGGATCACGGGCATTCGTTATCACTGGACATAGTTCTTCCAAAAAAAATGGTTCGCTTGACGATGTTATCGCTGTTTTAGAGGAAGCTTCCGTTCCTTATCAGATTTTCAATGAAATCGAAGAAAATCCATCTGTTGAGACAGTCGTAAGAGCCGCTGAAATCGGTAAGGAATTCAAAGCGGACTTCGTTATCGGCATCGGCGGAGGTTCTCCATTAGATGCATCGAAAGCAATCTCTTTATTAATTGCCAACCCAGAAGAAACCGGAGACTGCTTCTATGTAGCAAAAGACTTAAAAACACTTCCAATCGCCGCCGTTCCAACAACCTGCGGTACTGGTTCAGAAGTTACTCCTGTCTCCGTTCTGACCCGTCACGACACACAGACAAAGAAAAGTATTTCCTACAAGATTTTCCCAGACATCGCCCTTATTGACGGTAAATATTTACTGTCCGCAAGTAAAAATCTTTTAATCAACACTTGCGTTGATGCCCTTGCACACGCAGCCGAAAGCCGCGTAAGCATCCAGACAAACATCTATAACCAGATGTTCGCAAACTACGCATTGAAACTGTGGGGAGACATCGTTCCATTCCTTCGTTCCGATGAAGAATTAAGCGAAGAACTCGCAGAAAAACTCATGCTGACTTCTACAATCGCAGGAATGGCAATCGCCCAGACCGGAACTTCCATTCCACATGCATTAAGCTATGATGTAACTTACCATAATGGAGTAGCACACGGAAAAGCCTGCGGAATCTTCCTTGCTGCTTACCTCCGCGTTTACGCAGAACAGAAACCAGAAGATGTCGAAGAAATCCTTACCCTCTTAGGTTTCAAAACCCTCGATGACTTCGCCTCTTACTTAACTGAAATCCTTGGCACAGTCAGCTTAACACAAAAAGAAGTCACATTCTACATCGACAGGATGATGGAGAATACTTCGAAATTGGCTACATGTCCTTTTGAATTAACAAGGGAGGATATCGAGAAGATTTATCGAGAATCTATCGTGGTTGAATAAACAGAAGCCATAAGACTGAATCCCCCCTTCGCCTCCACAAATCGCTCAATTTTTTTACCCGACGGCCCACATAAAGCCAGTTTAAAGCTTGCCAACAAGCAGAAGAACCCCGTATATCCAAGATTTAACGCAACAGAATAAAATTCCTTCTTGGATATACGGGGTTCTTCGTCTGTCTACCAAGTTCTACTCGGCTTTATATTATCGTCCCAAAATCTGAGCGATTTCAAACTCATACTGGTCTACGTCTTTAGCCATTCCGAGTGCGTCTTCGATATCGTAGTCAATATACTGACCATTACGGTATCCTACTACTCTGTTTGTAGCGCCGCTGCAAAGCAGGTCTACTGCTAAAGCTCCCATGTAAGAAGCATATACTCTGTCTTTTGCTGTTGGGTTTCCACCTCTCTGCATATGACCTAAGATACTTGCTCTTGTTTCTACACCAGTTGCCTGTTCGATTCTCTTAGCCATTCCATAAGAATGTCCAACACCTTCTGCGTTGATGATAAGGTGATGTTTCTTACCAAGTGCTTTTTTCTCAAGAATGCTTTCAATTAATTCATTTTCAAGTTTTGGTCTGTTACCATCGAAACGCTCTGGAATTAAGATATCCTCAGCTCCTGAAGCAATACCACACCATAATGCGATATAACCAGCATTTCTTCCCATTACCTCGATGATAGAACATCTTTCATGAGATGTGGATGAGTCACGAATCTTATCAATTGCCTGCATAGCTGTATTTACTGCAGTATCAAAACCGATTGTATATTCTGTACATGCAATATCTAAGTCAATTGTTCCAGGAAGAGCTACTGTGTTAATTCCCTGTGCAGATAACTTCTGTGCTCCACGAAAAGATCCGTCACCACCGATAACAACAAGTCCGTCGATGTTATGACTTCTTAAGATCTCTGCTGCCTTTTCCTGATACTCTAACTGTTTAAATTCTTCACATCTTGCGGTAAATAAAGCTGTACCACCACGAGAAATGATGTCACATGTGAATTCCTTCTCCATATCAAAGATCTCATCGTTTAACAGTCCGCTGTAACCACGATAAATTCCTTTTACATCAATACCTCTTGCCCATGCTGTTCTTGCTACTGCTCTTAATGCAGCATTCATGCCTGGAGCATCTCCACCACTTGTTAAAATTCCAATTGTCTGAACTGCGCTAGTCTTATTCATCTAACGTTACCTCCATTTCATAATTCCCTAAGTATACTCCCTAACGATTACATATATTATCTCTTTTTTTGGGATTTTTCAATACTCTTCTCGCGAACCTTTACATTTTTTTCACCAAAAAGTGATTTTAACTCGCTAAATACGTCATTTTTCGCGGAAATATTTTCGTATGCTGGAAGTCTTTTTATTGCTTTTTCTTTTTTGGAAAAAATAACAATTTCATCTTTACCGGGATATTTTCTGATAATTTTATACAAACCCTGTTGTTTATCTGTAAATTCTCCAATGTTCTCTGTCTGAATCCATACTTCCTTTGGAATCTGGTCAATCGGCACAATATATTCTGCAATCAGTTTACCACTTTCTTCAGAAACGGATGCCCGGCCTTTCACATAAAGTCCATTATCTTCGATGAGATACGACTTTACATTTTGATATATCGTCGGGAATACAATGATTTCTACAGTACCATACAAGTCTTCCAACGTAACAAATGCCATATTCTGATTATTTTTTGTAAGTTTGGCTGTGATATTACTAATAAGACCACCGACAACATAATGCTGCCCGTCTCTTACGATTGCACGTCCGCTTTCCTCATCCGGTTCGAAATCTGTCGATCTGGCAGTTGTCTGCTTCTCAATGGAATCCATATATTTTTCCAGTGGATGACCGCTGACATAAATACCAAGCACATCTTTTTCAAGTGCAAGTTTCTGCGCATCGTCATACTCCCCAACATCAGGATACTGCATCTCATATTCTTTTTTCTCTTCTTCGGAAAAGAAATCAAACAATGACATCTGACCACTCATAGACTCTTTTTTCTCCCGGTTTACTTGTTCAAGTACAACCGGATAGACAAGCATCTGCTGTTTTCTCGTCTTACCAAAACTGTCCAATGCTCCGGATTTGATAAGGTTTTCTATCGTTCTCTTATTGATTTCTTTCGATGTGAGACGCCCCATGAAATCTTTTAAATCTTTGTACTTTCCGTTTGCTTCTCTTTCCTGTGTCATTACATCAATCACACTTTTTCCGAGACTCTTAATCGCTGCAAGTCCATATCGAATAGAATCACCTGCAACAGAGAATCCGGCTTCCCCCTCATTGATGTCCGGCGGCAGGATGGAAATTCCCATCACACGGCAAGTATTGATATACTCTGTAATCTTTTTCGGGTTAGTAATTACTGAAGTAAGAAGCGCAGCCATAAATTCTACCGGATAATAGCAGCGCAGCCATGCTGTCTGATACGAAACAACCGCATAGGCAGCCGCATGAGATTTATTAAATGCATACTTGGCAAAGTCAATCATTTCATCGAAAATCTTATTGGCGGTTTCTTCTGGAATTCCCCGTTTGATACAGCCTTCTACGCCTTCTTCTTCATTACCATAAACAAAGTTCTGACGTTCCCTCGCCATGACATCTCCCTTTTTCTTGGACATCGCACGACGCACTAAGTCACTTCGGCCAAGTGTGTAACCGGCAAGACGCATTACAATCTGCATAACCTGTTCCTGATAAACGATACATCCGTAAGTCGGTGCCAGTATTTCTTCCAGTTCCGGACAGGTATACTGAATTGAATCCTGATTTTGCTTTCCCTTGATATACTTTGGAATAAAATCCATTGGTCCCGGACGGTACAGAGAAATTCCGGCAATAACATCCTCAAGATTCGTTGGCTTTAATTCCTTCATGAAAGACTTCATTCCAGCACTTTCTAACTGGAACACACCCTCCGTCTTTCCCTGCCCGATCATCTCATATACTTTGGCATCATCATAATCAATTGTATCAATACTAAAATCATAGCCAAGTTTCTTTCCAATCATTCGTGCGGCATCCTGAATTACGGTCAGTGTACGAAGACCTAAAAAGTCCATTTTCAGAAGTCCCAATTCTTCGATGGTTGTCATCGTAAACTGTGTTGTGATGACATTATCTGCACCTCTTGAAAGTGGGACAAATTCATCCAGCGGTTTTGAACCAATTACGACACCAGCGGCATGAATTGATGTATGTCTCGGTAATCCCTCCAGACGCATCGACATATCAATAAGATTCTTTACAACATCATCACTCTCATATGCCTGCTTTAATTCCGGATTTGATTTTAATGCCTTTTCAATCGTGATACCAAGCTCCATCGGAATCATTTTTGCAACATTATCAACCTGTACATAAGGGATATCAAGGACACGTCCAACATCACGAACTGCCATACGCGCCGCCATCGTACCGAAAGTTACAATCTGCACTACCTTATCTTTGCCGTATTTTTCATAAACATAATCAATAACTTCCTGCCGTCTCTCATAACAGAAGTCAATATCAATATCTGGCATGGATACACGCTCTGGATTTAAGAAACGCTCAAAAATAAGCTGATATCTGATTGGGTCGATATTCGTAATCTCAAGACAATAGGAAACAATACTTCCTGCCGCACTTCCTCGTCCCGGGCCAACAGCGATTCCCTGACTCTTTGCAAAACGGATAAAATCCCACACAATGAGAAAATAATCAACATAGCCCATATTTTTAATAGTGCTAAGCTCATAAGAAAGTCTTTCCTGCAATTCCTGTGGCGGCGGGTCCCCGTATCTTTTCACAAGACCAGTCTCACAAAGCTCTTTTAAGTAAGAAAATGCATCGTAACCTTCCGGCACATCAAACTTTGGCACTTTCTGCTCACCAAAAACAATCTCCACATTACATCGCTCGGCAATTTTATGGGTATTATCCATCGCCTCTCTCGCATAGGGAAATACCTTCTGCATCTCTTCTTCCGACTTCAGATAATACTGCCCGCCTTCATAGCGCATTCTGTCCTGGTCTGAAACCTTTTTTCCAGTCTGTATACAAAGAAGCAGGTCATGTGGAACCGCATCTTCCTCTCTGATATAATGCACATCATTTGTGACAACCATCGGAATCCCAAGTTCCCTGGAAAGACGAATCAGGCTGGTATTTACCTGGGTCTGCTGACGAATTCCATGATCTTGCAACTCTAAGAAAAAGTTATTCTCTCCAAAAATATCACGCATTTTGTTTGCGGCAGCTCTTGCTCCATCAAAATCCTCTTTTAAAATCTTATTCGGAATCTCTCCGGCAAGACAGGCACTAAGTGCGATAATTCCCTCATGATATTTTTCAAGCACTTCATAGTCTACCCTTGGTTTGTAATAATATCCTTCTGTAAACCCTCTTGTCACAATCTTCATCAGGTTTTTATAGCCCTGATTATTTTCCGCAAGCAGTACAAGATGATAATATCTATCCTCTCCTCGTCCCTGCTCCCTGTCAAACCTTGACCCTGGTGCAACATAAATCTCACAGCCAAGAATTGGTTTAATTCCTACTTCTTTTGCCTTTTTATAAAAGTCAATCACGCCATACATAACCCCGTGGTCTGTGATGGCCAGACTATCCATTCCAAGCTCTTTTGCCCTCGGCAGAAGTTCTTTAATCTTACTAGAACCATCCAGCAGACTGTACTCCGTATGCACATGTAAATGTGTAAATGCCATAGGTGTCTTTTCCTCCTCTTACAACATCTCGACGAATGCTGTCATTCTCGTGTTAAGCTGTCCGATATCCTCCTGTGAATAGTCGGTCTCCACATGAATATACGGAACACCTTTTCCTTTTACAAACTTTTCAATACTCTTTGCCTCCACATTGTAAGTATGGCAGGCCTGCAGTGTCATTTCCACAACACCATCTACTTTATATTCCTCTATTAATCTTCCAAGAAGTTCATAACGATTCTTATTTGGTGTCATAACAGAACAGCCAATCTGAAGATATCTTTCCGCGATCGCCTCATAAATATCCTCTGCAGATTCATCTATTAAACGGTCAGCCGACTTTGTACCGCCACAGTTTTCATAGGCAACAACAACCGCTCCATTTTCTTCCAATGCTTTCACAACTTTCATTGGCGCACCGCTGCTTGGACATCCTGTTAAAAGAATTCTCTTCTTTTTCGGCTGTTTCTCACCCTCTCCATACTCCTTCATAATCTTTTCACGAAGCGCATGAATTTCTTCCGGAACCTTTTCTTTGTCAAAACGGAACTGGCTTCCATATAATACATTAAACAATTCCTGTCCATTCATCGGTGCCGGATCATTTTTCATAACTTCATAAAGATTTTTAAGCGCAATTCTATTTTCATTCATCATATGAACTGCCTTACGAACGTTCTCCTCTGTAATCTCCACTTTGAAAGTCTGCTCCAGATAAGATTTGAACTTAAGAATCTCTTCTTTCCAAAGCTTTAATGCAGTTTCACTCTGACTGTTTGGAAGCTCCATAACATAAACATTTTTAAACTCTCCCATCAGTTCATACATCTTTTTCTTCCCATCACAGGTTGTCTCCCCAACTACTACGTCGGAAAAATAAAAGAACGGACATTTATCCGATACTGCAAAACCATAACTTGCCTTTACCATAGGGCACAGATTTCTTGGCAAATCCTTCTCTGCCACTGGTATTGTCTCGTCTGAAGTAGAACAAAGACCTACTGTAACTGCTCCCATCGCCATTGCGATTTCCTGTGGAAAATATGTACAGTAAGCTCCAACAACCGGAACATCCCTATCCTTCAATTCCTTCATCGTCAGAAAGGACTTCTTTCTCTGCTCCGCAAAATCTTCAAAAATCTCTGGTAACGCTTTGATCAACTCCATAATTAATACCTCTTTCATAACGTATTTGTAATTAGTTTTTACCTTATTAAAATGTCTTATAAAAAATGATACTATCTGGAGTTGTTTGCTGTCAAATTATAAATAAAAAGTATTTCCAAACGATATTTTACCACAGTAGCGGATCACAATCCAGATTGAAGTTAAATAGGAATTTGCCGCAGGCAGAGAGACGGCCCGGCAAATTCCCATTTAAGAACGATATTTTTATAACAATTTCTCTATAATTTATTTCTTTTTTTCCTATTCCTTCCTTGATATTTTGCCAAACAATATGTTATACTTTTTTTAGAAAGAAAGAGGTGTTTCAAATGACAGAACGTCAGTCCAAACTCATTAAATTGGTAAATCTTTATCAAAAAATCGAAGTGAGTCGTTTAGCTGAACTTTTAGATGTGTCTCAGGTAACCATCCGTAAAGACCTTGACCATCTTGAAGAAGAGGGACTTTTATCAAGAGAGCATGGCTACGCTTTAATTAAGAATGCCAATGATATTAACACACGTTTAACAATAAATTATGATAAGAAGCTTGAAATCGCCACAAAGGCTGCTGAGATGGTTTCTAATGGCGAAACAGTTATGCTTGAATCTGGCTCTACTTGTGCTTTACTTGCAGAACAGCTTGCGAAGTTAAAAAAAGATGTCACCATCATAACAAACTCTGCCTACATAGCGATTCGTATACGCGAGCTTCCGATTCGTAAAGTTATCCTTCTTGGTGGCGAATATCAGAAGGAATATCAGGGTATGGTAGGACCATTAGTTCGCAAATGTGCGAAGGAATTCTATGTAGATAAGTTCTTTGTAGGCACAGATGGATTTATTCCAGATGCAGGTTTTACTTGTGATGACCTGATGCGCGTGGAAACTATGAAGTATATGGAAGACTCCGCAAATCGTATGATCATTCTTGCTGACTCCAGTAAGTTCAGCCAGAAGGGGGTTGTAATTCAGACTACTTTTTCTGAGATTGATACGGTATGTACCGATGCGGAGATTCCAGAAGATGCATTAGAGAACTTAAAGAGACATAATATTAACGTAGAGATTGTGGAATAACTACTAATTTGTAGATTTCGTATAGACAAAAAAAGAAATAGTGTCCTAAATCTACAATTTTATTAAAGAAAATTTAAAAACCCGAAAGACACATCCGCTATACCTGTGACTTTCGGGGTTCTGTTTTTGTCTATCTTATTTTGAATTAATAACAAAAATTAATAACAATTAGTATGCAATTGTTTTCTTTTCATTATATACATCTCTGTCTAATTCACCCAGTTTATTTGCTGCTAACATACCAACCATAACATCTACATCTACATTTTAAGAAGGTTTCCAATGTTAAAATCATATGATAAGGTATTAGACAATGCCGCCTGGATAAAACATGCAACAATATACAAAGAAACTACCGTTACAACAAAAGCAAAAATATTTTATTTCCATGGCGGAGGTCTTCTTTACGGTTTCAGAAAAGACTTACCAGAAAAACATATTTCCGTTATTACTCAGGCAGGTTATGAAATTATTTCTTTTGATTATCCCCTTGCTCCAGCAGCAGATCTTGAACAAATTGTTCCAGATATATGTGATTCAGCATAGCGGTCTGTTCCCTCAGTAACCTGCCTGATTCCAAAAAGATTCTCACTGACTTTTCCTCTATTGGTCATTCTTCTGGAACGGATACTTTATGCGGTATCGCATATATTTTTCAAAATCTTCATTATCTGATTTAAATATAAATAATAATAATAAAACGGATACAGAAATAATATAACTTTCTGTATCCGTCTTTTTATTGTGCATACTTTGTCAACGTAAGCGGTAGCTGAATTTGAAAACAATTAGAAATATCTGAAAGATTCATTTATAAATATCTACTGTTTCTCTTGATTGTCACAGTATAACACCATCATATATAATATGTATCGTTCATAACTGCCAAAAATTATTCTTTTATTTATTCATAAAGGACAAATATAGGGGAAAGGCTCTCTTTGCAGGCGTACGTTTCGCTCTGCAAAGTACAATTTTTTCTACTCTTTCAGGTAAAAGAATTCTTTCTGCTGATTGTCTTTTCCAAAAAGATTATTGTATTCGAGCAAATTATACTCATGTATCAAATCATAATACGGAGATTTTTTATCATCAATCTCGTAAAATTTACCATTTTTATCCCAATATCCAATCGCATTGATTGCAGGAATTTCTTCTCTGAGTTTTGTTAAATATTCAAGATAACCTGTCTTTTTAATTCCTGCAACTTCTGCAAGATAGGTAGACAGATAATTGTTACTGGTTTTTTCTACATTTTCCTCTTTTATATCATAGTTTGCCCAGATTAAAAATGGTACTTTGTAGAGCTGCTCTAAGTCCTCTCCCTCTAATTTCTGAATATCTGTATGAAGCAGACGGTTGTAAAATGTCTCTTCTAAATCTGGCTGATGATCTCCGAAAAATACAATGACGGTCGGTTCATCTACTTTTTCAAAATAGTGAACCAGTTCCTTTAATGCTTTATCGGACATTTTTATCATGTTCAGATACTGCTCTGCTTTCGAGTAAGACTGTAAATCCCCCTCTATCTGCACTTCATCTCCCGTTTCCAATGTACTTCCATCGTAACTTCCATGATTCTGCATTGTTACATTGAATAAATAAAATGGTTTATCTTTGTCGGTACGATTCTCATAAAGACTGATAAGCTTTTTATAATCTTCTGAGTCTGTGATATGATAATTCACCGTATCTGTAAATACGGAAAAATTATCCGATGTATAAAATTTATCAAATCCCATCAGCGGGTATACTTTATATCTACCATAACCTGTCTTATAAAATGGATGCAATGCATAACACGGACTATATCCCTGGTCTTTTAAAGTATAAGTCAGACCCGCTGTTTTACTTCGCAGGAAAAGCTGATATGGAACAGAATTATCCGGCAAGAATGCAAGTGTATTTCCCGTCATAAATTCAAATTCTGAGTTTGCCGTATTTCCACCAAATACGGAAGAATATGTGTAGCCCTTAATCGCATTTTCTTTTAATTTACGGAAAAATGGCATATAGTCTTTGGATGTCTGCAAATCTCCTACTGCTTTTAAATCTGCAAAAGATTCATTCATAATTGCAATGACATTTGGCTTCTTTGTTGTTTTATTCTGCGTAGACGTATTTTTTTCCTGCGTTTCTGTAGATTCATTCTCTGTATACTGCTTTGTAATTTTTTTGACTGCATTAACAGAATACTCTTCTGGCTGTGTTACATGAAGATAGCCAAAAGTCCTCATCGTCGTAAGCAATGTTCCATAATATCTGTACTTATACTGCGGTCGATACACACGGAAATCAACACCGATATCTTCCAGATAATCGCTATATACATACACCTGTGTAAATCCGGCAAATATCATGCATGATACGATCGCGTACACAATTCTTCCCTTCCATTTAAACAGCTTCACCTTATCAAGCTTTAAAAGAAGCGCAACAAGCACAAGTGCCATCATAAAAAATTCAGCCGTATCCACATCAATCTGCACCTGGTAGGTATTTGCCACCGAAACGGCCGTCACAAAGGAATAAATATCTGATGCAATAAATGACATACTTCTAAATAATGTCAATTCATAGTTGAAAATTCCAAATACAGCTGTCACAACAACCATACAGATTGATGCTGCGCGTATGCTATTAAAAATCAGCAAAAACAGCACATAAATAACATAATAAACAATAATATCCAGCACCAGATATAAAAATGGAATGCTGAAAATCGGAACCCAAAACTGTGCATCATTATAAAATTCTAACCACAAAAAAGCGATAAATGGAGTAGCAATTCCTGCGATATACGTCAGTATTCTGTTTACCTCTGCCGAAAAATGAATTTTTTTCACTGTGAGGAAAACAAGTACCGCCCACAACCCGCCACAGATTATTAGGGAATCTGCATAAAAGCGATCAAAAAAATCTGGAGCTTGTGGATTATAATACAAATCTGGCTGTGCAAAAAAGGCAATTGCTAACAGGACATCTAATGCCAGCAAAAAATTTCTTCCGTGTTTCCCCTTAAAGAAATCCTTGATTCCTGCCTTTTTCTTTTTTAATTTATTCATCTCAATTCAATCCAACCTTTCATTTTTTCTTCCCCTCATTTTGAAGAAAAAATCTTTTTCACCTGCCCTTTTAACGACAATCCAAATAATAACACAAAATAGTTGAAAACGAAATAGGAATTTGCCGCAGGCAAAATAGATGCCACCGAAGAGAGCCTATCCCCTATATTTGTGACTTTAGGCGCAGCGGTTTGAATGCTCGCTTTATGCGCTCGCATCCAAACCTTGCTTCGAGGCCACAAATATAAGGGATAGGCTCTCTTCGGTGGCTATGCTTTGGCTGGGCCGGGAAATGGAATTCTATTTCTCAATCTTCTCTGGTTCTGGATATTCCTCTCCCTGTGTATCTACAGTTACAGACGCCATTACCTGTTTTTCATATGGAGAATCCATGAAAGTTTTTACAGATGCGATCTTATCTACTACATCCATTCCTTCAATTACTTTACCAAATGCTGCGTACTCACCGTCAAGATGTGGAGCTGCTTTGTGCATGATAAAAAACTGGGATCCTGCAGAATTTGGCATCATGGAACGAGCCATAGAAAGTACTCCTGCTTCATGTTTTAACTGGTTTGTGAATCCATTGTTGGAGAACTCGCCTTTGATGCTGTATCCAGGGTTCCCTGTTCCATTTCCAAGAGGGCATCCTCCCTGAATCATGAAGCCTTTGATAACACGATGGAAAATAAGTCCATCATAGAATCCTTTTTTAACTAAGGAAATAAAGTTATTTACTGTGTTTGGTGCAATCTGTGGATATAATTCTGCTTTGATTACATCTCCATTTTCCATTGTAATTGTAACGATTGGGTTTGCCATTATAGTTCATCCTTTCTTTTTTGAAAAATGAAGCAAAATATTTAGGCTTTTGCTCCATTCTTTCTCATATTTCTATTTTCAATTCAAGAATGCCCCGGCATTCTTGCTGCGAGATGGGAGACATCTCACATCTGATACACTTTAATATCATAACATATTTTTTGATGATAGTCGATTCTTTACATTTTTCTCTTGTATAAATTTTAAAGATGTTATATAATAACAGTAAATTTATGGAATCTAAGAGATGTTAATTACAAAAAGGACGAATTACACTGTTTATTATCAGCTCTTTTATCCTCTTACAGCAAGAAGACTCCAACCTCTAAGGTGGGAGATGAATTGCGTCTGC